>Ga0073906_1002099_pt1 | contig 27629 bp, 23 predicted proteins | sample Inofromicrocosms_FD_65485 | JGI IMG/M metagenome (GOLD analysis project Ga0073906, IMG submission 65485) | Mouse cecum microbial communities from Vienna, Austria - Inoculum for glucosamine and mucus D2O microcosms | ecosystem: Host-associated > Mammals > Digestive system > Large intestine >...
TTAACCATCAGTATAATACTTATTTTAGTATGTCGGAAAGGCTCGATTCTACAAACATTGTCGGAGTAAACTCCACAATCCGGTAGTCGGCAATTCCGTTGATGTTGAACGGATCTTGCGCGATAATAGAATCAACTGCCGCACGGCTTTCGGCCTTCATCATTATCACACCGCCGATGCGGGGTGTCTGCGGCCCTGAGGCGATGAAGTCGCCTGCTGCATAATGCACGGCAAGATAGTCACGATGAGCCTGAAGATGACGGTCAACTTCTTCAAGCGGCTTCTTGTATGTCAGAATTGCAATAAACATAGCTGTCCGGTTTTATCCTTTTTTGCCCCAAAGCAATGGAGCGGGTTACTAAATGCAGAAACGCGGACTACTGATGCAACATTTTAAGCCGAAGGTCGTGGGAAAACTAAATGCACGGCAGCCCACGCTATATGCATGAGAACCACTATGCCATCCTTATGCGGTGTCTTGAACTTCCTGCGTTCTTCTGCTTACATGAAGAGCATAACGTTTCTTTTTTCTTATGTCTTGGAAAGAGTTGCACCTGTCCTGATGCAAAATTAGTTTTTTTATTGATGTCATGTCATTATAATCCTTGATTTCTATACGGTAAATTTCAGACACGGTTTTGGCGGCATTGTGAATTTGTGCAAGACGCTCTTGCGTAAATTGCGCATCGTTTAAGTCGAGTGCCAGGTCTGCAGTTTTCTCCACGCTTGAATCTGTCGGCTTTGCATCGGTTTCAATGAAATTCAGCCGGACTTGTGCCTTTCCCAGTTGTAACCTTCGGATTTGATCTCAATGTCTTGCGGTTGTTTTTGCTCGTGGACAAACATAGACAGGACAGCCGGAAGTTTATTGACATCTTACAGAATCCGCAATCCGATTGTAATTTCTCTGATTTTGCTTCATTGTAAGAATAGTTGTAAATTTATTGCCCGAAGTTGAGTTTAAATTGTTCTTATATGAAAAAATTGACGCTGGTTTTATCAGTTATGCTGACCACATTCGCACTTCAGGCTGCGGCAAGGTCCATTGATATAATACCGAAGCCCCAAAGCATTAAGGAGCGGGATGGCATATACGGTATTTCTGAAAAGACTACGATAGGATTTGAGAAAGGTCTGGAAGGCTATGCCGGCTATCTGGCGGATATTATATTTGCTTCGACCGGACTGGACCTGGATACCGTTCCTTTCAGAAAGGCTGATATAAAGCTGTCTTTTGACAGGACATTGCCGGAAGAGGGTTATATGCTTGATGTGTGCAGTAAAGGAATTTCTGTGGCCGGTGCCGATATGGCCGGTGTGCTCTATGGAATACAGTCTCTTCTGCAGCTTTTTCCAGTGGATATCTATTCCGGACCCCCGAGACGTAATGTCGAGTGGAATGTGCCGTGTGTCTCCATAAGTGATTTCCCGGAACGTCCCTGGCGAGGTATGATGCTGGATGTCGCAAGATATTTCTATGACGTGGATTTTGTCAAGAAATATGTGGATATGATGGCGATGTACAAGATGAACAAGCTGCAGCTCCATCTGATTGATGATTCGGGATGGCGTGTTGAGATACGGAAATATCCGGAACTTACATCCGTAGGTGCTTGGGCCGGAGCTCAGACCGACCGTCTTGGCGGCTATTACACCCAGGATGAAATTAGGGAGCTGGTTGAGTATGCCGCATTCCGCAATGTCGAGATTGTTCCGGAACTTGAGTTCCCTGCGCATATACTTTCAGCCGTAGTGGCATATCCGTGGCTGTGCTGCACAGGAGAACAGCACAGCCTGCCAGAACAGCATTTCATCAGCAGGGATCTGATATGTGCCGGAAAGGAATCATCATACGAATTTCTTGAAAATGTACTTGATGAGCTGGTCGGGCTTTTCCCTTCCGAATATGTCAATATAGGAGGTGACGAAGCTGTGTATGACCGTTGGAATGAATGTCCTCATTGCCAGGCTCTGATGCGTCGTGAAGGGATTGAAGATGCGTCCCGTCTTCAGGGATATATGGTTGACCGTGTCACCGATATGCTCAAGGAAAGGGGCAGGAAGGCGGTCGGATGGGAAGAGATTATTATGCGTGGAGAACTGAAGAACCGTGTCACTGCTCTTGTATGGCACGACGTGGCGGATTCACTGAAGGTTGCCCGTGCCGGTCATAAGGCGATTCTCACTCCTGCATCACATACGTATTTTGATTTTCCTGAAAGCAATACTCCCGGAGAGGTAAAGGCTGCTGTGTGGATGCCGCCTATTTCTGTAAGGAAATGCTATGATATGCCTGTGAACGACTATTCGGATGAATCCACTGTCCTCGGAGTGCAGGGATGCTTCTGGACAGACCAGTTCATACACGGTACTATGCTTCAGGAAATAGGGTTGATAGACGAGAACAGGTCTGAAAGATATGCTGAATATCTTACTTTTCCTCGTCTTCTTGCGTTGTCTGAAATAGGCTGGATAAGCAATGCTGAGCGTGATTATGATGATTTCACTGTCAGGTTGGGAACGCATTACGGAAGGCTTGAAAAGCTTGACTGCGGATTCCGTGTGCCGGAACCGCGTGTCACATCGTTGGAGACAATGGATGACGGCAGTGTTTCCATCGCTGTCGAACCGTCTGTCGTGGGGTCTGTAATACGTTATACCACGGACGGAAGTTATCCTACCGTGCATTCTGCTGTATATGAAGGACCGGTGACAGTCGCCGTCAGGGATGACTTCAAGGCCATCACTGTACTCCCTTCAGGCAAATATTCACTGCCTGTGTATTTTGAGCCTGATTATTCTTCCTATAAAGAATATGGGACGTTTGTCGCAAAATGGTCTCCTGAGACAATGCTCCGTTGCGGAAATATATGGAAAACAGAGTGCTCGGGACGTTTCCGGGGCAATGGCATATACGAAATAACGTTGGTCTGGACCGGCGGGGACGGTGATGTTGAATTCAGCGGAGTCGATTTGCTGAAAAAGGACCTTAAGGTTGCCGGGGATGTCGGGATGTGCCGTATCGGAAAGGATAATAGAATCTGTAAATTTGAAGTCACATTGAATGGCTATGAGGCAGGTACGCCGTTTTTCCTCTCGTTCGGGATCTCAGACAAAACAGAGCCTTATACGGAAGGGCTTGTCTTTATCAGAAGTAAATAGATGTTATGGTGTCTGAAGTTCTAAGAAAGATCTGTTTTCCCGCAGCCGTTGCCGTATTTTTGTTCTTCTTCCAGTACGGTTCCGCCGCTGAAGTCCATAGACGGGATTCGGTGGATATGGATTTTGAAATGAGAGGTTCGTTCCGTGCGGAATCGCTGGCAAAAGGCGATATGTCCTATGGTTTCAGGGTTGACCGATTCAGATGGAATGTTGAAGGGACTGTCGGAAATAAAGTCGGATGGAGGTTCAGGCAGTCCTTCAAGCCTGATTCCAGGCTGAATACCCTTGACAATATCCTCTCGACGGTGGACTATGCCTATGTCCGGTGGTCTCCTTCTCATAAGCTGTCCCTTACTGCCGGGAAGCAGATGCTTGCGTTCGGAGGGTATGAGTTCCAGGCGTCATCGATCTATGTGATCGAGTTCAGTGATTTCTGGGGAACTTTCGGAGCCTATCAGGCCGGTATTACTGCCGGTCTTGATCTGGGGCACGGTCAGGAACTTCTGTTCCAGGTATCCAATCTGAAGGGTCTGAACGACGTGGAATATTATTATGGAGGCTTCCCTGCAGGATTGAAGCCGTCATCGTTCCCGGCTATATGTACGGTGAACTGGAACGGGTCATTTCTTGAGAAAAAGAATCTTGGATTCCGCTATTCCGCTTCTTGGGGCAGCCAGGCGGACGGAAGGAATCTTCAGGTCATATCAGGAGGTCAGACATACCGGAATTCATTGTTCGGGACATATCTTGATTTTGTCTATTCAAGACAGGGGCTGGATTTCAATTCCATATTGAGCAGATCTGCAGCTCTGAGCGGGGCTGGAAAGGTCACCCTGGAAAATGCTGAATATTTTTCGGCCATAGGATATGTGCATTTCTTTATAAGCAAGTCGTTTTCTGCATTTGCCAAAGGCGTGCTTGAGTTTGGAGGCATAAGCGGAAAATCCGGGGGCATACTGTCCGACATCTGCAGGGTCAGTCAGAATGCACAGGCCTGCGTGGAATATATGCCGACAAAAGACCGGGATACATTCAGGCTGTTCCTTCATTATAATTATTACCACGCTTCTCCTTATGGGGATGGAGGTCTGGCATTGGGGTTTGTTCCAAGGAATGAACACCGTCTTTCCTTGGGAGTGATTTTTACGGTCAACGTACTGTAGAGGTCAGTTTATGGTGGACAGCTCTCCTGTTGTGGAATCCATTATATATCCTTTGACAATTATGTCTTTGGGAATGAGCGGATGGTTCCGTACAAGGTCCACTGTTTCAAGTATGGCTGATTCCGTATCGTCAAATCCGTGAAGCCATTGGTCCAGGTCGATTCCGCAGTGCTTCATAAGAGTTATATGGCTGTCGGGTATGCCTCTTTCCCGCATCTGATGCTGGATTTCCGCGCTGTCCATCCCCTGAACGCCGCATCCTGTGTGCCCGATGATCATTACTTCCTCTACGCCAAGTTCATAAATGGCTACTATAAGGCTTCTGACCGTACTGTCGAAAGGGTTTGTGATGGTTCCTCCGGCATTTTTGATGATTTTGACATCACCGTTTCTGAATCCGAGGGCGGCAGGCAGAAGTTCCACCAGGCGTGTATCCATACAGGTCACTATTGCTATGCGTTTGTTCGGATATTTGTCAGTGATGAAGTTTTCGTATTTCTTCTCTTTGACGAACTCTCTGTTGTATTCGATTATCTTGTCTATCATAAGTCTTTTTGTTTGCAAATATATTATATTTGTGTATAAAAGCCACATTCTTGTAATAATGTGGTGTTGTTGGATACGGAAAGTTGATTTTACGGATGAGGGATTTTGCGGCAATAGATTTTGAGACGGCGAACGAGTACCGGTGCAGCGTGTGCAGCGTCGGGGTTGTAGTGGTAAGGGACGGTGAGATAGCTGACAGCTATTATTCTCTGATACGTCCTGAACCTGAATATTATCAGTGGTTCTGCAAAAAAGTCCACGGCCTATGTGAAGATGACACGTATGATGCTCCGGTATTTCCGGAAGTCTGGAAAAATATAGCCCCTCTCATAGAAGGCCTGCCCCTTGTGGCGCACAACAGCCGGTTTGATGAAGGGTGTCTGAAAGAAGTGTTCAAGGTTTACCGTATGGATTATCCTGATTATGAGTTCTATGATACATTGAGCGCCTCCAGGAAAAAACTTGGACGTGTTCTGCCGGACCATAAGCTTGATACGGTCGCGGCATATTGCGGATATGATCTCAGGAATCACCATCACGCCCTTGCCGATGCGGAGGCCTGTGCCGCTATAGCCGTAAAGCTTCTGTAGAATGAGCATAAAAATTGTATGACAGACAGAAAAAATATTATAATTATGTTGAAACCAGGTGACAGAATGCCGGATTTTGAGGTCGTGGACCAGGACGGCAATATTGTAAAGTCTTCCGAGCTTACCGGAAAGAAGACCATAATCTATTTTTATCCCAAAGACAATACTTCAGGGTGTACAGCGGAGGCCTGTAATCTCAGGGACAATTATGAAGCTCTTGTAAATGCCGGTTATAATGTGATCGGTGTGAGCAAGGACAGCGCAGCGTCCCATAAGAAATTTGCGGACAAGTTCTCGCTTCCGTTCCGTCTGCTTGCCGATACGAGTACCCGTATGCTTCAGGACTTCGGAGCCTGGGGTGAGAAGAAAATGTACGGCAAGACATCTATGGGGACTCTCAGGAGAACATTCATTTTCAACGAGGACGGAATTCTTGAAAGAATAATAGAGAAAGTCGATACAAGAAATCACGCGTCACAGATTCTTGACTGATGTGTTGCGTACAGCATTGAACAAATCGGGCGGCTGAATCAATCAGGCCGCCCGTTTTGTTGTATTCAGAAGTTTTCCGCAAGTCTTTTTGCGAGTTCAATGAAGGCAAGTCCGTCTGGACGTGACGACATTGCGGCCGGTTCGCCGCTGTCTCCGCCTTCACGGATGCTCTGCACTATAGGAATCTGTCCTATGAGAGGTATTCCGTATTGTGCAGCCATTTTTGCTCCTCCGTCTTTGCCGAATATGTAATATCTGTTTTCCGGAAGTTCTTCCGGAGTAAACCAGGCCATATTTTCCACAAGGCCGAAAATCGGCTTGTTGATGCTTTCGTTGCGGAACATGTTGACTCCTTTCTCCACATCTGCCAAGGCAACGTCCTGCGGCGTGCTTACTATGACCGCCCCCTCGAGAGGAATGTCGTGTACAAGGCTGATATGAATGTCACCTGTTCCCGGAGGCATATCTATCAGCAGAAAGTCAAGTTCTTCCCACCTTACCTGCAGAATCATCTGTTTCAATGCGTTGCAGGCCATAGGACCACGCCATATAAGAGCCTGTCCAGGCTGTGCGAAATAGCCGATCGACATCCATTTGACACCGTATTTCTCGACAGGCATTATGACTTCCTTTTCATCATTCTCTTTGAAGGCCTCAGGTATAACTCCTTCTGTTCCTGTCATTTTTGGTACTGAAGGTCCATATACGTCAGCATCGGCAAGTCCTACCTTATATCCGAGCCTTGCGAGTGCCACAGCCAGGTTGACGGCGACGGTGGATTTTCCTACTCCGCCTTTTCCGGAAGCTATTCCTATTATATGCTTTACGTTCTTTATCTCTTCGGTTCCGAGATCGAGTCCGGGCTTTTTCTTAGGCTTGGCTTCCTCTTTTACGACCGTTTTCACTTCAACATCTGTCCCCGGAAAATTTCTGATGATTGCAGCTCTTGTGCTTCCGGTCAGATATTCCGCAAGCGGATCCCTGTGTCTGGAGAAAGCAAGGGTGACAATGATTTTGTCGCCCTTGATTTCTATGTTGTCAATCATTTCAAGTTCTACAATGCTCCTGTCACTCTTTGCCGGGTGCTGGACTTCTTTGAGAACCTTTATTATTTCATTCTGATCCATTATTGATAATTTCAATCGGTTACGATATCCATTTCGTCAATAAGATATCCTGCTCCTCCGAATTTGTCCACAATGAAGAGTACATAACGGATATCAACATTGATGCATCTCTGCAGATCCGGCTCAAACATGACATCGCTGCTCATTGATTCCCAGTTTCCGTCAAATGCGAGACCGATAAGTTCTCCGTCGGCATTGAGGACAGGTGAACCTGAGTTTCCTCCGGTGATATCATTGTTGCTGAGGAATGCTACAGGCATTTTACCGTCTGCCATAGCGTATTGTCCGAAGTCTTTCCCGTTGTACAGCTCTTTAAGTTTTGCAGGTACTACAAATTCCCAGTTGTTTGGATCTTCCTTCTCCATAACTCCGTCAAGGGTAGTATAATATCTGTAGATTACGGCATCTTTAGGTGAATATGATTTCACGGAACCGTATGTGAGTCTCATTGTGAAGTTTGCATCAGGATATGACGGTTGTCCTTTTTTCCATTCAAGCAGACCTTCTGTGTATTTCTGGCGGGCTTCATCCAGAGAACCTTGGTATGTCCTTATTGCAGGGAATATTTTCGTCACGATTTTGCTGATGGACTTTGCAAGAGAGAATACAGGGTCTTTCCTTAGACCTGCCAGTCCCTTTTCATTGTATACTGCAGCGATTTTGTCCTCAGATGTGAATGCGCTGCTGTCAAACAGATTGTCTACATACGCATCTATGTCCATTGTGCTGAAATCTTCAGGCAGTTCCTGCAGATAATATTCAGGAGTGCTGTTGTCCCTGTAAAATTCCAGGAGAGCCTTCGCTATTTTTCTGTCCGTCTCTACGGAATAGTCCTTGAAAAGTTCAGATGTAGCAAGGAGAGCCTCTTCAAATGCGGCTGTTGTGTCATTTCCTTCGATTGACGGCAACGACCCGATGAAAGTCTGGGCTATACTGAAAAGTTCTATTCTCGCAATAGATTCGGACAGAGTCGTATATACGTTATATGCGTCTCTCATTCCGTCTATGGAAGCATTCAGGTCAGCGAGTGCCGTACCGTATTTCTCACTGCGTTTCTTGTTGGAGTTTACCCATCTGGTGAATTCTGCTTCCTCTTTCTCTGCGCGTCCTATGATGTTGAGCTTGTCGAATGCGAGTTTCATTCCCTGCCATTTCTTCCATCCGTTGGAAGAGCCTGAATATTTGCTTGCATATTGGATTTTCACCTTAGGGTCAGCGAGCATATCTTCCATCATAATGTTCTGGCGCACCGTGCGTGCCGCTATCCTGATGTCGTTCTGCTCCAGCTGGAACTGAAGTTCCGGAGATGTCTGGAAACGGGTTGTCCTTCCGGGGTATCCCATAATCATAGTGTAATCACCCTCATTGATGCCCTTGAGTGATATCTTAAGGTGCTGCTTAGGTGTATACGGCACATTGTCGGGAGAGTACGGGGCAGGGTTGTTGTCCTTGTCAGCATATACTCTGAACATAGAGAAGTCACCTGTGTGGCGCGGCCACATCCAGTTGTCGGTGTCTGCGCCGAATTTGCCGATTGATGAAGGCGGGGCGCCTACAAAACGGACATCGTTGTATACCTTGTCAACGATAAGATAATATACATTGTTGTTGTAGAACGGAACTATATTGGCTTCACAGTGAGGATTGTTGTTTTCAGCCTCCTCTATGATCCTGTTGTATTCCGCCTGGACAGCCTCTGCGACAAGAATCTCAAAATCCTCTTTTCCCTTGTGCTCCTTGCGTGCCTTTTTTTCGGCCTTTTCCAGGATTTCGGTGACATCTTCCATATACTCAAGGAATGTCACGGTCAGCCCTTCTACAGGAAGTTCTTCAGAGCGGTTCATAGCCCAGTATCCATCGGCGAGATAGTCGTGCTCGACACTGCTGAGCTTCTGTATGCTGCCGTATCCGCAATGGTGGTTGGTCACGAGCAGTCCTTCTCCTGAAATGATTTCACCTGTACATCCTCCTCCGAACTGCACGATGGCATCTTTGAGGGATGAATGGTTTATGCTGTAGATCTGCTCGGGAGTGAGCCTGCATCCGGCCTGGCTGATGGCTTTGCCGTTCATTTTCTGAAGAAGAGGAAGCATCCACATTCCTTCGTCCGCCCAAAGGCTTGAGGCAAATACGCCCAAAGCCGTGATAAAACATAGAATTTTTTTCATATTGTTGTTCATTAATGAATTCCGCAAGATTGCAAAGATACAAAATTTCAATCAGAACAGCGACGGCTCCAGCTCCTTGAGATGAAAGCTTCTGCGATGGTGCTCAGTCAGTCCGTGCCGCCTGATTGCTTCGATGTGCCCGCGTGTGGGATATCCCATATTCCTTTCCCATCCGTATTCCGGATATTCGGCGGAGAGTCTTCTCATATACTCGTCCCTGTAGGTCTTTGCAAGGACGGAAGCCGCCGCTATCGGTGCGAATTTTCCGTCGCCTTTTATTATGCAGGTATAGGGGATGTCTTTGTAGGTCGCAGCAATATGTTCCGGGATGAACGTGTCTCCTGTCAGGCCGTATGGTCTGAACCTGTTCCCGTCTATCAGGAGGTGTTCCGGTCTTGGGGCCAGGTCCACTATTGACCGCCACATCCCTGCTATGGAAGCGTTCAGAATGTTGATGGAGTCGATGTCCGATGCACTGACTTCATGGACAGACCATGCTATCGCTTCCTGTTCTATGATCGGTCTGAGCGTCTCACGGGCCTTTTCGGTCATTTTTTTCGAATCGTTCAGAAGCGGATGATGGAAATCTTCAGGAAGAATGACTGCTGCAGCGAATACCGGACCGGCTAAAGGTCCGCGTCCCGCTTCATCGCAGCCCGCCTCTATGAGATTATTGTTGAGGGAATTAAGAAGTTTGACTTGCATAAATGCAAAATTACTCAATCTCGCTTTCCTTAGCAAGTTTTTTCTTGAGCATTGCTATCATTTCATCTTTTGTACGCAATGAATCTTTGAGCGTGTCGATGTGGTCTTTCAGGACAGCTATCTGATTGAGGAGTCTTTCCTTTTCATCTTCGTATTGGGATATGAGTTCCGATGTCTTCCTGTCATACTCTGTCTTTATGTCCTGGACTTTCATGGAATCCTTTGCTGAAGGTTTGTATCCCAATACTATTTCTTCCGTCGTCGTGTCGAGCACAGATGCTATCTGGTCGACTTTGCCGCTTATCAGCTGGGTGCTGCCTTTTTCAATGTTGCGGTAAGCCGTCCTTGACATTCCGAGTTTCTCCGCCATTTCTGTCTGGGAGAGACCGGATGCCTTCCTGCGCCTGGAAATATTTTCTTTGACGGAATGATTATCCATTTCAGTAATATTATATGAAGCAAAAGTATCATATATCACATTAGACAGCAGGTAATATTTTCTTGCCAAAGACAACGTAAAATCACCAAAAAGAGAAAAAATCATAAAAAACAGAAAAACATATAACCAAAAGGCAAGAAAAACTTGCTAAAATTATCGGATAAAGTGAGATTTGAAGTGTATAAATTATCGGAATATGAAAAGAGATTTTGAACGTCTGGCCGAAGTGCTTGACAGCGTAATGATATATGAGAATCCATATATGTCGTTCAGTGAGATCTGCAATATGGCCGGAATATCAGATGTCGGGATGGATGCATTCATACGTGATAATTTCGGCGTGTCCGGTGATGACATATTGAAAGCGTTCCGCTACCGTATTCCTTTATGTTTTTTATAATATGGCAGTCGGAAGTAAGAATCTGAAAAGTGCAAATATTAATTGTCCTCTTCGCTCAACTTTCAATTAATTTTGTTAGATTTGCAAGGATGCGACCGGTCTGACCGGTCTCTGGAACACAAAACTAACACATAATAAGTAATACAATGAAAGCGTATTCCACTCAAAACATCCGCAATGTGGTTCTGCTTGGTAGTACCAAGTCAGGTAAAACCACATTATCTGAAGCTATGCTTTATGAAGGCAAGGTAATCGACAGAAGGGGAACAGTAGAGGCGAAGAACACTGTGTCCGACAATTCCGAGATTGAGCAGATAAACCAGAGATCAATATATGCGACTCCTCTTTATGCGGAGTTTATGGATACGAAGTTCAATATTGTGGACACCCCGGGTGCAGATGATTTTGTGGGAGGCGCGGTTTCCGCTTTTAAGGTATGCGATACCGGAGTCCTTCTCATAAATGCACAGCAGGGCGTTGAAGTTGGCACTGAAATTTTTGCCCGCTATGCCGAGCAGTATAATATTCCCCTTATAGTGGGAGTCAACCAGCTTGACGGCGAGAAGGCTTCCTGGGAGAATACCCTCGAGTCAATGAAGGAGACTTTCGGCAAGAAGCCTGTCATCATCCAGTATCCTGTCAATCAGGGAGCTGCGTTTGACGGCTTCATTGACGTGCTGAAAATGAAATACTATCATTTTACTGACGAGAACGGTACAAGGGAGGATCTTGAGATTCCTGCTGACCAGATGGATGAGGCTGAAGAGCTCAGAGCTGCACTTATTGAAAGGGCTGCGGAATATGATGACACCCTTATGGAGAAATTCTTTGATGCAGGCGTTCTTACGGAAGATGAAATCCGGAAGGGAATAGGTATCGGATGCCGTGCAGGTGAAGTTCTTCCTGTGTTCTGTCTTTCTGCAAAGAAGGACATCGGCGTCAAGAGGCTTATGGAGTTCACTATCAAAGTGGCCGCTTCACCTGCCGAGAGGAAAGCCCTTACCAAGGACGGTCAGGAGATAGAGTGCAAACAGGATGCTCCTACTACGCTTTTCATCTATAAGACAGCGGTTGAGCAGCATCTCGGAGAAGTGGCGTATTTCAAGGTGATGTCAGGAGAACTTACTGAAGGACAGGATCTTGAAAATCCTGAGACAGGTGACAAGGAGAGGATCACGACTATATATGCTGTGGCTGGAAAGAAAAAGGAGAAGGTTTCCGACCTTTATGCAGGTGATATAGGATGTACGGTCAAGCTCCGTGCAGCCAAGACCAATGTTACTCTTGCGCAGCCTGGAACTGATATATCATACGAGAACATCAAGTTCCCTTCATCGAAATTCCGTACGGCAATAAAGGCCAAGGAAAACAAGGATGAGGAAAAGCTCGGAGAGGCTCTGAACAAGATGTCGGCTGAAGACCCTACCATAATTGTGGAATATTCTAAAGAGTTGAAGCAGACGATATTGAAAGGTCAGGGAGAGCATCATATCAATATCGTCAAATGGAGACTTCAGAATGAGAACAAGATAGAGATCGATATGTTCGCTCCGAAGATTTCCTACCGCGAGACGATTACAAAAGTGGCGGCTGCCAATTACCGTCATAAAAAACAGTCCGGAGGAGCAGGACAGTTTGGAGAAGTGCATCTTCTTGTCTGTCCTATTGTTGAAGGGGTGGAGCCTGTCAACAAATTCAAGGTTGACGGCAAAGAGATGGTATTGAACGTCAAGGGAAAGGAAAGCTATGATCTTGACTGGGGCGGCAAGCTTGAATTCTTCAACTGTATCGTAGGAGGATCTATCGATGCACGCTTTATGCCTGCTATCCTGAAAGGTATAATGGACAAGATGAATGAAGGACCGCTTACCGGCTCCCTTGCACGCGACATACGTGTATATGTCTATGACGGAAAGATGCACCCTGTGGATTCAAATGAAATATCTTTCGTGCTTGCTGCACGCAATGCGTTCAAGGAGGCATTCCGAAATGCAGGTCCTAAGATTATGGAGCCGATATACAATGTTGAGGTTCTGACTCCTTCGGAGTATATGGGAGCATGTATGTCCGACCTGCAGAACAGGCGTGCGATCATTGAGGGAATGGGAAGCGACAAGGGATTTGATATCATCAAGGCACGTGTTCCTCTTGCTGAACTCTACAAGTATTCCACTACTTTGAGCTCCCTTACATCGGGAAGTGCGACGTTCACTATGCAGTTTGCTGATTATCAGCCTGTACCGGGTGATGTCCAGGACAAGCTTCTCAAGGCTTATATGGAATCGGAGGCTGACGAATAGGCCAGCTGCCAAGATTCCGGAAATTTCAGGATTATCCCCGCTGCAGGTATATGTGGCGGGGATGATTTTCAAAACCATTATGTAGATGACGAAAAAGTTGATAGAGTGTGTATTTGCCATAGTTGTCTCTTGCGGTGCATCCTATGCGGCGGCTCAGCAGCCGGACTCGATTGGAGTGAAAGAAAGGAGGGACAGCATTATGGAGGCGAGAGTCACAGCTGAAAAATATGCTGAGGAGGTCTCTCCGAACAGGACCGGACACAAGCGGCTTGATGAAGTGGATTTCATATACGGGAATGTCGTATTCAGTTCCCCTGACCTTGTCAAGGCCATCCAGAACCTTCCCGGAGTCAATTCCGGTACGGAACTGATGTCAGGTCTCTATGTCCACGGAGGTGAGGGGTCTGACAATCTTTTCCTTCTTGACGGGGTTCCTATGTATCAGATAAGTCATCTTGGAGGATTGTTCTCTTCTTTCAACACGGATGTCGTCAGCCATCTTGACTTCTACAAAAGCGGTTTCCCGGCCAGATATGGCGGCCGGATGAGCTCAGTAGTGGATGTGAGCACCAGAGACGGAGATTTTGACAAATATCGCGGGACATTCATGATAGGGCTTATCGACGGCCGTCTGCAGTTTGAAGGTCCTATCGTAAAGGGCAGGACATCTTTCAGCCTGGCATTCAGGAGAAGCTGGATGGATGCGGTGCTGGCCCCTGTAATCAAATATGTAAATAAGAATAATGAGGACGGAGAGACAATCGGCGGCACATACGCCTTCTATGATATGAACGCTTCCGTCACGCACAAGTTTTCTGATGACAATATATTGTCCCTCAAATTCTATCATGGCAGGGACCGTCTGAAATTGAAGATGGATAAAGAAAAATCCGAATCCTATTATGACGGGAATGAACATAAGACCGTTTCGGGGACGGACAACCTGCATACTGACATTGCCTGGGGCAACACTCTCGCTTCTCTGAACTGGAGATACAGGATACGTGAAAATCTGAAAATGAAGGCTCTGCTGTACTATACGGGCAGCAATGCCGATGTCTGGTATTATCTGCATTCCTGGGAATTTGACAAGAATGTGAATGAAAGTTCCGTTGACGAGACCAACTTTTCCAGAATCAATGACATAGCATTCAATGCGGATTTCAACTGGATGCCGCACAGGTCTCACAATGTAAGATTCGGCACGTCATACCAGTTTCATATCTACAGCCCGTCACGACGTAGTCTGACAACAAGCGGTACGATCAGGGATGAAAAGTCATTGTCGCAGTATTATCAGGGGAACGAATTTTCACTGTACGCAGAGGACGAAATAACCGTCCTGGACAGGATTTCTTTGAATTTGGGGCTGAGGTATGCCATGTCGGCTGTCCCCGGGAAAACCTGGAACCGGCTTGAACCCCGGGTGTCCATAAATGTGGAATGTTGTGACGGAGTGGATTTCAGAGCTTCATATACTGAGATGAACCAATTCGCCCATCTGGTCTCCACGACATATCTTGATATTCCCACAAACTGCTGGCTTCCTTCAACGGCCGGGATTGCTCCTATGCACTCCAGGCAAGTTGCGGCGGGAATCTATTGCAGGCTTCCTCTGAATTTCCGTCTGAATGTAGAGGGGTGGTACAAGACTATGGACAATCTTCTGGAATATTCAGGAAAGAATGCCCTTTTCCCTCCTCTTGATGCCTGGGAGACTTCTTTCAACAAAGGAAAAGGACGTTCATACGGACTTGAGACTGAATTTGGGTGGCGTTCCAAAAAACTGTCCCTGACTGCATATTATACCCTGTCCTGGAGTCAGAGGAAATTTGAAGACATCTGGACTGACTGGTATTCGCACAGGTTTGATAACCGGCACAAGCTGACTCTTATGGGCAGCTGGAAAGTCAGCCGGACTGTCGACCTTTATGCCGGCTGGAACTATAACAGCGGCGGATGGATGACGGTACCTACCCATATTTACAATCCCGGAGAGGTGTTTGACAGGGTATACACCAAGCCTAATAATGTAAATCTTCCCGATTATCACCGCCTTGATATAGGTGCCAATTTCAGGCTATTGTCAAGGAGAGGCAATGAGCACATCTGGAACATAGGCGTCTACAATGTATATTGCAGAAAGAATGTTGTCTTTGTCGCAGTGGAAGAGAGGGAGGACAAAACACTTTACGGGACAGGACGGGCCATATTCCCTATAATACCGTCTTTCAGTTACACCATAAAATTCTGAGATGGGATATGAGAAAATCCAGTTTTATAATTATCGCTATCTTTTGCCTGGCATTGTCAGCGTGTGAGGTGGAGTTTGATATCAAAGGTCTGGACAGCGAGCCGCTTTTCTTGATGGACGGTCATGTCAGGAAGGATCCGTTCAGTCCCGGAGGCTGTAGCTTTCAGATGTATCTGTACGGTGTCCCGTCAGCTGCGGGAGACCGTGAATTTGACAAAGACGCCAGATGTTCCCTCAAAGTGTACAAGAACTCTGAGCTGATTGACACTAAGGATTATATTACGATTTCAACATTCTACGGACTTATCGCGGATTTTTATGAGGGAGTCTGTCCCGGAGATGAGATCACCATTACCGCCGAGTCCGCCGGTTTTCCTGCAGCGTTGTCACGGACAGTCATTCCCCAAGAACCTCCGGCAGTGGATGTGTCCTATTCTTTGGAGGGTAACGACCTGAAAATCCGTTTTTCTTTTGAAGACAATGCTGCTACTGACGATGCGTATGCCATCTGCTTCAGGAAAATCTTCTCCAACCGGCCTCCTGATGATTCTCAGATAGGCACTTCCTTTGACCTGTCTTTCGGGGAGTTGAGTGAATCCTCTTTCCTGGACATAGGACCGTTCGATGTTTCCTGGGAGGACGGGGACAGGTATTATGGCATTTTTGATGACACGTTCAATGGCAGGCGCAAGGATTTTGAAGTGACGGTTCCCGGAGTAGGGTTGCTTTCATACGAAGGTAATGTGTATGCCCGTATTGAGATACAGCGTATTTCCCCGGAAAGGCTGCGCTATGAAATCGCCTGCAACGACAAGGGAAGCAATGTCCTGGGATTTATCGGGCTGTCTCCAGTGACATTCGCATATACTAATGTTTCCGGAGGATCCGGAGTCTTTTCAAGCGGAAATGTCGGCTACAGCGACTGGGTTGAACTCTCACTGATGAAATAATTTTTGATGTCTGCTCCCGGCGTTGACTATATTTGAGCTTTGCTCATATATTACGTCTTGGCCTCGGCATAACCAAAGTAAACATTGTTTCTGCTCTCGGCGTTGACTATATTTGTGCTGAAACATATACTGTAGTGAATTATGATAGAGGAAATGTTGAGACCGCTGGTTTCGGAGCGGTTCCTGAATGAAGAGAGATACCGTAACGGGCATATAAGGATCATAAATGCTTTGCCTGGAATAAGGATTATGGGGCTGCATACCCCGGAGATGAAAAATGTTGCCAAAGAGCTGGCAGGAAGTGATGCTGCCCTGGAGATTATCCGTCGGTTTGAAAGAGAGGCTGGAAAAGGAAATACCGTTGATGAAATTTCTGGAATTCCGGAGTGTCCCTTGTGTTATGAAGAGAAAGTTATCTGGGGATTTATGTTGAATATGATGAAATTGCCGGTGGAGGAGAGGTTGGAGCGGATAGCGGCTTATGTCCCGCATATCGACAATTGGGCGGTGTGTGATTCGTTCTGCTGCTCTGCCAAATGGAAATGTCCAAAGGAGACCATTTGGGAATTTTTGCACCGTTATTTTGCTTCCTGCAATGAGTTTGAGGTACGTTTTGCCGTCATAATGTCCATGTGCCGCCTTATGGACAAGGATTGGCTGCCGGAGATTTTCGCGAAATTCGATGCCCTGGATTTCAATGTGATAAAGTCGGAATATGTCTCCTTGAAGCAGGCTAAAAAGGGTGATATAGACAATCTTGTGAAAGGTGTTGCCATAGGGGAGCCTCCATATTATGTACGTATGGGTGTGGCCTGGTTCCTTGCGACGGCGTTGGCCAAATTTCCTGCTGAGACGAGAGCTTATGCGGCAAAATCCAAGTTGCCTGAGGATGTGATCAAGCTGTATGTCCGCAAGGCCCGGGAATCGTTCCGCACACGGGAGGTTTCTCCATTTTAATTACTGTTAGGTGTGCCCAATGGATATTTTTCTGCCCGTTGGACACGGTGTAAAGGTGTTAAGTGTTTTAAAATCAATACTATAGTGAAATATCGGTGTGCCCAACAGCCTTTTTTCTGTCCGTTGGACACACTGTGAGTTGTATAAGTCTTTGATAATTAATGGTATAATAAAGGCGGGGTGTTCCCACTGGCCCGAAAAATGTCCATTGGGAACGGAAATGTGACAGAATCTTGCAACATTTGCCCGGATTGGAAAGTCTAATGTATGCTTCCGGGCAGGAGACGGGCTCTGATCCTGACGGGGCAATGAAAAGTTTAACCACCAAAGCCGGCACATCCTGTCGAAGTAGTCAAGACGGACGGGATATCCGGCGCATTAAAAACGATTGTTATGCAAAATATAGTTGCTCTTTTTATTTCGATTGGAATCTGTGTAGTGTTGCCGGTACTTGTTGTCTGGCTCAAATTGAGGTCAAAGAATCTGGCCATAGACAAGAAGGCCGCCGTGCTGATGAAGGCTATAGAGAACGGTATGGAAGTCGACACCAATCTGTTGCTTGAAGAGACTGATTCACCGAAGCGTAAGCAGTTTATCAAGACCGGACTTCTGGCCAAATTGCAGCTTGGAGTTATAGCTTCCGTTGCCGGTATTTCCGTCCTGGTGGTCTATCTTTGTAAGGTGGCTGGAGTTTGGGCTCTTTATACATCACTTGCATTGGTTGCAATAGGCATCGGTACACTTGTGGCCTATTTTGTAGGTATAAGATATCTGTCCCCGGAGATATCTGCGGAGGAGAAGAAGGCGGTCGAGACAACTGACAGCAAGAACGGGCAGGCAGTATAGTATAGTCACGGCAGTAAAGTGAACAAGGCGCAGTTCATAGAGCTTGTTTCGGAAAATCAGGAATCTTTGCGGAGATTCCTGACTGTTCTGTGTGGCGGCGACTCTTTCCGGGCTGACGACATAGCGCAGGAAGCGTTGTTGAAGGCATATATGTCTTTTGAAAAGTTCGAGGGAAAGTCGCGCTTTTCCACCTGGTTGTTCCGGATAGGTTACAATTGCTTCTATGACAATAGGCTCAAGTCTTCAAGGACGGAATTGGAGGAGCTCAAGCCGATACATGAGCAAAAATTCGACGAAGGAGTGCCGATGGGTGGGAACTTTGAATATCAGGGGCTTTATATGGCCATCGGCGGACTGCCTGAAGCGGAACGTACCGTGGTGCTCCTGTTCTATATGGAAGACAAGTCCATAAAGGAGATTGAAGCGATCATGGATATGCCGTCAGGAACGGTCAGGTCGCATCTGTCAAGGGCGAGGGCTCATCTAAGGGATTATTTAAAAAATGGTGTTTATGGCGACAGAAAAGGATATAAGGAAGTTTATTAAGGGCAATGCACCGGAATTGACTGACAGTGACAGGTTTATGGCGGACCTTACCAGGCAGATTGACCTGCTTCCCGTGCCGTCCGCATTGGCCGGCAAGGACAGGGATGTGGAGTCTGAAATCAGAATTGTCCGCGAGCTTGCCCGTTCCGTCAAGCGGAGACATCTGCGTGCGGCATTGTTGGCTATAATGGTCGCCTTGATGACCTTTATTCCGGTTATGTCTCTTTGGCTGGCTTATCCGGTCATCTGGGAAACGCTTTCCAAATATGGCTACTACATTTTCGGGGCTGTTTCCGCTTTAATCCTTTACGGTTCCCTCTTGCGGACCAGCTCATTCCGCATCCGCTGAAGCTTAGGATAGCATAAGCGTCAGGCTGATGAAATCCTCCACGCTGAGACGCTCGGGACGAAGTTCGAAGACTGGATCGGCAAGGAATCCGGACAGCTGTTCTTCTGACCATTTTTCTTTTTCTGCTTTGGCCTTTATAATAGGCTTAAGAGAATTCCTCAATGTCTTGCGCCTCTGGTTGAATCCTGTCTTTACTATCGCTTTGAAAAGGCTTTGGTCGCATCCGAGGGAAGTGCGTGAGTTTCGTACGAGTCTGATGACGGCTGATTTTACCTTTGGAGGAGGGTTGAAAGCACCCTCACCGACTGTAAACAGATATTCTATATCATACCAGGCCTGAAGCAGTACGGACAGAATCCCGTATGTCTTTGTTCCTGGTTTTTCTGCAATGCGTTCAGCTACCTCTTTCTGGATCATACATACCACTTGCGGAATCTGTTCTTTATAGTCAAGAATCTTGAAGAAAATCTGTGATGAAATGTTGTATGGGAAGTTTCCGATGACGCAGAATTTATCTTTGAAGAAATTTTCCAGTTTGAGCTTCAAGAAGTCGGCTTCTATCAGCGAACCGTTTACCTGAGGATAGTTCACAAGCAGATAGTCAACGGATTCTCTGTCTATTTCAACCATTTTCAGGTCCAGTTCCGGTCTTTTGAGCAGGAATTGTGTCAGCACTCCCATACCTGGACCGACTTCCAGGACATCTATGGTCTTCTTGTTTTCGTCTGCCGGCTCTGCTTTTCCGGGATTATCCTCAACCTGCCTGCTGTCGCCATATAGTGCAGTCTCTGTGTCCAATGCGTCCGCGATTCTCTGTGCGATAGACAAATCTGTCAAAAAGTGCTGGCCAAGTGCCTTCTTTGCTCTTACTTCCATCCTCTGAATAATAAACTGACGGCAAATATAATGGTTAAAAGCCAAATATTGTTATCGGATGTGTCAAATATTCCTTCGGGGCTGTGGGCGTATCAGGGCTGAGGGTGAGAATAAAAGTTCCCAATGTACGGAATTTCTGCACATTGGGAACGGTGCATTTTTATAATGTATTGATTATCTGTTGACTGATAAATAAGAAAGTTCCCAATGCAGCATATTTTGTTACATTGGGAACTATGTGGGCAGCATTATAAAAGAAAGATTATTTTTTGCTGATGTCTATGAACGGAATGGTGCCGCCTCCATTGTAGGTCGGGAGAATGCCGTTCCATTTCTGTATTGCGTCCTGACGTACGAGCAGCTCATTCAGAGAGGCTGCGACCGTGCGGTTGTAGTAGGCCTCGCCGTCGGCTTGTATTTTCAGCGCGGCTGCCTCGCCCTCAGCCTTTGCGATGGCTATCTTTGCATTGGCTTCCGCTTCCTTTACCTGGTTTTCCGCTCTCAATGCACTTTGTATGGCGGCGTTTTTCTCATCAATCATTTTTCTGAGTGATTGTGGAGGTGTGATCTGTGATGTGAATTCCTTGACAATAAAGCCCTCCGCATTCATCGACTGCTCCAGCATAGCTCTGACTTCCGCCTCGAACTTGGCCCTTGAGCCCATCAGGTCGTCTGAAGTGTAGCCGTTTGCGACAATCCGGTATGCGTCATAGATGCAGGTACGCATATATCCGGCCTCAATGTCTGCCAGCGGTCTTCTGTATGTGGCGAATACTTCCGTGGCTTTGTCCCTGTTGAGCTGATATGCCATCACCGGATCCATTTCGAAAATCGCTGCATCCTTTGTCGTGACAGTGAAAGGGGAGTAGTCAACCCTCTGGATATAAACTGGATAGGTGTATATTGACGTTGTAAGCGGGTTGTAGAATGTCCATCCGCTCACTGGAGTTGCCTTGAGCGTCCCCTGCTCCGTCAAATCGAATTTTTTGAATTTGATGCCCACTTCCGAAGAATCCACGATAGTGCAGCATGACATACATAAGATTATGACGATTATTGTAACTGACAATGAAATCGCATAACTTTTCTTGAATTTGAATCTGTCCATTGTATTTTAGATTAGTATCAAAGGTTCAAATATAGTGAACATTTTATGTGATTGGATATGCTTTGGGGGCTTAATTAGGGGGAATGACAGTATTTTACGAATCATACGGTAGTTTTGGCTGTTTCCGGATGTAAATCAATCAGAATTTCTTATTTTTGTCGGCTGGTCTGAAGAGGACTGCGGAATCGTCGGCAGATATGACGGTCCCGTTTGTGAAAGGAAAAAGTTAAAGCAATATAATTATGTACAGGACACATACTTGCGGGGAACTCCGCATCGGGAATGCCGGTCAGACAGTGACATTGGCCGGATGGGTTCAGAAATCGAGGAAACTCGGGGGAATGACATTCGTTGACTTGCGCGACCGCTATGGCATCACTCAGCTTGTAGTTGACGCGACTGCCGATGCCCCTCTTGTCGAGACCGCATCGTCACTTGGACGTGAATGGGTAATCCAGGTTACGGGAACAGTAGTCGAGCGTCAGAGCAAGAACGCGAAGATGCCTACCGGAGACATTGAAATCAGCCTTTCTGAAATAAAGGTTCTCAATAAGGCGAACATACCTCCTTTTACAATTGAGGATGAAAGCGACGGAGGAGAAGAACTCCGTGCGAAATACAGATATCTTGATTTGCGCAGGAACCCTCTGCAGAAAGCTTTGAAGCTCCGCCATCAGATTGCGCATGAAGTCCGCAACTATCTTGATGCAAAGAACTTCCTTGAGATAGAGACCCCTTATCTGATCAAGTCCACTCCGGAAGGAGCACGTGACTTTGTCGTGCCTTCACGTATGAATCCGGGGCAGTTCTACGCGCTTCCACAGTCGCCGCAGACTTTCAAGCAGCTGCTTATGGTGGCGGGATATGACCGCTATTTCCAAATTGTTCGCTGTTTCCGTGACGAGGATCTCCGCGCGGACCGTCAGCCTGAGTTCACACAGATTGACTGCGAGATGTCTTTCGTTGACCAGGAGGACGTGCTTGACACTTTCGAGGGTATGATGAGGACTCTGTTCAAGAATGTCCTGAATGTGGAGATAGAAGGAAGGATTCCTCGTATGAGCTGGTATGACGCAATGGATTTCTATGGTTCGGACAAACCGGACATCCGTTTCGGGATGAAAATCCACGAGATTACCGACAAGGTCCAGGGACACGGTTTCTCTGTATTTGACAGTGTCGAATATGTGGGTGCCATCAATGTGGAAGGTGCGGCTGAATATACACGCAAACAGATTGATGAGATTACAGAATGGGTCAAGAGACCTCAGGTCGGAGCCAAAGGTCTTGTCTATATCAAAATCAATGCAGACGGCAGCATCAAGTCTTCAGTTGACAAGTTCTATAGCGCGGAGGAACTTAAAGCTGTGGCTGATTATATGGAAGCCAAGGCAGGTGATATGATACTCGTGCTTTGCGGAGCCAAAAGGAAGACCCAGACAATGCTTGGTGTTCTCCGTCTTGAGATGGGCAACCGTCTCGGACTCCGTGACCCTTTCAATTTCGCTCCTCTTTGGGTGGTGGATTTCCCTCTGTTTGAGTGGGATGACGAGACCCAGCGTTTCTATGCTATGCACCATCCTTTCACCGCTCCTAAACCGGAACACCTTGAGCTTTATTACAGCGACAAGAAGGAAGATCTGGAGAAAGTCTGTGCAAACGCATACGATTTTGTTCTCAACGGTACTGAGCTTGGTGGCGGTTCCATCCGTATACACGAGGCGGATATGCAGCAGAGGATGTTTGAGATTCTCGGCATAAGCAAGGAAGATGCGGAATATAAGTTCGGATTCATCATCAATGCCTTCAAGTTCGGAGCTCCGCCTCACGGAGGACTTGCATTCGGCTTCGACCGTGTATGCTCTTTGTTCGGAGGTCAGGAGACTATCCGTGACTATATCGCATTCCCTAAGAACAACCAGGGCCGTGATGTGATGATAGATTCTCCGTCATATATCGATCAGGAGCAGATGGATGAGCTTTTCCTTGAAAGCAAGGCATCAAAAGAATAATGACTGCTGTCCGCAGACAGCCGGATATGCTTAAGGGCCGCCAAAATAATGGCGGCTCTTTCTTTTTGTGCCAGCCTGAAATTTCGTATCTTTGGAACCTTTAATTGATAGTGATGTTATGAAAGTACTTTTGGTGAACGGCAGTCCGCACAAGGAGGGCTGCACATATACTGCATTGCAGGAAGTGGAAAAAGAATTGAATGCGGAGGGAATCGAGACCGAGTTTTTCTGGCTTGGCGCAAAACCCGTTGCCGGATGCTATGGATGCGCCAGATGCCTTGAGACAGGCAGATGCGTCATTGACGATGTCGTAAATGTGTTTCTTGACAAGGCCTCTAAGGCAGACGGGTTTGTTTTCGGCTCGCCTGTGCATTTTGCCAGTGCGTCAGGGGCGGTTACTTCTTTTATGGACAGGGCGTTTTATGGCAAAGGCAAGATTTTCCGTTACAAGCCTGCCGCTGCTGTAGTAAGCTGCCGAAGAGGAGGCTCTACAGCGACATTTGACCAGCTGAATAAATATTTTTCAATATCATCAATGCCTGTTGTCTCGTCCAAATATTGGAATATGGTACACGGAAACACTCCGGATGAAGTCCGTCAGGACCTTGAAGGACTGCAGATTATGCGTGAGCTCGGCAGAAATATGGCCTGGATGCTCAAATGCTTTGAGGCAGGACGCGCTGCAGGTATAGAACCTCCGAAGAAAGAGATACCTGTGAAGACCAATTTCATAAGATAAATATAGCAAAAGTCGAGAGCAGAGGCGAAATAAATTTCGACTATGCCGAGACCAGAGCGTTTATATGGACACAAAGTGGACAAATATTGTTTAACATAAAATTCTGCGAATGAAAACAAAACATCTTGTACTGTTTGCATCTGCGATGCTGACGGGCTTCAGCGCTGTTGCCCAGACCTCAGGTAATGATGAGGGCAAAGCGAAAGCTTATATGGTGGCGGATGCCCATCTTGATACACAGTGGAACTGGGACATCAAGACCACCATTGACAAATATGTCTGGAATACCTTGAACCAGAATCTGTTCCTTTTGGAACATTATCCTGATTATGTGTTCAATTTTGAAGGAGGAGTTAAATATTCCTGGATGAAAGAATATTACCCTGAGCAGTATGAGAAGCTCAAGGAATATGTCAAGAATGGAAGATGGCATATTTCAGGAAGCAGCTGGGAGGCGTCTGATGCCCTTGTCCCTTCTACGGAGGCGTTTATCCGCAATATTATGCTCGGCCAGACATATTACCGCCAGGAGTTCGGCACTGAGAGCACCGACATCTTCCTTCCGGACTGTTTCGGATTCGGGTGGAACCTTCCGACTGTCGCTGCGCATTGCGGCCTTATAGGTTTTTCTTCGCAGAAGCTGGACTGGCGCAACAAGCCGTTCTACGGTGACAGCAAGCATCCTTTCACCATCGGTCTGTGGCAGGGAGTGGACGGAAGCAGGATAATGCTTGCGCACGGATATGACTACGGACGCAAATGGAAAGATGAGGATCTTTCTGAAAGCGGTTATCTTAAGGAGCTGGCTTCACGCACTCCTCTGAATACGGTCTACCGCTATTACGGTACAGGTGATATAGGAGGTTCTCCTACAATGACTTCTGTGCGTGCCGTTGAAAGGGGAGTGCACGGGAACGGACCGGTGGAGGTCATAAGTGCTGCTTCTGACCAGCTTTTCAGGGATTATCTCCCGTTTGCATCCCATCCGGAACTGCCTGTGTTTGACGGGGAGCTTCTGATGGATGTGCACGGAACAGGATGCTATACGTCCCAGGCTGCTATGAAGATGTACAACCGTCAGAATGAACTTCTTGGAGATGCAGCAGAGAGGGCTGCGCTTGCAGCTGACTGGCTCGGTGCCGAATATTATCCTTCAGAGACATTGACTGATTCGTGGAGGCGTTTCATCTTCCATCAGTTCCACGATGACCTGACAGGAACAAGCATTCCGCGCGCATACGAATTCTCATGGAACGATGAACTTCTGTCTTTGAAGCAGTTCTCTGACGTGCTGACAAATTCCGTGAGCGGTGTTGCCGCTATGATGGATACAAGAGTCAAAGGGACTCCTGTCGTTTTCTACAATGCCAACGGTTTCGCTGTCACTGATGTCGTGGAAGTCCAGCTTGATTCTCCTAAAAAGAAAGGTTTTCAGGTCTATGACGCGCACGGCCGTAAGGTCCCTTCACAGGTTGTGGACTATAAGGACAGCAAAGTGACTGTGCTGGTTGAGGCTACGGTTCCGGCCAACGGTTATGCCGTGTACGATTTCCGTATTTCCGGAGGTGTACAGACTCCTTCACGGAAGTCAGTCGGAGCGGTTGAAAACGGCGTCTACAGAATCTCATTTGATGCAAACGGTGATATAGTGTCCCTTGTGGACCTCAGGGAGGACAAGGAGCTTGTCGCTGAAGGAAAGGCGATACGTCTAGCCCTGTTTACGGAGAACAAGTCTTACGCCTGGCCTGCCTGGGAAGTCCTGAAAGAGACTGTGGACAGGGAGCCGGTTTCAATTGTTGAGGATGTGAAAGTCTCTCTTGTCGAGGACGGTGCCGTCCGCAGGACCGTGTGCGTGGAGAAAAGATACGGAGAATCCAGCTTCAGGCAATATATCCGTCTTTATAAAGGTGCGCTGGCTGACAGGATCGATTTCTATAATGAAGTCGACTGGAATACGATGAATGCTCTGCTTAAGGCTGAATTCCCTCTGGCTGTGGCAAATGAAAAAGCTGTATATGACCTTGGGATCGGTTCTGTGGCAAGGGGCAACAATACGGATACGGCATACGAAGTCTATTCGCACCAGTGGACTGACCTTACAGCTGCAGACGGAAGCTATGGAGTATCAGTGCTTAACGACGGGAAATACGGATGGGACAAGCCTTCCGACAACAACATCCGTCTTACCTTGCTTCATACTCCTCAGACAAGGAGAGGATATGCTTATCAGGACCGTCAGGATCTTGGATACCATACGTTCACATATAGTCTGACAGGACATCGCGGAGAACTTGACAAGGCGGTGGTGTCAGAAAAGTCGGATGTTCTCAACCAGCCGGTAAAGGCATTTGTTTCATCTGAGCATAGAGGAGTTCTCGGGAGGACATTCTCGTTTGCCTCTTCCGACAATCCGAATGTTGTGATCAAGGCATTGAAGAAGGCTGAAATGTCTGATGAATATGTTGTCAGGGTATATGAAAAAGGCGGTGTGAAAGCCCAGAATGCTGAAATAACATTCGCCGGGGATATACTTGAAGCCTGTGAGGCGGACGGAACGGAGAAGACGACAGGTGATGCCTCGTTTGACGGCAATAAGCTGCAGGTTTCTCTCGGGCCTAACTGCATAAGGACGTTCAAGGTGGTGCTTAAGAAGAATCACAAGGCACAGACTCCTCAATACAAGGCTCTTCCTCTTGAATATAATCATAAATGTTTCTCCTGGAACGCTTTCCGCCATGAGGTGAACTTCGGATCCGGCTACAGCTATGCGGCTGAACTGCTTCCTGAAAATGAGATCGTGTCTGCCGGAGTGCCTTTTGTAATAGGAGACAAGGATGCGGAAAACGGTGTGGCCTGCGACGGAAGGACCGTTAAGCTTCCTGCAGGATATAACAGGCTTTATGTTCTTGCCGCTTCTTCTGAGGCTGACAATACTGTCGGATTCAAGATTGGAAATATGTCTGTTGAGGTCAATGTTCCGTTCTTCGGCGGCTTTATCGGCCAGTGGGGACATCTCGGACATACTGCTGGCTTCTTGAAAGCTGCTGATGTGGCCTATGTGGGAACCCACAGCCATTCTACTGTAGGTGATGAGTCATACGAATTCACCTATATGTTCAGATATGCCTTTGACATTCCGGAGGGGGCGGATTCTGTCGTTCTTCCTGACAACAGGGGGGTAGTCGTGTTCGCAATGACGGTGGCTGATGAAAGCTGTCCTGATGTCGTACCTGCATCTGAACTTTTCCGTACGGCCATCAAAGACACAGAGCCGTCATCAGAGTATGTACAGAAAGTGAATCTTCTGAAAGATGCTAAGATTATCGGATATTCCGGTTATGCCAATGACAGGGAGATGCCTGCATTTGCTGTGGACGGTGATGTGAAGACAAAATGGTGTGATGCCGGGGCGGCTCCTTACCATCTTGATTTTGACCTCGGACAGGTCCGGACCATCTCCGGGTGGAAACTTGTCAATGCCGGTATAGAGCAGATGTCATACGTTACCAGAGGGTGCTATCTTCAGGGAAGGAACTCGCTTTCTGAGGACTGGAAAACGATAGACGGTATTGACGGCAACCGTAAGGATGTGGTGATCAGAGATGTCACTCCGGCGGAATACCGTTATATACGTCTTTTTGTGACCGGTCCGACCCAGTCTCCGGGCCAGGGAGTGGCGCGAATCTATGAAATAGAAGTCTACTGATGACTTCCGCATATAATTAAAGCCACCTGAAAAGGTGGCTTTAATTATTTTATCTTACGCCAGAAGTGATTTGACGATTGTGGAGATAAGCTTTCCGTCGGCTATGCCTGCCAGACGTTTTGTCGCTACTCCCATCACCTTGCCCATGTCGGAAGGCTTTGATGCCCCTGTCTCGGCGATGATTTTTACCAATT
>Ga0073906_1002107_pt1 | contig 27556 bp, 21 predicted proteins | sample Inofromicrocosms_FD_65485 | JGI IMG/M metagenome (GOLD analysis project Ga0073906, IMG submission 65485) | Mouse cecum microbial communities from Vienna, Austria - Inoculum for glucosamine and mucus D2O microcosms | ecosystem: Host-associated > Mammals > Digestive system > Large intestine >...
TGAGCAGGACAGGCACTATTCGATTTCTCCTTTTGCCGAGGAGTTGCCTCTTACGATACCTCTCTTGGAGTTTCTGATGAACTCAAGGATGGTATCCCTTTCTTCAGACTGAGGGAAGCCGGCCTCTACTTTCGCGCAGGCATCGCTCACATTGTTTCCGCTCGAATATATGATGTCATACATATCCTTGATGTTGCGGATCTGGTCAGAAGTGAATCCACGACGGCGGAGCCCGACGATATTGATACCTACGTATGAAATAGGATCCCTTCCGCAAAGGACGAATGGAGGAATATCCTTATTGATTTTGGAACCGCCTCCGACCATCGCGTGCTTTCCGATTTTTGAGAACTGGTGAGCCATAGTACCTCCTCCGAGAATAGCCCAGTCATCAACATCAGTCTCGCCTGCGATGCCGACATAGCTTACAAGTATACAGTGCTCTCCCACAGTACAATCATGGGCAACGTGCGTATATGACATCAGGAGCGTATTGCTTCCGATCCTGGTCACACCTTTGCCGCTTGCCTTGGTTCCCCTGTTGATTGTGGCACATTCACGTATGTTCACATTGTCGCCTATTTCCACGTATGTGACTTCACCTTCGTATTTCAAATCCTGCGGAATGGCACCGATGACAGCACCGGGGAACACACTGCAGTTCTTTCCCATTCTTACATAATTGAAAACAGTAGCGTGCGGCAGGATTTTGCATCCGTCACCGATTTCCACAAACTCGTCTACGAAGGCATAAGGCCCTATTTCTATATTGTCCCCAAGCTTTGCATTGGGATGGACAGTTGCTAATGGATGGATCTTGTTCATAATTGATTTTGTTTGAGCTGGGCACCGATCTGACGGGCAGCTTTTGTATTAATAGAATGTCCTGATTTATACGCTGTTATTTTAGCTTTAAGGAAACCTCCGGCAAGTCTGAGGTCACCGATCAGATCAAGGAGCTTATGCCTTGCACACTCATTCTGGAAACGGAGCTGGAGATTGCTGAGATACCCCTGGCTGGAGACTTCAAGCATCGGCACATTGAAGAGCTTGGACATGTGCTCCAGCTGCTCCACCGACACAGGATGCTCCACAATGACTATCGCATTGTCCACATCACCGCCTTTGATGAGGTTGTTTTTGAAAAGGAATTCAATTTCGTGGAAAAACACGAATGTACGGCATACGCCTATTTCCTTTGCATACGTCACAGACGGATCCCAATGGGCTGTCTGTACACCGAGAACATCAGAATTGAAATCGATGGTCAAGTCGTATGAAGGGACATCGGCAGGCTCTATAAGAAGATAGGCACCGGTTTCCTCGTTCTTTATTTCCATAGGTCCATTGAGTTCAACGTACCTGCGGAGAGCATCCTGCTCTACAATCCCGCCCGGCCATATCGCGTCAATGTAAGGTTTCGCGCTTCCGTCAAGAATAGGAACTTCAACGTTGTCAATGGCAATTTCAGCATTGTCTATACCCATTCCGGTAAGTGCTGAAAGAAGGTGCTCTATCGTCACCACTGAGATGTCACCTTTTGTAATCGTCGTACTTCTCGCCGTGCTGGAAACGTTTTCAGCTACAGCTTCCACAACTGCATCCTGTCCTATGTCAGTCCTGATAAATCTTATACCATAGTCTACCGGAGCAGGCTTTATCACAACTTTTGCAACTTTGCCAGTATGCAGACCCTTTCCTGCAAAACTGTATTCCTTCCTGACTGTCTGTTGTTGCTGCATCATTCTATTTTTCAATCAATCCGCCTATAAATCGGGGCGCAAAGTTAATGATTTTTTTTTAGAAACCTATTTTTTGCCCTGTTGCTTGAAAACAGCATAACTCCTGAGATAATCTTTGACCGGCATAGCAGGCGAACCGAAAAGCGACTGGCCTTCAGTACGGACATTGCTTATAAGTCCTGTCTGGGCTCCGAAAGACGTGTTGTCAGCTACTGTAAGATGACCGGCGATACCGACCTGGCCACCTATTATACAGTGCTTTCCTATCTTTGTGGACCCCGCGACTCCAGTCTGTGCCGCCATCACGGTATTCTCCCCTATTTCAACGTTATGTGCAATCTGGCAGAGATTGTCGATCTTTACTCCCTTATGGATTATTGTAGATCCCATCTGTGATTTGTCCACTGTGGTATTGGCCCCGATCTCGACATCATCCTCTATGATCACATTGCCTGTATGCTCGATCTTCTTGTAGGATCCGTCCTCAAGAGGAGCAAATCCGAATCCGTCCGCCCCTATTACAGCATTTGAATGTATTATCACATTGTCACCGATCTCCATACCGGGATAGATTCTCACGCCGGGATATAAGATGCAGTGTGAACCTATCTTCACATCATCTCCTATATATACGTTTTCATATATCTTGGTGTAATCACCTACCGTGGTCCTGCGCCCGACGTATGCAAAATTTCCGACATATACCTTCTTTCCGAACTTCGTGGAGAAAAAATATCTGGACCTGCATCCGCGATAGCGTCTGTATGAGCGTTTTTTCGCAGTGACATAGTCAAGAAGGGCCGCGATCGACGCGTATGCGTTCTCGACCCTGATCATAGTCGCCGTCACTGGTTTCTGGGGTTCGAATGTATTGTTCACGATTATTATGTCAGCTTTGCACTCATAGACATAATGTTCATATTTGGGATTTGCAAAAAAACATATCGTTCCCGGCTTTCCGCTTTCAATTCTTGCAAATGCAGAAACTTTCACTTCAGGATTGCCGTCTATCGTTCCGCCCAGAATCTCAGCAATCTCTCTGGCTCTAAAATCCATAGGATGTAGCAGTTTTATTTTGTTTTAGTAAAAATATTAGTACCTTTGTCGCGTGAGTTAGGTTTTCAGGGGTCGGTATGACCCCTTTATTTTTTGCTTAAAGCCGCGATTATGGTCATTTCAGAGATTAAAGATGCAATGGAGGGTGCAATCGTTGCACGGAATTGCTTTATTGTTGAAATAAAAATTTCAAAAGACAACGAAATAGAGCTTACTGTCGAGTCGGAAGAAGGCATAGTCACTCTGGACGACTGCGTAGACATCAGCAGAAAGTTTGAGGAAAAATTTGACAGGGAGGTTGAAGACTATGAGCTTACAGTGACTTCAGCCGGACTTGACCAGCCTTTCAAAGTGTTCAGACAGTACAAGAAAGCCGAAGGCACCAAAGTGGAAGCAGCCCTGAAAGGAGGAAAGAAGATTACCGGAAAACTTTCATCGGTTTCAGAAGAGGGCATAACCCTGCAGTACACAGCTCTGGAGGCCGTGGAGGGGAAGAAGAAAAAAGAGAAGGTGGAACACAATGACTTCTTCAGCTTTGAAGAGATAAACACAGTGAAGCCTCACATAGAGTTTTAGTTTGAATACAAAATAAGTAAAATATAAAAATCAAAATGGAAAAGACAGAACTTAAAGATGCGTTTTCAGAGTTCAAGAATCTGAAAAACATTGACAGGCCGACTATGATGGGAGTTTTGGAGGATGTATTCCGCACCCAGCTCGCCAAGACCTACGGTTCGGCTGACAACTTTGACATCATCATCAACATAGACAAGGGAGACTGTGAAATCTATTGGAACCGTGACGTCGTAGAGACGGTGGAAGATCCGAACACCCAGATTTCCCTCGAGGAGGCAAACAGCGAAGAGGATGAGTTCGAAATCGGAGACACATACGCTACAAAAGTAGATATGAAGAACTTCGGCCGCAGGGGAATCCTGAACTTGAGACAGAATCTCCAGGGAAGGATTATGGATATAGAGAAGGCCAATCTTTACAACAAGTACACTGGAATGATCGGCGAGATCTTCACCGGAGAGGTATATCAGACCTGGTCCAAAGAGGCCCTGATCCTTGACGAGGACGGAAACGAGCTGAGACTTCCAAAGTCGGAGCAGATCCCGGGAGAGCACTTCAAGAAGAATGACACTGTGAAAGCCATCATCAAGAGCGTAGAGATGAAAAACAATACGACTCCTTACATCGTGCTTTCAAGGACATCAAACGAATTCCTCGAAAAGCTGTTTGAGCAGGAGGTTCCGGAAATATACGACGGTCTGATCACAATCAAGAAAGTCGTACGTGTACCGGGCGAACGCGCTAAAGTAGCGGTTGAGTCATACGATGAGAGAATCGATCCTATCGGAGCCTGCATCGGAGTCAAAGGTTCACGTATCATCGGTATCGTGCGCGAGCTCCGCAACGAGAACATAGACGTCCTCCAGTGGACTTCAAACACCCAGCTCCTCATCCAGAGGGCTTTGAATCCGGCAAAGATTTCTTCTGTAGTAATCGGAGGCGAGAACGAGAAGATCAAAGTGTATATGCATCCTGACGAGGTAAAGAAAGGTATCGGAAAAGGCGGATGCAACATCAAGCTGGCAGGTATGCTCGTGGGAAGAGAAATCGAGGTTTGGAGAGAGCAGGAAGATGAAGAGGATGTATTGCTCAGCGAGTTCAGCAACGAGATTGACCAGTGGATCATCGACAAACTCCAGTCAATCGGATGCGATACGGCGAAAAGCGTGCTTGCATGCACTCCGGCAGACATAGCCAAACGGGCAGACCTTGAGGACGAGACAGTCGCTGAAATTTTCAGGATCCTCAAGGAAGAATTTGAAGAAGAATAACAAAACGCGCTGTCAAGCGCAAAATTATAAGGGGTTAATATATGGCAGAAATAAGATTAAGCAAACTTACAAAGCAATTCAACATCGGTCTTTCAACCCTCGTTGATTTCCTTAGGGACAAAGGGGTAGAAGTGGAAATGAATCCGAACGCAAAGATTTCGGACGAATTCCTTCCTGCTATCACATCCAAGTTCGGTGAAGAGCAGAAGCTCAAGCAGGACTCGGAGAAGGTAGCCATAAAACTGAAGGAAATCATCGAGCTGGGAACAAAGAAAAAGAATACCGGTGAAGAAGATGAGGAGGATGAGCCTGTACAGGAAATCATCATCAAAAGCAACAGCATAATACCGGAAACGTCTGTAGAAAAACAGGCTGCCGTACCTGAGGAAAAGCAGGAAAAGACTCCTGAGCAGATCCAGGAACCGGTAAAGGCAGCACCGAAGATAGAACTTGCCGCACCTAAGGTTGTGGACAGGATCGATCTTTCGAAATTCGAGACCAAGGCTTCAAAGAAAGAGGAGAAGACTTCCGCTCCGACCCCGGCGGCTCCTGTCATTGAAACCGAGGAAAAAGTTGCTGAAACTGCTGTTGAAGTGCCTGTAGAGAAGACAGTTGAAGAGAAACCCGCAGAAAAACCTGCGGAGAAGCCACAGGCAAAAGAAGAGAATAAAGAAAAACCTATGGAGAGAACAGAGGAACCAAGACGTGTTGAGCACAGGGAGGTTAAAGTAGAAAAGCTGGCAGGACCTGTCGTTGTAGACAAGATAGACCTTTCAAAATTTGACACACGCAAAGGAGGCAAAAAAAGAGAAAGGATAACGAAGGGCGGAAGCAAGGTTGACGTATCCAAAGTGCAGACTGACAATGATGCAGCACGCAAAGACAAGAAAAAGGGTGCGGACAGCAACGGCAACGTAAAGAAAGACTTCAGGCCGGACAACAATTTCAACAAGAAAAACAAGAAGACCAAAGGAGCTGACCGTTTCAAACCTGCTATGACCGAGGCTGAAACAGAGGAGATGCAGAAGCAGATCCAGAAACAGATCAAGGAGACATACGCCAGGATGAACGAGAACAAAGGCAAGAACAACTTCGGAGCAAAGCACAGGAAAGAAAAACGTGAGCTTGCTTCCCAGAAACTCCAGGAGGAAATGGAACTCCAGGAAATCGAGAAGAAAGTTCTCAAGGTGACAGAATTCGTTACTGTCAACGATCTTGCCACCCTGATGAACAATACTCCTGTAACCAAAGTCATCGGAGCCTGCATGAATCTCGGTCTTATGGTATCAATCAACCAGAGACTTGACGCCGAGGCGCTTGTGCTTGTAGCTGAAGAATTCGGATACGAAGTTGAATTTGTAACTGCGGAGCTTACTGAGGCCATAGAGCAGGAACAGGAGAATGAAAATGCAGAGGATCTCACACCGAGACCTCCTGTAATCACAGTGATGGGTCACGTCGACCACGGAAAGACTTCCCTGCTCGACCACATCCGTAAGGCGAATGTAATCGCAGGTGAGGCCGGAGGTATCACACAGCATATCGGAGCATACAACGTGATTCTCCCGGACGGTCAGAAGATCACATTCCTCGATACTCCCGGACATGAGGCATTTACTGCCATGCGTGCCCGCGGTGCGAAGATGACTGACCTTGCGATCATCATTATCGCTGCCGATGACGCCATAATGCCGCAGACTGTGGAGGCCATCAACCACGCCCAGGCTGCCGGAGTACCTATGATTTTTGCCATCAACAAGATAGACAAGCCAGGTGCGAACCCGGACAAGATCAGGGAGCAGCTCGCCAATATGAACATCCTCGTAGAGGACTGGGGAGGAAAATACCAGTGCCAGGAGATTTCTGCCAAAAAGGGAATCAACGTGGACAAACTCCTTGACAAGGTTCTGCTCGAGGCTGAAATGCTTGACCTGAAGGCAAATCCGAAGAAACGCGCGTCGGGTGCGATCATTGAGTCCTCACTTGACAAGGGTCGCGGTTATCTTGCCACTGTCCTTGTACAGAACGGAACAATGAGGGTCGGTGACATTATGCTCAGCGGATGCTTCACAGGAAGAGTAAAGGCAATGTTCAACGAACGTGGCCAGAAAGTAGATGAGGCAGGTCCGTCCACACCGGTATCAGTCCTCGGACTGAATGGAGCTCCAACAGCAGGAGAGACATTCAACATCATGGCGGACGAGAAGGAAGCGAAGGACATAGCCAACAAGAGAGAGCAGCTTATCCGCATCCAGGGCATAAAGACTCAGAAGCACATGACTCTGGAAGAAATCGGACGACGGATCGCCATAGGAAACTTCAAGGAGCTGAACATTATCGTCAAAGGAGATGTGGACGGCTCAATAGAGGCACTTTCGGATTCACTCCTTAAACTCTCTACAGAAGAGGTACGCGTAAACGTAATACACAAGGCGGTGGGAGCGATATCAGAATCAGATGTACTGCTTGCAGCCGCTTCTGACGCGATCATCATCGGATTCCAGGTACGTCCTTCTTCAAACGCGAGAAAACTTGCGGAGAAAGAGGAGATTGAGATCAGGCTCTACTCTGTCATCTACGATGCGATCAATGAGGTCAAGAGCGGTATAGAGGGTATGCTTGAGCCGGAAGAGAAAGAAGAGATTACCGCAACTGCAGAGGTTGCCGAGACATTCAAGATTTCAAAGGTCGGTACAATCGCCGGATGTATGGTCAAGGAAGGCAAGTTGACAAGGACTTCAAAGGTACGTGTCATCAGGGACGGTATCGTGGTCTACACCGGAGAGCTCGGATCACTCAAGAGGTTCAAGGACGATGTCAAGGAAGTCAGTGCAGGTATGGACTGCGGTCTTAACATTGCCGGCTACAATGACATCAAGGTAGGAGACGTCATCGAGGCCTATACAATCATAGAAATCAAGAGGACTCTCTAAGAAAGGGAATCCAAACATAGAAAGAGAAGCCGGCCAAAAGTGATTTTAGCCGGCTTCTCTTTTATTTTCAATATTTTACAGACGAGTGATACGCTATAACAAGAACAGGAATATCAACGGAACAAGAAGTCCTGCAATGAACTCAATGCCCCCTCGTCCCCATAATCCTCTCTTTCCTTTGAGCATAAAAAGACCTGTGACAGTAATTATGACAAGGCATACAGCAAATATGTCCGAAAACCAGGTCCACCATCGGGACGGATTGTAATGCAGTTTGTTGAAATCAGCAAGGACAGCCCTTTTTCTCACTTTCTCATATACCGCCGTTCCGTCTGACAGATTGATGTCAAGGGAAGATCCACCTTTGAAAAACACTTTCACTCCGGACTCCCCTGTCCTGGCGTGACGGGTATATGTTTCTTTGGAAGAAAGCTGGCTGATATATGAATGGAGCATATCCTTGTCCGGTTCCCCTTCTGCAGGAAAAGTCCCTTCAAGTACCATATCATACCTATGGATGCTGATGTCAGGATTGAAATCCCTTTTATGGTTGAGACATATTCCTGATATCGCATATATAAAAATGACACCGGCAAAAAAGAACGAAAGTTCACGGTGTATATCACGGAGCAATTTCTTATTCATCTGCCTTGTATGAATATACGCTGATTGTCCAGCTGCTCCAGTAATTCTTGCCGACACGTGCAGACCTCGCTGCGATCGAATCCCTAAGCTCCACAATCTGTCCTTTCAGCTGGGCTACGGCTTCCGGATTTCCATTCGGGCCTTTGAGGCTCTCATCAAGGCGGTATTCCCAGTCGTCAAGGAATGCCGTGTCCACTCTCTGCTCCTGAAGCACACCGTAGACGGTCACATCCTGATATGTTATGCTTTTGTCAAATGATCCGAGGCTTTCATCGGCATAGGCTGCTATGACATGCGTACTGTCTGACCCCATAAGCGTGATATGCGTCGAACCATGTCCGCAGACATCCATACAGAAACCTTTCACCGCAACTGTATCTCCGGCATTTCTGAAATCAAAAGATTGCATAAGTTCATCTACTCCCAGCACGTCTGAGGCCTCATTTCTGCCTGAGCAGGCCGCAAACAGGACAGATGCAAATAAAAAAACAAAAATTTTTTTCATATCATTTTTTAATAAATCGGTGACAAATGTACATCAATTTCACAATATTCATAACAAAATTCATAGTGGAGGTCAATAATAAATAATGATTTTTCAAACTGACAATCCACGTTATAATGCGCCAGACAGTTGTTTTTAATGTTTTTTCAATATCTTTGCAAGCTTCGGAAACAATTAACAGACCATTTATATAGTGAAAAAGTCACTTTTAATCCTATTTTTAATTTCAATCGTAGCGACCGCTTTCGCCCAGTCATCGGGGGGGGCATCAAGAATCCTTGTCGGAGTTGTAAAAGATGAGCAGGGCAAAGGCCTTCCTGGAGCAGTAGTCTACCTGAAGGACAATCCAAGCATCGGAACTGAAACAGACAAATTCGGTAATTTCCAACTGAAAAACATACCTCAGGGCAACCATAAGGTCATTATCACAATGCTGGGAATGACCGAAGTTGAAATCCTGTATACTGGGCAGGAGTCCACCATCGTCACGCTCGTCGAAGAAGCCACAAGCATAGAAGACGTCGTTGTCACAGGTATAATCACAAGGAACAGGAACAGCTTCACAGGTTCAGCATCCACATTTTCCGGACAGGAACTGAAAATGGTGTCTACGGGCAACATTCTCCAGAGCCTCAAGACTCTGGAGCCGGCTATGACAATCGTAGAGAACAATCTCAGAGGAGCGGACCCCAACACGATGCCTGACCTTGAAATCAGAGGCAAGACCAGCATCGTAGGAGAGCTTGAATCAGAATATGACAACATCCCCAACCAGCCTCTGTTCATACTGGACGGAATGGAAGTAGATATCGACGCCATCATAAGCCTCAACATAGACAGGGTGAAAAGCGTCACCGTGCTTAAGGACGCCGCTTCTACCGCAATCTACGGATCCAAGGCAGCAAACGGTGTGATCGTAGTCGAAACTGTACCGCCTGAGCCCGGACAGCTCAGGGTAAGCTATTCTGCAAATCTTGGAGTACAGTTCCCGGACCTGAGCGACTACAATCTTATGAACGCTTCGGAAAAGCTTCAATTCGAGAAGCTCGCAGGAAGATATACTTCAAAGGACGAAGCCAACTCACCGGAACAGGACGCTCTGGACGAGCTGTATTATTCAAGACTGAAAGCGGTAAGGGCAGGAGTTGATTCATATTGGCTGTCGGACCCTCTCAGGGTGGTATTCAACCATTCGCACAACCTGTATGTGGACGGAGGAGACCAGAATATGCAATACGGCATAGGCATCAACTACGGCAACGACAAAGGTGTGATGAAAGGCTCTGACAGGGAGCTTATGGGAGGAAACATACAGGTCAGATACCGTAAAAACAATTTCACATTCTCCAACAACTTCAACGTCTCGCTTGTAAATGCGGACAAGGAGCCTGTGTCATTTGACCAGTTCGCCAATGCGAATCCATATTACAGGAAATACAATGATGACGGGTCTATACCTCTCCTGCTGGAGTCTATGGATGTGGCAGGAAGTTCAATATACAATCCGATAGCCCTCTTTGACATAACCAACACCAACAGGACAAAAGACCTGACACTGTCGGACCAGCTTGACCTCACATACAGATTTCTCGGAATGTTCTCGATAAGAGGAACATTGGGACTGAGCAAAAGCACGTCTTCCACCGAAGCGTTCAAATCTCCTGAACACCCTGACTTCATAGGAAGCGTCACGGACAAGAAAGGGTTATATTCTGAGGACACCAACGACAGTTTCAACTACAACGGAAGAATCGTATTCAGTTTCGGAAAGCTGTTCAAGGGCCAGCATAATGTAAGCGCGAACGCCAGCTGGGACTTCAGCAACAGGGACACCAAGCGCGGAGGCTATGACATCACCGGATTTGTAGGAGACAAGCATCAGAACCCTGCATTCTCGGCAGGATTCGATGCCGGCACAAAACCACGCTACAGCATATCACGTTCACGTTCGACCGGATTTCTGCTGAGCGGAAACTATGCCTACAAAGGACGCTATATGATAGACCTCAACTACAGGCTTGACGGTTCATCCGTATTCGGAGCACAAAAGATGTTCACAGGTACCTGGTCGCTGGGTGCCGCCTGGGACATAACAAATGAAAAATGGTTCAAGGTCAAATGGATAGATTTCCTTAAGCTCAGATATTCAATAGGAAATCCCGGAAACCAGAACTTCGACGCCTATATGTCATCCGGAATATATGAATACAACCCGGAATACACCAATGTGTTCGGAGAAAGCGCGATCCTTCTGAAAGCGGCGAACAGGAATCTGGCATGGCAGAAGACCCTCGACCAGAACTTAGGTCTGGATTTCACTGCCTGGGATGACAGGATAAGGCTCGGATTCGACTATTATTACAAAAATACAGATCCGCTGCTCGTCTCGATATCGCTCCCTCCTTCTGCCGGCCAGACGAGGGCATACACGAATTTAGGCGGACAGATATCAAAAGGATTTTCCGGCACGCTCAGCGTAATGGCAATAAAGACGGCGACCACGAGATTGAGCGTAAACTGGTCCTACAGGCAGAACCGTTCAGAATATATAAACATCGGCAACAGCCTTGATTTTATGAACCAGAAAGGAAGTGCGGAAGTATTCAGAAGATATTACGACGGTGCCAGTCCTGACGACATCTGGGCCGTCAGGTCAATGGGAATAGATCCGGCTACGGGAAAAGAGGTCTTTTTGACAAAAGAGGGACGTTACACATTCCAGTACAATGCCGACGACGAAGTAAAGGTAGGTTCAACAGCACCGGACCTTGAAGGAGTGATAGGTATGACATTCTATTGGAAACAGCTCTCCGCCAGCGTCAACTGCCGGTACCAGTTCGGTGCACAGACATTTGCCTCGGCCCTGTACAACAAAGTGGAGAACCTTAGCGAACAGCAGCTTTACTACAATGTGGACAAACGCGCGCTTTATGACAGATGGCAGAAACCGGGAGACAATGCGAAATTCAAGGCCATAGACAACCTCGACACGACACCGATGTCCTCCAGGTTCGTCCTTGATGAAAATGTGTTCTCAATAGAATCCATTTCAGTCGGATATGACATCACGGCTGCCTGGCTCAGGAAGATAAGGGTCCAGGGCGCATCAATCAGGCTGTATGCCAACAATCTCTGGAGAATATCCTCCATAAAGGAGGAAAGAGGTATTGAATATCCATTCTCCAACAGCATATCAATGTCAATCAGTCTGAGATTTTAACACGGAAGCAAACAATGAAAAGATATACAGCATACATAATTCCAATCATTGCGGCCCTGTTCGCGGCAAGTTCCTGCGCAGGGTGGCTGTCAGTTGATTCTGAAGACAGAATACTTGAAGAGAAGCTGTACAGCGACAAGGACGGTTTCTATACCGCCCTCAACGGAGTGTACATAGATCTCGTGAACGCGAATCTATATTCAGGAAAGCTGGGAGCTTCAACTCCTGACATTCTCTGCCAGTACTACAACACATCGGCAGACAGCCATATATACGGATCGCTCGCCCAATATCAGGCCGAAGCCAAAAGAGTCAATGTGGATGAGATCTGGAGCAGGGCATATTTCCTTATCCTGAATCTCAACAAGACCATCTGGCACTGTGAAGACAAAAAAGGAAGGGTACTCAACGATACGGACTACAACATAATAAAAGGAGAAGCCCTGGCTCTGAGAGCACTGCTCCATTTTGAACTGTTCAGATATTTCGGACCAGTATTCTCTTCCTCCCCGGGAACGGATGCAATACCGTATGTAACAAGCTCCGATCCTCAGGTAAATCCGGTGCTGAAGGCGACGGAAGTTGCTTCACTTATGCTTTCTGACCTTGATGAATCAATGAGGCTGCTGAAAACAAGCGATCCAGTCATCAGCTCTGGCAAGAACGAAATTGACAACGGAGGACGCAACCTTTACAACTACAGGAATCTCAGGATGAATTATTTTGCAGTCAAGGCTTTGGCTGCCAGGGTGAATATGTATCTGGGATACAGCAACTACCGCGAACGTGCTTTGGAACTTGCCGAAGAAGTCATCAGCGAAGCTGCGGAATTCTTCCCGTTCACGACACGCGAGGAAGCCAACGGCCAGGCAGCAGTAGGCACGCCTACCTCATCGGCTGAAGACAGGGTGTTCTCATCCGACATACTGTTCGCAGTATATAATGTGAAACGTGGTGCGGACATATATGAAAAATATTTCTCCAACACTCTTGAGATAAAGCAGCTCCTGTCGATGACAGAAAACGGATTCAACGCGCTTTATCCGGAAGAAAGCGACCTCAGGAGAAGCAACCAGTGGCAAAGGCGGAAAGATCCTCTCGGCAACGACATCATGTGCTTCGTCAAATACGAAGCGATGGAAGTCTCCGGTAAGAACTATCCTTATATGATTCCGGTGCTCAGGATGTCAGAAATGTATCTCATCGCTGCAGAATGCTATGCGACACTTCCTTCATCAAAAGATGAGACGCTTGCGTATGAACGTCTCAATGCGGTAAGGAACGCACGGCAGACATCTTCCGTCAGCTCCGCCCTTGAAGCGAACATCGAATATGAATATATGAGGGAATTCGCAGGGGAAGGCCAGATGTTCTGGTTCTACAAAAGGCAGAATTCAAAGACCATCCCTGCAATATATGACAGGTCGCAGGCCGCTGTCAACGTCCAGAATTCCAACGGGTATATGTTCGTGCTTCCGCAATCGGAAGACGGATTCAGAAAATAATGTCAAAACACGGTATGATGAAACAGACTATCCATATAATATCAGTTCTCCTGTGCTCTGCCGCAATTTTAGGCTGCAGCTCGGAAATAATGACATACGAGGGGGAATCAGGGATATATTTCGCTATGAAAAGGATCGACAATTCGGTCAACAGCGACACCACATACAACGAATCCTCATTGCTTCCGTTCATTGTGACAGAATCCGCTGACTCCACTTTCCTTCTTAAAGTCAAAATAATGGGACCTGTGTCACATCTTGACAGAAAGTTCATCGTAAGGCTTGACGAGCAGGAGTCCACTGTCAGAGAGGAAGACTACACCCCTCTTGAGCCATCATATACACTGAAGGCAGGTGAAATATTCGGAGTAATACCGATAACATTCCACCGCACCGCATCACTGGGCGGACAGGAGAGGCAGATGGTGCTCGAGCTTATCGCAAATGAAGATTTTGCTCTTCCGATCACGCTCTGGAAAAATTCCAGCACGGAATACGTCAATGTAACAAGGCACACTGTCACGGTCAGCGACAAATACATCCAGCTTCCAGGGTACAGGGAGCCATATTTCGGTCCTTTTTCCGAGAAGAAAATGAAACTTCTGCTGGAAATATCGGGAATGAAACTGTCGGATTTCAACGAACCGTTCTCATATACCAAGGCGAAGGCTCTGGGCCAGCAGCTTGACCGCTACCTTAAAGAGCAGAAAGCCCTCGGAAACACGATATATGAGGATGACGGGACAGAAATGAGGGCCGGAGACTTCATCTATATCTAACGAATGCCAAATATGATCATGAAAAGAATCACATATATATTCATAGCATTTCTGCTGAGCTGCTCACTGGGAGGATGTTTCAGGGATCTGGGCAACTATGACTATACTGCGGTCAATGAGGCCGTAATCGGAGACAAAGGGTTCGAGACACCCTACAATGTACGCATAGACATCGACAAGCTGCAGATAAATCCTGAAATCAGCTTCACTGAAGATTCCGGCAGCAGCGGTGAATACAGTTATGAATGGGTCGCCGTAGGACAGAACTTCTACAGGGGACAGAGGTTTACAATAGGAACGGAACGCAACCTTGACTATACAGTAGCCCTTTCCGCGGAAGAATATATACTGTATTTCAAAGTGAAGGACCAGGAGACCGGCATCGTATTCAGCAAAAGCGTCGAACTGAATGTCAGGGCACTGTACTCCACCGGATGGATTCTCGCAGGAGAAGATGCGGACGGGAAAGGACAGGCCGATATGGTATCCATCAGCAATGATATGCTTTTCCTCCACAATGTGCTCAAACCGGAAGGAGGACTTGAACTGTCCCCGGTCAAGACGGTCTGGATAGACAATGATGAATACACTTCCGACAACAGGCTTTATGCCGGCACAGAGAAAGGTTCATACAAATTCAGCAGGGAGGAATTCATAGGTTCACCGGGAACGGCACTTGAATATTCATTCGCCTCAATGCCTGAGACTGGTGGGACGGTAATGACCGACAATCAGAAAGTCGGAGAAGTAAGACAGGTTATCATCGTGGACAAAAGAGCATATATAGTGTCGACTGACAACGGAATGATAGGCAACACCATCAGCAGCTACGACAGGATGACCGACTTCGACACTGCCGGGAAGATGATATGCAACCATACCGGAGTCCAGGGAATCCGCACATTCATATTCTATGACCTTGAAAGCAGACGTTTCTGCTATATAAGCGGACTGTCTGTCTACAATATGCAGATGCTCGGGGACGGCGAGAACGACACATGGAGCTGGGACACAAGGAATGACCATGACGGAGGACTTGAATTCGTAACGGCATTCAATTCCTTCTTCAGCGGAGGACAAGGCACTGCTGTAATGAAAAACCCGTCGGACGGACAGCATTACATATACTGTATCACGGCACCACGCACCGGAACTCCTGTCAAAAACGGGAAATACACAGTGAGCAGCGATGCAGCCGGCTTCGGCGAAGCCTCAGGATATATCATCACGACCAACCAGGGATATATGATATATGCCTCAGGAAATACACTCTACGGATATAATTTCAGGAAAAGCCCTCAGGAGGTAACCGTACTGAAGACATTTGATGCCCCTGTAACCTGCCTGAAAGCCGACTATGAAAGTCCGGAAAAGAATATGGACTGCTTCTATGCGGCGACCTACCGGGACGGGGAGGCCAACAGCGGAACAGTATACAAATTCTATGTAAAGGACAATCCGGACAACATCGAAATACAGCAGAAGGACATCTGGGATGAAGGTTTCCTTAAAATACACAGCATAATCTACAAAGCTTTTTAAGAACACATAATAAACAACAAAATGAGATTAAGACGAATCGCAATGACATTGTGCGCCCTGCTCTGCGTAGTATCTATGACAGCAGGTGCAGCATCAAAAAAGACCCCTAAAGGGAAAAAGAAGAAAAAGGGAGAAACCGAACAGGTTGATACCGTCAAAAAGGAAAAGAAAGACAAATATGCCGAGGCCATCAAAGACGCCAAGGTGTACGACGGTCTGATCAAACTCTATATGACCCCAAAGGACGAACTGTTCTTTGAAATCACTCCGGAGACTGTAAAGCATCTCTATCTTCTGACAAACCGTATCACCGAGACAAGCGATGATGCAGCATTTGCGGCAGGTGAGATGATAGGCAACCAGATCATGTTCAGGATGACTGCCGACACGTCATACGTGCATTTCTACAATGTGTCAACCTACAACAAACTGCGCCCGGGAGACGAAATCGGAGAAGCCTTCTTCAAAAACCACAGGGATCCTATCATCAAGTCATTCAAGGTAAAGGCCTTCAAAAAGGATTCGTGCTATCTCATTGATATGACATCGTTTTTCAAATCCAACGAAAAACTGATCACACCGCTCCAGTACAGCTCCAACATCATGTCGGCGCGCAGCGGAATGTATGATTCGGAAGCATCCAGAATACTTGAAGTCAAATCATTCCCTGAAAATGTGGAAATATCGACAAGGATGAACTTCCAGTCTGAGCCGGAGCCATATCTCGTACAGGTAAGAAGGTCAATTCTTCTGCTTCCTGACGAGCCTATGAAAGCACGTTATCAGGACAACAGGGTCGGATATTTCTACTCTATGTACAACTTCTACAGCTCAGACTGCGACAGGGTGGAAATGAAGCAGATAGCGCACCGCTGGAGACTTGAGCCGAAAGAAGAGGACAGGGAGAAATATTTTGCCGGGGAAGCTGTCGAGCCTGCAAATCCTATCGTATTCTATGTGGATTCATCATTCCCGGAGAAATGGAGAAGTGCAGTCAAGGCTGGTATCGAGGACTGGCAGCCTGCGTTCGAGGCGGCCGGATTCAAAAATGCGATCATAGCAAAAGACTATCCTTCAGTGGCAGACAGCACAGGCTTTGATCCGGATGACATCAGATACAACTGCATCAGATATATCGCTACAGACATAGCAAACGCATCAGGACCGAGCTATGTGGATCCGCGTACAGGAGAAATACTTGTAGGAGATGTCAACTGGTACCACAATGTGATCTCTCTTGTCAACAACTGGCGTTTTACACAGACCGGAGCAGTAGACCCGAGAGTACGCAAGCTGGTATTTGACGACGATGTGATGAGAGAGTCTTTGAGATATGTAGCCTCACACGAAATCGGACACACTCTCGGCCTTATGCACAATATGGGAGCCAGCTTCTCATTCCCTGTAGACTCGCTGAGAAGCCCTTCATTCACCCAGAAATACGGAACGACACCAAGTATCATGGACTATGCGCGCAACAACTATGTCGCACAGCCCGGTGACCTTGAGAAAGGAGTACGTATGGTACCGCCTCTTATCGGAGTCTATGACATCCACGCCATCAACTGGGGATACAGACTTTTCCCTGGAGACCTCACTCCTGAGGAAGAAAAACCGCTTCTCAACAAGATCATAGCGGAAAAGGCTGGAGACCCTATGTACAAATTCGGCGCACAGCAGATATTCAACACCGTAAGCCCGGCGGACCTGACCGAAGACCTCGGAGACGACCATATCAAAGCCAGCGACTACTGTATAGCCAACCTCAAGAGAATCGTCCCTGAAATGGAGAAATGGCTCTATGAGGACGGAGCGGACTATATGGAAATAAAGATCAAATATTTCAATCTTGCCAACCAGTACAAACGTGTGCTCTACCACGTGTTCCCGTATCTTGGAGGAGTATATTTCAATGACCTTGTACAGGACGGTACATTTGAAGGAAGGTCAAGGGAATACGTGACCAAGGACAAACAGAAACAGGCTATGAAATGGCTTGTGGACCAGGTTCTCACATTCCGCGAATGGCTGCTTCCAGAAAGAATCCTCGACATAACAGGGTACGGTTCGGGCGACCTTGACGGATACCAGAGAGCCATAGTAGGAAAAATGCTCGGTGCCGCTACACTTACCTTCATAGCAGAGGGAGAACGCTCCGGCCAGAAAAACCTGTATACACTCGACGGATATATGAAGGATGCAGTAGACGCTCTTCTTGTCAATACTCTGAAACACAAGAAACTCACTGTTGAAGATATGAATATGCAGAATGCGATGGTAGCATCACTTGCCGAGCTTGCAGACCTGATCAAACCTCAGGGCACAGCACTTTCGCTTGCCGGCTCACAGTCGCTTACATCCATCGAAGAGGAGCTGGTAAGCATCCACAAGGCATTGGAAGATATGGAAAGCAACGCATCCTGCGGAGCATTCTGCAGCCACAGCCACGATGCCACCGACCCTTCCAATTCATATTTCCGCCAGAACAATGACCTCCCGTCACTCTCCGGAGCAATCGCAAGACCTCTTGCAATGAAAGAACTGAAAAGAATCATCAGCATCTACAAAAATGCAAGAAGTTCTGCCGACAGCAGGAGCAGGGCATTCTATGACTATCAGATAGAGAAGGTGGAAAGACTTATGAAAACGAGCAGATAACAAATAAAAGTCATTCTTATGAAAACAAACGTATTATTGAAAGCATTTGCCGCAACGGCAATCGCTGCAGGCATAATTTCCTGTGAAAAGCCCAATGGGGATTCACAGGAGACGCAGGCTCATGAGATTTCACTCACAAACCCTGCCGATGCAAGCATCTTCCTCAACAACAGCAATGACGCTGTCTTTGAGGTAGCACTGACACTCAAAAATGTCACAAGAGAACAGCTTGCAGTCACTTCAAAAAATGACCAGACCTGGTGTGCCGCAACCATAAGCGGCAGCAAGGACGCTGTAGTCATAACTCCCGGCAAAAATGAAACAGCGGAAGATCTCGTAGCGACATTCGTGGTCTGCTATTCCGAGGCTCCGGAAGAGGCATCAGTTGAATTCACAGTCACCAGTACCGGTTCTGAAACGGAATACTATATAAATGTTGTTTCCGACCAGCTTACGACAGACCAGTACGGTATGATGTCATTCAAGCCGTCGCACGCAGGCGAGACGCTGACAGTGACAGTCAACACAAATTACGAGAGATGGTACCTGAATGATATGAATATGGTGACTGACGATGATTTCAATCCGATAGAATGGTACACTGTAGACAAGACCAGCGGAAAGAACGGGGAGACCTGTACCATCACATTCTCCGCAAACACAGGTACCGACGACAGGATGACATCCCTGATGTTCGTTGAAGAGCCTGAAGGCTACGGCAACTCCATCACCGTAACACAGGGAGGAGTTCCGGCCACCAAAGTAAAGGTAACGGGATACGACGACAACTGGAATGAAGTAGAACTTGCCAGTCCTTATGAAATCAATTTCTCAAAAGACGCATCTGCAATGGACGGTTTTGACTTTGAACTGGAAAAGGACGGATCTGTCAGCTTCATTTTCGTAAAACCTGGAACCACAGAACCGGATCCGTCAATCGAAGGAGCTGACTCTCCTTGGGTGAATATAAGCGCGATGTACGGTTACAGCATTGTCCCTTCAGCAAACACTACTGGAGCTGAAAGGTCTGCAGACCTTATCATAACTCCTGCAGGCGGTTCACAGGAGCTGTTCCGATTCAAAATTAAACAGGCTGCAAACTAAGGATTCCATTAAGGCAGTCCGTCTGACAATCTACGGACAGCCGAATTGACTTCATCATAGCCGTACCCTCTTCCGAGGGCGAATCTTATAAGTTTCATACGGCATTGCGGGTCATCTTTCAGAGAACGGTATTTGTTCTCAAGCAGCTTGTAAAGCCTTTCCGAAGCCCTGACGTTATCGATTTCCGTCAGGGCTTCATTTATGATGTCCGCATCGATCTTCCTGGAAGCCAGGGCATACCGGATCTTCGATGCCCCCCATCCTGAAATAGAGGACTTGTCACGCGCAAATGCCGAGGCATATCTGAGATCATCTATATATCTGTCGGAAACAAGCGACTGCATAATCTCCTCCACCTCACGGTCAAAGTCAGGAGACATCTTCCCTGAACCGTCCTTGCCGGCTATGGCATTGCACACCTTCGTCCTGATGTCAGAAACACAGTATTCCCTCATCGAACAAAGCCTGCGCATACGGTCAAGAATCTTCTGATTCATACGCAGACTGTCTAAAAATTATATCCTATACCGACATAGAAGCCGACTTTCCTGTTGAGATTGGACCAGTGTATATCGGCCCTGACCGGTCCGAAGAAAGCATCGTAGGCATATTCTACTCCTGCACCGAACCATCCGAGCTCACTGCCTGCATATTCCTTAAAATCGCGGGCGTCACGGGCATAGTTCACTATACCTGTAAGATAATGGTTCTTCTTGACTTCAAAACGGAAATCGGTACGCGCCAGCGTAAGGATCCTTCGCATAGAAGCGACATTGTTTTTGCCTATGAATGCAAACTGGTGCTCAAAATATCTCCCGTTCAACGAACCTCCCATACAGTTCATATATGACACAGGAATATTATTGTTGCCCAAAATGAACCTGAAACCGAGTGAAGGTATGAAAGCGAATACATCTCCTCCTGGCACTACAAATTTGGCGTCAGCCGAGACGATATGGAAATTCCTTACCCTGTTGGGATAGGCATAAAACACCCATTCGTATGAAGCTCCGGCCGAAAAACCTTTCTTCGGGAAATATCCGTCATCAAAAGTATCCCCACGCCCGTCAATAAAGAGCGACAGGAAATCATTGTTGACTGCACTGAAGTCATATCCTCCGACAGCGACATCCTGTGACATCAGCGAGCGCATCATAAAATATCTGTTCCTGAATCCTCCCTTAAGGTCAAACAGGGACCATTTTATATTCGACAGATATACATTCTGATCCGTACTGAAATATTTCATGTGCAGGTTGGACGTGTTCATCCCTATTCCGTCAAGCATATCGATATTTGTCCATTTCGCTGAAGCCGAGACATTTATCGTAGGCATACCTATTCCGTCGAACGAATAGTTGAGATTAATGTAAGGATTGACGCCTATCTTTCCTATTATATTATATGTGGAGCCATACAGTTTGCGTGTATAGAACCCGAAATTCAGCAACACCGACACTATTTCCTCGGTATCCGCCCTCAATCCGAGTCCGAACTGGTGTATAGGGCCTCTCTTGCAGTTGATTACAAGATGGTAAGGCTCCTGAGTACCCTGCATTTCGTATGTCACGTATTCGTATGCACGGGTACCGTATATCTGGGCAACAACGTTTTCCACATCCGCACCTGTAACAATGTCCCCTGCGGATACCTTTATCTTCTTCATCAGAACGGCTTTCTCCCTCGCGGTCACCCCTCTGATCTCAATGCTGTCAATCATCACAGGGACAGAATTGATGTCCACAGCCTTGCTGTTGTAAAGCTCCATCTGTGATATGCCGACCTGTGATTTCAGCTCCGCAAGCCTGTCCGCATTCGCGACGGCAGCCTCCCATCCCCTTCTGATTATCACGTCTATGCTCTCATCGTCAAAACTCATCATCGTGTATCCCTTCAGCTCGGGCTTGATGTTCAGATCAAGGAAATCACGGTTTGCCTCATACGATGCACGTCCAAGCATATCAATCCCCTGATTGATTATATCACCGAGATTGTTTATCTCGTCGTATGTCCTTCTCGCCTCCCCGAGCTCCACTCCGATAATGATGTCAGCACCCAGTTCACGCGCAGTCTCAGCAGGGAAATTGTCTCTCAATCCGCCGTCAACCAGGACCATCCCGTCAATTTTGATAGGAGCGAATATGCCCGGAATGGACATGGTGGAACGCAATGCCGTCGTCAGTTTTCCTGAAAAGCAATAGACTCCGGTCTCGGAGACAAGATCTGTAGCCACACATACGAACGGTATCGGCAGCCTGCTGAAAAGCGTAGAATCCTGATAGCCGATGGTAAGGCCGTTTATAAGATTATGTACATTCTGGCCTTTTATATATCCGGAAGGCAGACTTCCCATAAGATTGTTCCTGAGCACGTCATTTGCCCCGTCCTCATCTGCACCGAGCCTGATTTTCCTGATCCTCTTCTCCGATTCTCCGAACTCTATGTCATCTTTTGACACTACTTTTTCATCCTGGTGGAAAAAAGGAAAGCTGAGTACATATTTCTCTTTGTATTTTGTCTCCGCATAGGACATATTCTCACGCGAGACCCTGTCGCTCAAGGCAAGCGACCAGTCTATCTGCCTTATGATCGAATCCAGCTGGTCCGCGCTGTACCCCACCGAGTACAGTCCTCCGACAAGTCCTCCCATACTTGTCCCGAGCACCATATCCACAGGCATGCCTATCGTCTCAAGATATTTCAGCACGCCTATATGAGCGGCTCCCTTTGCTCCCCCGCCGCTCAACACCACAGCGACTGCAGGACGGTGAGCCTTTATACTGTCTATCCTGTGGCGGATTTCATTTATCGCCAGAGAATCGCTTCCGGTATATGGTCTTTTGCCGACAGACACCCTGATCTCGTCCCCATAGGAAGATATGCCTATCAAGGCGGCAAGCAGACAGATGACAAACCTTTTCATATCTATTGTTCCTTTTCTTTGTGTTTTCCGGCAAGCATTCCGCAGGCTGCGAATATATCCTCTCCCCTGGAAGCTCTTACCGTAGTTATTATACCCGCCCTTGAAAGACGCTCCTTGAACAGATCGATGACCCCATCCGGCGATGTCCTGTACGGGAAATCAGGTATCTGATGGAAACGTATGAGATTGACACGGCACTCAAGTCCTGAAAGCATACGCGCCACCGCATCAGCGTGACGTTTCGTGTCATTGAATCCTGAAAACATAGTATATTCGAAGCTGACCCTTCGCTGACCTGTAAAATCGTACTGCCTTATAAGATCAACCACTTTGTCTATAGGGTAGGCTTTCTGGACAGGCATAATCTCAAGACGTTCGTCAGGGAAAGGATTGTGCATACTTACGGCAAGATGGCATCTGCTTTCATCAAGAAACCGTTTCAGTGACGGAAGCACACCGATTGTAGAGACTGTTATACGCTTCGGGCTCCATCCGAATCCCCAGTCGGCAGTCATTATTTCTATTGCTCTGATGACATTGTCATAATTGTCCAGAGGCTCGCCCATTCCCATAAAGACAACATTGGTCAGCCTGTCGCTTTCATCCACGGCAAGCATCTGGGAGATTATGTCAGCCGCGCTCATGTGCCCGTGGAACCCCTGCCTTCCTGTCATACAGAAACGGCAGCCCATACGGCAGCCCGACTGGGAAGACACGCATAAGGTTGCCCTGTCGCCGTCCGGTATCATCACGGCTTCGACAGCTCCTTTTTCAAAATCTTCCTCCCGGGCATTATCCGGCACAGCTCCGGTATGCGCACATTTCACAGGGAAAAGATATTTTCTTGTCCCGTCGGAAGAGATCTGCACGGTCTCATAGCCGGTCACTCCGACTTCATATTTCTCTGCCAGCCTCTCCCTTCCGGCCTTGGAGATATCCGTCATCTGACCGATGTCCCTTACCTTTTTGACATACAGCCACCGCGCGATCTGGGATGCCGCGAATTTCGGCAGACCGGCTTCTGCCGCCACTGCCTTCAGATCTTCAAGATTCTTTCCTGCCAATCTAATTTTCATCACAAAAGACCAATATCAATTCCGGCACAAAAATACATAAATGTTTATAATAAAAAATCAAAACAATTTCTCTGCGTGTCGGCTTTTTTCATAACTTTGCGAAGATATGTTCAAATTTAAACACAATAAAATTTTCATTTATGGCTAAAGAAGTTGAAGAAAAAATCGGTGCAGATGTAAATGCCGCCAAACTGAAGGCTTTGCAGGCAACGATAGACAAGATTGAGAAGGATTACGGGAAGGGGACGATCATGAAGTTGGGAGATCAGCCTAAATGGGAGGTTTCAGTCATCCCGAGCGGTTCAATCGCACTTGACCATGCTCTCGGAATCGGAGGTTATCCGCGCGGAAGGGTCATTGAAATCTATGGACCGGAATCCAGCGGTAAGACGACACTCGCGATACATGCGATCGCCCAGGCACAGAAATCAGGCGGAATCGCCGCAATCATAGATGCCGAGCACGCTTTTGACAGGACATACGCCAAGAATCTCGGAGTCGACCTTGACACTCTGCTCATATCACAGCCTGACAACGGTGAGCAGGCTCTTGAAATAGCGGACAACCTGATCCGCTCAGGAGCAATAGACATCATAGTCATAGACTCTGTGGCGGCACTTACTCCAAAAGCGGAAATAGAGGGCGAGATGGGAGATTCCAAAATGGGACTCCAGGCAAGGCTTATGAGCCAGGCTCTCAGAAAGCTCACTGCAAATATCAGCAAGACCAACACCTGCTGCATATTCATCAACCAGCTTCGCGACAAGATAGGCGTAATGTTCGGAAACCCGGAGACCACCACCGGAGGTAACGCGCTCAAATTCTACGCATCAGTACGTGTGGATGTCCGCAGGACAACACAGATCAAAGACGGCGAAGAAGCTCTGGGCAACAGGACAAGGGTCAAGATCGTCAAAAACAAGATGGCTCCTCCTTTCAAGAAGGCCGAATTCGACATAGTGTTCGGAGAAGGAATCTCACGTGTGGGAGAGATCATCGACCTCGGAGTTGAGTTCGACATCATCAAGAAGAGCGGATCATGGTTCAGCTATGGAGATGGGAAGCTTGCACAGGGACGTGAAGCTGTCAAGCAGCTTCTTCTCGACAACACTGAGCTTTGCGATGAAATAGAAGCTAAAATCCGTGAAGCCCTTGCACAGATACAGGACTGACAGCGGAAATCCACTGACAACAAACCGGCTGAAATGCGTTTTCAGCCGGTTTGTTGTTTTGTCATTTGGAGAGACGGCATCTGCGGAGCTTTTCCGCCATTCCGCGCCTAAGAATCCCGGCCTCTTCAAGACCGTCTACAGTCCACTTCTCTTCAGGATTGTTCTCCCTGTAGACCACCACTCCCCTTGCTGAATATGAACCTATATAAGGATGCATCCTGAGAGAGTCCTCCGGCAATGACCACAGACGGTATGGACTGCAATGCTCCGGACACACATCCACAAGATCCTTCAAAGCGTCAAACCTGTCATTGTCGAACCTGTATATGTCCATAAGCTGCTCCTTGTATGAATAACCTCCCAGAGCAGTGCGGTATTCAACCATTTTGGATGCGAAATATCCTCCTATCCCGGGCAGGGCGTCAAAGGCGGCAGAATCAGCGGCATTCAAATCGGTCAGGGGAATATCGATATACGACTCAAGCCTTCTGTATATCGAATCAGAGACAACGAACGATTTGGCGAAATCGCTTTTGCGGTTGAAACGTCCTCCTTTGATACGATAGTTGTCTATTGCCCTTGCCTGGGCCTCGCTGAACCCGAGCCTCTGCAATCCCTCTACGGATATGTCGTTCGGATTGAAACGGAAACTCTCCACCTGCCTTCTCTTCCTGCCGGCACGTGATTTCTGCATATCGCCACGACTATGCTTCATGTCCGGCACTATACGGTCTGAATCATTCCGCTGCCCCGGACTGAACTCTGCTTCAGGACCGGAAGATGATTCCGGTTCCCTGACCGCTGCGGCCACTTCCCTTTCCTCCAGAATCCTTGACAGTGCCGCCCTGTTCAGAAATACGGCTACCTGATAGCCGACTGTCAAAAACACCAATGCCACAGCCCCGGTAACAAACGAAGCCGATAAACCTGATTTTTTCTTCTCCTCTCCCATTCTCCACCAATATTGAAATCTGACTGAAAATTGACGGTTGAATCCTATTCTTCCGCCTTATAAGATTTTTTAGGAGCCTTAACCGGCTGTGCCCCGGCGACAATGATGACAATCTCGCCTTTCGGTTCATTTTCCCTGTACCATTGTGCCACCTCACTGACAGTTCCCCGTCTGTGCTCTTCAAATTTTTTTGAAATTTCACGTGCGACCGAACACTCCCTGTCCTGACCGAAAAACTCGGCAAACTGCTCAAGGGTCTTGACAAGACGGTAAGGAGACTCGTAGAAAATCATAGTCCTCGTCTCGGAAGAAAGTTCCTGCAGACGTGTCTGACGCCCTTTCTTTACAGGAAGGAATCCCTCAAAGCAAAATCTGTCACAAGGATATCCGGAACTTACAAGCGCCGGGACAAATGCGGTCGCCCCAGGAAGAGTCTGCACCTCAATCCCCTCATTCACACATGTCCTTACAAGAAGAAATCCGGGATCTGAAATTCCGGGAGTTCCGGCATCACTTATCAGGGCGACATTCAGTCCGGAAAGTATTCTTTCCTTGATGATTTCCGCCGTCTTATGTTCATTGAACTTGTGATGTGATTCAAGATGCGCGCGAATGTCATAATGCTTCAGCAGCACTGAGCTTGTACGTGTATCCTCAGCCAGTACCAGATCGGCATCCTTAAGTACATTGACTGCCCTGAAAGTCATATCTTCCAGATTTCCGACAGGAGTCGGCACTATATAAAGCCTTCCGGCCTCCTTCTCTACGCTCATCTCAACTTCCTCCTCACAGCCATCATAAACCTGTATACGACATCAGACTGCATATCCCAACCGTTGAAATTGTCCTGCAGATATTCAACCGCATCGTCAAGGCTGCAAAAGCCGTTGAGCCTGTCGATCGTCATCTGGAACAGGGCCGCATCCTTTCCGAAAAGGGAATTTATAAAAAATATCCTGTCATTCAAAGAAATCGCGCTCCTGATATCCTTTACTTCCGTACCGGGCATATCTTTTCTCCAGGCCTGTCTTTCAGCCATCATATCCAGCACGGCAACCGGTGCTGACACTGACTCGAACATAGGTATATCAAGATCTATGATCTCCTGCACATCCGACGGCTCAGATCCCGATTGAGGCACCTCCTCCATATCATTTTCAGAAACGGCATCCGGACCGGCATCTGGGGTTTCCTGTACGGTATCCGGCAATATGCTTTCCGGAATATCATCCTCCTGTACAGCTGTCCCGAACAATTCCTGAGGCACTGAATCATCAAAGGCAGGCTCCAGCATAACAATCTGTTCCTCAACACTTTCCCTATATTGTTCATATTTGGCGGCAAGCAATTCGGTCTTCTGTCTTATTTCATCGAGAAGAGCATTGATTTCCGACAAAATTTTATCCGGCGTATTTTCCATAAAAGCAATATTATACATATTTGAGTCTGCACTTATATACACCTGCATCCCGGCATAATCAAAGCGGGACTTTGCTTCTGCTCCCGATTTTTTGTACATTTGCAGTCGTCAACTACAAAAGTAAGGAAATGTTTTTAGAAAATGCAAAAAAAGCAGGTTCAATTGAGGTAATCTGCGGATCTATGTTTTCAGGAAAGACAGAGGAGCTGATCAGAAGATTAAAGAGGGCGACTTTTGCAAACCAGAAGGTAGAAATATACAAGCCGGCGGTAGACATCAGATACTCCGACGACCAGGTGGTATCACACGACTCACACAGCATACCATCCACGCCGATAGACTCACCGGCAAGTATGCTGCTTCTTTCAAGCGATGTGGAAGTGGTCGGAATAGACGAAGCACAGTTCTTCGATGAAACAATAGTGGAAGTAGTCCAGACCCTTGCCAACAGGGGCATACGTGTCATCATTGCCGGTC
>Ga0073906_1002113_pt1 | contig 27510 bp, 30 predicted proteins | sample Inofromicrocosms_FD_65485 | JGI IMG/M metagenome (GOLD analysis project Ga0073906, IMG submission 65485) | Mouse cecum microbial communities from Vienna, Austria - Inoculum for glucosamine and mucus D2O microcosms | ecosystem: Host-associated > Mammals > Digestive system > Large intestine >...
GAGGTCTCTGACGAGCAGGCCGTCATCTTGTCCGACCCAGCCGGTTCTTTCGGCAAAGCCGTTGCCGTCATGGTCAAAATAAACGCCGTTTGCCGCTGAAACGGTTTCCACGCCGTCACCATCCAAATTTAGAGGCTTATTGTATTTAATGGCAATATGTTAAGTCTGGATGAGTTTGTCTGTAAAAAAAATCCCCGGAAGTTATCCGGGGATTTTTTTAATTGAGCGGGGCGCCGAAGCCCAACATTATTCGGTAATCGGGGGTGACATCGCGATTATCCGGATTGATTCTTGTTCCAAATTCGGCACGGAACCATTTATCTTCTTCTGTCTCATGTGTGAAGTATAGTCCTAAGTCAATCTCCCGGGCTTCAGGTTTGAGTTTCAGATTATATTTTTCTCTGTATATAATATCTTCTTTCGGATCTCGTCCGACAGGCAAATCAAAGAGCATGCTGCCTCGGTTGATTGTCAGCGGCTGGGCTATTTGCAGCCCCAGTTTAGCTTCTTGATTAAGTTTATACGCAATGTCAAGCGAGATGCTTTCGCTTTTAATGTCGGACAGGGACATCAGCGTATTTGATTTGGCTTTGCGGGTTTGGGTTCGTCCTTGGTAATATGCTGCGGTAATGCTCAAATCATCAACCGGCATTAATCCGATTTCTAAACCGAAATAATTGGTCAGACTGTTCTCCGTTGCAAAAGCGCCGGAGCCGTTCATGCCCAAAACGGAACCGTCTTCCTGCAAAAAACCGCCTTTGAAGCCAAAGGTTACATAATCTGCCGGTGTGAAATTGAAGACATAGTCAATGGCATTAAACTCGTTGTCATTTTGCAATTTTAAGCGCTGATCGTCATTATAGAAACCGTTTTTACCGGTATAGACGGCAACATCAAAACTCAGTTCCTGATTGAATTTGTATGCGCTTTTAATACCGAATGCTTCGTTCATATTCAGGAACGGGTTGCTTGTTGCTTTAGAAAAATAGTCGCCGTTTTTATAAGCGGTATTTTCGCTGAAAAAGAATCCGACGCTGGTATCTTTGTCAACCATATAGTCGAAGGCAAAAGAGCCGAGCTGCATATTGTCAACAGGATCGCTGATTCTGTTTGAAAAAGACATGGACAAATTGTTATTGACGGCAATTTTTTGAATTTTGTTGCGATTAGTGAACTGTTTCATGTCGTTTTCAAGTTTTTTATTATGATTGCTTGTGGTGAACAATGATTTTGTTTCCAGCGGATAAGGGCGTTCATATTTATCAAGGAAAATCATTTGTTGCGGCAGTTTTTCAATAATGTTGGCCATGTTGTACGGAACGGCAATTTTTGAATGGCTCAGTGCGACGGATGCACCGCTGACTGTATCTTCCGTCGGAACTTCAAAAACGCCGAGAGGCATTGTTGCCGCCTCAAGGTTGACCAGACCGTGCCCATAAATTTCATCAACGCCGGGAGCGCCCAAATCGGTTGCCGTTTCAAACAAAATATGGACAGCTTGCTGCGGCGTTAAATTGGGAAATGCGCTCATTATCATGGCCAAGCTTCCGCTTACAACCGGAGCGGCCATGGATGTTCCCGCTAATCCGGCAACGGTATTTTCCCCATAGGTTGATTTAATCGGGTGGTCTTCCGTTCCGCCCGGCGCCGCAATGCACCAATTGGCGGCAGAGCCGCATTTGTTGGAATAGCTTGCAAGATTGTTATTTTGATCTACTGCGACAACAGAAACAAATAAACCGTCAGCAGAAGTTACTTCTTTGGGAATAGCTGAAAAAACACCGGACTCGTCTTTGCCTTCATTTCCTGCAGCCACCACGAGGATGCGCCCTTTGTTGAAAAATGTATCAAGATTAGTATGCTGATTAAAATAGTCTCCATAATTTTGGGCATTCAGGTCTTCTCTCCAACCGGGGCCCAAGCTCATATTGACGATTTGAATATCTTGGTTTTTCGAATCCATCATATTGCCAAAGTCTTCAATCGTACTGTTTATCAAGCCTATATGTGTATCAATATTGCCGAATTGATTGTAGATGAACGGAAGTAAACCTACATTTTGAACAACGCCCTGAGTAAGGCCGCCAATCGGTTTGGCTCCGATAATTCCTGCGACATGCGTTCCATGTCCGTTTATTTCGTTGGGGTCATAGCCTTCCGGCGCATCGGCCTGCGGACCGTTTATATAATGGGGTGTCGTGTCTGTGACTTTCCAGACATAATCGCTTGAAAAGTGGGAAATATAAGTATTCCATGTTTCCTGCGACATACTGCCGACTTCTTGAAGCGGCTGTCCTGCGCCGTTTTGCAGCATAAGCTTTCCTTTGGTTGCGTCAAAAGAATAGCACATTGTTTTGTTGACGCCGGAGCAGGGGCCGAAGTCGAAATTAAAACCAAAGACTCCGCCGCCGTTTTCTTCCGTGAACTTAACGATATTGTCTTTCAGTTTTATATTATTAGCCCAAACGCCGTTGTCATATACGGCGACATTGACTACTTCATCACTGTATGTGTAGTCAACCTCTTGAAGCGTCGGTAAATTTCCTCCCGGGTGGTATTCTTTAAATTGACGATAGACTTTGCGGCCGTCGTAACCGCGGGCGTAAGCGGCCGGTGCATTGATTTGTTCCAGAAAACCGCTGCCGATGACCTGTTCTGTTTTGTAATCGTCAGGATTTCCGTTTGCGGGGTGAGCCATCAGATATATGTTACTGGTTGGTGATACTTCAACATCGGTCCATTGTATATCACCGTCACCGCCGCCGGGGTTGTTACTGCCGCCACCGCCGCCGCTGCCGGCTAAGACAGCAACTGCCATACCGGTCATCAGGGCCGTTGTTCCGAATGTTTGCATTCTGGGGGTGAAAAAAGTTTTCTTTTCCGTCGGATTTAAGAAAGCATATCTGTCATATCCCGGTTGATTCTCAAAAAAGGCATTGCGGTAACGCGGGCTCATGCGGCGCAGGCAGGGCGGGTTAGGGTCTGCGCTCATATTGCGCAGCAGATTATAGCCGTCATAGTCTTTCTGATAAATCGCATGGCAAAGGGAATTGATGCCGTTAGAATCAGGAGAATCAATCCAGACACCGTTGGTGACGGCATTTTTCAAGCCGGCAACATCTTTGGCTTTCATAAAACCGTAAATGATTCTGAATTCATAATTGCTGCTTTGGGCGAGGGTGTTTCCCGCATATAAAAAGACAGTCAGCGCGGCTAAAATGCCTTTGTAAAAATTTTTCATCGCCAGATGTTTCCTGATAATATTAGTAATTGAATAAATTATATTTATTATCCTGTGTTTGACAAACAAAACGGGGCTTTTATTAACAGAAGGTTAAGAAATATTGCGAAAAATTATGTGTCTTTATTTTGGCAAAAAAATCTTGAGCTTAGCGTTAATCAATTTATACTGTGATTATTGTAAAAATAAATTTGAGAGGGGTATTATGGGAAATAAACTTTTTGGAACTGACGGCGTTCGCGGCGTGGCAAATGTTTATCCGATGACGGCTGATTTTGCAATGAAGTTGGGCAAGGCTTGTGCCGAAATTGTTTGTACCAAAACGCACCGCGCCGCAATCGGCAAAGATACGCGCATTTCCGGAGATATGCTTGAAGCCGCACTGGCCGCAGGTTTTACGTCAATGGGTATTGACGTGGTGCGTTTGGGCGTTTTGCCGACCCCCGCAGTAACGACGGTTACGCCTGAACTGGGTGTCGATATGGCCGTTATGATTACGGCATCCCATAATCCTTACAAAGACAACGGCATTAAGCTGATTGCCGCTGACGGGGAAAAGTTTTCCGATGCCGTTACCGCTGAACTGGAAGAAAAAGTCAACGCTGATGATTTTGCAGCCGGCCCTGATAAAATCGGGCGTATCAGCGATGATGATTCCGCAATTGAAAAATATGTCAAAATTGCGAAATCGACAGCGAAAGGCAATAATCCGTTAAAAGGACTGAAAGTTGTTCTTGATTGTGCGAACGGCGTATTTTCGGAAATTATGCCCCGTGTTTATAAAGAGCTTGGCGCAGATGTCATTGTTATGGCAAATCAGCCTGACGGATTGAATATCAACCGCGATTGCGGTTCTATGCATCCGCAGAAAATGATGGAAAAAGTCAAAGAAGTTAAAGCCGATTTGGGTATTGCCGTTGACGGTGACGGAGACCGGATTATTGTTTGCGATGACAAGGGTGAAAAAGTCAACAGCGAACAGATTATCGGATTTTTGGCGCAATATATGGACAGTATAGGCCAATTGAACGGCCGTGCCGTTGTTTCGACAATCCTTTCCAACACGGCGTTGGAGCGCTTTGTCAAAGAAAAAGGCATTCCATATTACAGCACGCCGGTCGGCGAACGCCATGTCGTGGCAAAAATGAAAGAAACCGGCGGCGCTGTCGGCGGCGAAGAGTCCGGACATGTCGTGGCTCTGGATTATTGCAAATCCGGCGATGCTTTGGTCGTATCGTTGATTTTAAGCGAAGGGCTGCTCAAAAGCGGTAAAAAAATGAGCGAAATTTTTCCGATTTTTGCTATGGATCCTTTTGAATTTGTCAGTCCGCGTTTTGAGAGCCGCGAACAGGTTAAGGCGTTAGTTAAGCATGAGAGTATCCTCAAGCTGTTGGAAAACCTTAATCAGGAAATGAACGGCGAGGGAAGAATTGTTATTCATCCGTCCGGTACCGAACCTCTTATCCGTATTTGGGTCAGCGGTAAAAATGCCGGAAAAGTGAAAAAGATTCACACAACTTTAGTTGAAGCTTTTGAGAAATTGAGATAGTATCAAAAGGCAAGGGTTTGAAAAGGCTTAAACTTTTGTTTACTTTCAAAAGGTATACTTACAAGCATCAGTTTATTTTTGAAACGAGGCAACATGATGAATAAGATAAAAGCCGCCGATTTAGATTGGCACAAGAATAAAGTTGTCGCAGCTCCGAAGCGCGGCAATATGGTGCTTGTAAGCTATGCTTTAAAACGCAATGAAGCTTATGGCAATTATCGGCCGCAGAATACCAGATGCGTTTGGCCGGGGTCTATGCTGAGCGGCGACACCAGGATTTTGAGCCGCCGGTTGGCCGTGAAGACATTTTAGAGGAATACTTATGATTAAAGGTTTTTTGGCGCTGTTTCGCAGCGGAGTGATTTTTGATCCGTTTGTCCTTCTGGGCGTAGTTATGGGAATTTTTATGGCCGTTACGCCGAACAAAGAGGCTGTTGAAGCTTTGTTGAAGCAGGAAAGCTTTTATTTGCTGATTTTGCTGTTAGCTTTTTTGTATAATTGGTTTGTTAAAAAACTTTATAAAGATGACGGTGTTTCGCCGGATTATCTGCGAATGGGCTGGAATGTTTTTGCTTCTTTTGCCAAATTTATTTTGGCCTGTGTTTTCAGTTTTCTTTCTGTTATGGCCTTGTTCTTTCTCTAAACTTTAATATCAATTAATGTCCCCATTGTTTCTGATGGGGCAACGGTGCGGTCGCTTCCTGAATTGAGCAAAATATCAACGGCTTGTTTCTGCATGTCAATATTGGCTTTAATCAGCGACAATTGCATGTTTTGTACTGCCAGAGCATAAGATCCGAGAGCGTTTACGGATGAAGGCATTTTATTTCTCCTTTATTTTATTTCATTATAACAGAAAAGTTTTAATGATTTCTAAAAGAGAAGAATGTATAGGCTTTAGTTTATATGTTGTGTTAAATGTTGATGTATTATTTTGAGAAAGAGGAATAATAGTTTTTCTGTTAAGTTACTACAACCGGTAAATTCAGAAAAGCTGAATTAATGTTTGACTCTGTTCACAAAATAATCAGAACTAAAGCCTATACACTATTCAGAATAAGTGTTTTTTTTTTTTTGCAACCCAAAAATGTGAATGATCGGGTTTATTATATTGGTGTAACCGATTGCATTTTCATGAAGAATTTAGTGGGAAGACGGTGAGGGATAAAAAAAAGAGGCTCATTTGAGCCTCTTTTTTAGATTGGTTTTCTTACATGAAGTATTGAACCTGTAAGAAGATGGTTGCAATTAAAACGCTTATCAGCATGGTCGGAATTGACCAGAGCATGAAGCCTAAAAAGCTTATAGGATGCCCTTCACGCTGAGCCATGCCTGCAACAATAACGTTTGCCGAAGCGCCGATTAATGTACCGTTGCCGCCGAAGCAAGCGCCGAGAGACAATGCCCACCAGACGGGCATCATAGCTTCTCTGCCGCCCATTGACGGTTCCATTGATTTAATCATCGGAATCATGGTGGCAACAAACGGGATGTTGTCTATTGCGCTTGAAATGATTGCAGAAGACCAAAGAATCAGGAAAGTTGATTTTTGAATGCTGCCTTCGGTAATCTCAATGAACTTTTGTCCCAGCATTGACAGAACGCCGGTAACTTCCAAACCGTAAACAATGACGAATAAACCAGAGAAGAAGAAAATGGTTGTCCAGTCGACAATGCCGAAAATTTCTTCGATTTTCTGGTCTCTTTCATCATGTTTGTTGCCCAGAGTGTAGAGCAAAAGCAGAATTGCCGCTCCGGCCATGGCGATTGTGCCGTTTGAAATATGCAGATGTTCGGCACTCATAAACGCTATGATAACGCAGAATAAAACAAACAATGCCTTCTTTAACAAAGACCAGTCGGTAATGCAATCTATTTCGCTGATGTTCATAACCGTTTGCTTGTTTTCTTCCGTTGTTGCCAAACGGCGCCCCCAAATGAGGTCAAAGGTGAAAATCAAGACAATCATTGTCACCAAAACAACCGGTGTCAATTCAAACAGAAAATCCGTGAAAGACAGGTTAATGGAAGAACCTATTAAAATGTTCGGGGGATCGCCGATCAGGGTTGCCGTACCGCCGATATTTGACGAGAAGATTTCAAGAATCAAATAAGGGTAGGGATTGATTTTGAGCTTACGGGTTATTTGGAATGTAACCGGTGCTATCAACAGAACCGTGGTTACGTTATCCAGAAAAGCGGAAAATACGGCTGTTACAAAAGCTAATACAACCAACAGTCCGCGCGGATTAGCCCGAACTTTTTTTGCAGCCCAGACGGCTACAAACTGAAACATTCCCGATTTTTCGGAAATGCCGACAATTGTCATCATGCCGATGAGCAATGCCAAAGTGTTAAAATCAATGCCTTTAAGAGCGGTTTCCTGAGTTAGAATACCTACGAATATCATAACCGTTGCGCCAAGCAGGGCAACAATAGCCCTGTTTACTTTTTCAGTAAACAGAACAACGTAAGAAATGATAACGATAGCCGTGGCTATAATTTTGGCATCCACACCGAAAACCAGCTGCGGTATTGCGGTTAAGTCTGACATAATTTTTTTCCTTACAATGTTAAACTATTTCATTATTGGTATACGCCTGCAAAAGCTAAAATTATCTTAATTTTACAGATATAAAAAAAGAGGAGCTTGGCTCCTCTTTTTACTTACATGAAGTGTCTGATATGCAGGTATATTGCCGCTATGCCGGTTGAAACCAGCATGGTCGGCAAAGACCATATCAGGAACCGCAAAAAGCTGATCGGATGGCCTTCGCGGCTGGACATGCCTGCAACGATAACGTTTGCCGAAGCAGCAATTAACGAACCGTTGCCGCCGAAACATGCGCCGAGAGACAAAGCCCACCAGACAGGCATCATGGCTTCTCTGCCGCCCATTGATTCTTCCATTGACTTAATCATCGGAATCATAGTGGCAACAAACGGAATATTGTCAATTGCGGTGGAAACAAAAGCTGAAATCCAAATAACCAGCATGGCGGCTTTTTCGATGCTGCCGTCGGTATATTCAATAAACTTTTTGCCCATTAATTCCAAAACGCCGGCTTCTTCCAAGCCGAATACGATTGCAAATAATCCGGCAAAGAAGAAGATTGTTGTCCAATCGACAAGCCCGAAAGCTTCTTCAATTTTATGGTCGCGCTCGCTGTGGTCGGCTCCGGCCGTATAAAGCAGCAGCAAAACGGAAGCGCCGAACATGGCAATTGTGCCGTTGGCAATATGGAAGTGTTCGGCGCACATAAAGCCGCCGATAACCGCAAACAAAACAAATAAAGATTTTTTGAGCAATGTCCAATCGGTGATGCTGTCAATCTCGTTAATTTTCATAACGGCTTTTTTGTTGGCTTCGGTGGTTGTAATTCGGCGTCCCCAGATGAGATCAAACGTAACAACCAAAACCAACATGGTAACGGCAACGACCGGTGTCAGTTCGTTTACAAAATCCATGAAGGAGAGGTTTAAGGCCGAACCGATTAAAATGTTCGGAGGGTCGCCGATTAAGGTTGCCGTGCCGCCAATGTTTGATGCAAAAATTTCTGCAATCAGGTAGGGGTAAGCATTGATTTTCAGTTTACGAGTAATTTGGAATGTGACCGGAACAATCAATAAAACGGTTGTTACGTTATCCAGCAAGGCTGAAAAGAATGCCGTTACGACAGATAAAACGACCAGCAGCCCGCGCGGATTGGCTTTGACTTTTTTAGCTGCCCAGACCGCAACGAACTGGAACATTCCCGATTTTTCGGAAATGCCGACAATCGTCATCATGCCGATAAGCAGCGCCAGCGTGTTAAAGTCAATTCCGGCAATTGCCGTTTCCTGAGTTAGAATTCCGGTGAAAATCATTACCGCAGCACCCAGCAAAGCAACAACCGCACGGTTGAGCTTTTCCGTGAAAAGGATAATATAGCTGACGATAAGAATTGCACTGGAGAGTATCATCGGATCCATACCGAAAATTACTTTTGAGGCATGGGTCAAGTCTTCGATTTGCATCAACAGGCTCCTTATAAAATATAAAAAATCAAAATTATTTTATAACCAAATTCTAAACTTTGATTTAATATATTTATAAAAAAAGGATTTTCAGTCCTGTTTTTTTTATTTTTTGCCGCTGATATAGTTTATTGCGCCGTAGAGGGTGTTGAGTTCTTGCTCTGTCATTTGGTTGCGGGTGAAAATATTGCGCAGGTTTATGACCATTTTCTCACGTTTTTCGCCGATTTTGTAATTGCCGCATTCGGCAAGCATTTCTTCAAGATGTTCGAGGAATTTGATTATTTTTTCTTTTGAAGCCAATTCCGTTCCGTTCATTTCCAAACGGGTTACAGGCTTTTCGATTTGGGTTTTGTAAAATTCGTACCCGACAAGCAGGACTGCCTGAGACAGATTGAGCGAGGAATGGCGGGGATTAAGCGGAATGTTGATAATAGCATTGGCTAAGCAAACGTCTTCATTGCGCAATCCGGTTCTTTCGCAGCCGAACATAATGCCGCATTTCGTTCCCTGCCGCAAAAAGATATTGATTTCTGCCGCAGCAGAATCCGCGTTATAAACTGCTTTTATCTGGTCGCGGTGTCTTGCCGTTGAGGCGTATACCTGCTGCAAGTCTGCAATCGCTTCCGACGTGGTTTTAAAAACTTTGGCATTATATAAAATTTCTTCCGCGTTGGAAGATGCTGATATTGCTTTGGGGGAGAGGTGGTCTTCCCGCGGGGCTACAAGCCGCAACTCATACAGCCCGCAATTCATCATTGCTCGGGCAGACATACCAATATTTTCCGCCAGTTGCGGATTAACCAAAATAACGACGGGTTGCTCTTGCATGTATTCTTTCTCTTATTGTAAAACCTGGCTGGCGCGTGATTTGTATTTTATTTTCGGATTAATTTCGGCCGTCGGCGTATTGACAATCTTTTCTTCCAAGCCGACTTCTTTCTGCATGAATTTGCTGACGGCGTTTCTGTCTTTAACATTAATGTTTTCAATTTTTGCTTCGGGATCAATCATTTTATTCAAATCGTTGCTGTTGCGGATATATTCCCGTAATTCGGCATCGTTACGGTATCTGATTTGATTATTGATATCTTTGATTGTTTCTTTTTTCTGGGCAATCTTTTTGCGTTGCGTGAGAATTTCGGTTGAAACCTGCTCTTCGGGCACCAAGGGTTGTTCTGCGGCGTACGCATTAAAAGAAAGGACAATGGCAAGAGCGGATGCTCCCAAAAGTTTTTTCAACATATTTTTTCTCCCGAAACTAATCTGTCGATAAAATATCAATTGAATTGAACAAAAGATTTTCAATGTCGAGGCCTGTTCCTCTTTCAAAGCCTTCCATCATACCGTTGGCAATGCCGCCGAGCGGATCGTCTTTGACATCTGCCTGCAGCAAATTATCATAAGCCTGACGTAATTTTTTTGCATAGTTTTTAGGCATGTTTTTGATGCCTTCGTCATAGCTTTCAGGAATTTTGTAGCCCATTTTTCTTAAATGCTGCAGAGCGATATTCATATTGTGGCGGTTAACTTCGGGGGCAATCATTTCCTGGCCTTTTGCATCGGTATAAGTCGTGCCTTCGCCGATATAGTTGAGTTTGCCGTGTTGTCCGGAGCCGCGCCATGTCTTAACGCCACTTTTGTCTCTGGCCCTGGCCCAAGGGTCAACGGGAAGAATCTCGCCGCCGCTTGATGTGTTGTTATATACAGGAGCCTGAGTCGGGTCAGTATCGGCGACATTATCGCCGAAGTAGCCGTCATTAGGATGAGGCGCCCACGGGTTGCTCGGCAGTTGTGCAGAAGCGCTGCCGGCCATTAAAATTATTCCCAGAAAGGCAAAAATTCCGATTGCATGTTTCATAAATTTTCTCCTGCTGACCCCGTAAGTCTATTCTATAATATATTTGTAGGGAATAATAGTTACAATTTCATTAAATATTTGTTTTTTATTTGCGGATAAAGCCGCCACCCAAAACTCTTGTTCCTTGGTAAAAACAGCAGCCTTGTCCCGGAGCGGCGCCATAAAAATCATTCAGCAGCGTTACTTCCGCTTCATCGTTTTCCAGGAAGCGGATGTGGGCGGGTATTTCGCTTTGGCGGGAACGCAGCTTTACGTTGATTTCAAATTCATGAGGGATGTTTTCTCCCAGCCAGTTGATTTGGTCGATGATGACTGTTTTGGCTTTGAGTTCGTCAATGCCGCCGACAATCAGGCGGTTGTGTTCGGTATCCAGCTTTAAGACATAAAGAATGCCGATGTTTCCGCCAATGCCGAGACCTCGACGCTGGCCGACGGTATAATGTATTAAACCTTTGTGACAGCCGATGATTTTTCCGTCTGTTGTGACAATATCTCCGGGAGAATCTTGAAAATCAGAGTGCATTTTTTTTATTAATTCAGCGTATTTTCCTTCAGCAACAAAGCAGATGTCCTGGCTGTCGGCTTTTTGATATATTTCAAGTCCTGCTTCTTTAACGATTTGTCTGGTTTCATCCTTACTGAAGTCTGCCAAGGGGCAGCGCAACATTTGGAGGTTGCGTTTTTCTACGTCAAACAAAAAATAGCTTTGGTCTTTTTTCAAGTTATTGCTGCGATGAAGTTCAACGCCGTTTTCGGTTGTTTCCGTGCGGGCATAATGGCCGGTAACCAAAATATCTGCACCGAGTTCTCGAGCTTTGTCTGCCAGCATTCCCAGCTTAATATGCCGGTTACACATGATGCAAGGTGAGGGGGTGAGCCCTTGCAGATAAGAGGACGTAAAATAATTAACGACATTATCTGCAAATTCATTTTTCAGATTAATGAACCGATGTTCGATACCGATTTGCGCAGCGACGGTTGCGGCATCCTGAATGGAAGATTTTCCTTCGGGGCAATACGGGGTTTGCAATAAATCCATTGTCAAGCCGAAGACGTTATAACCTTGTTGTTTTAGTAAAACGGCTGCTGCCGAAGAATCTACGCCGCCGGACATGGCAACGCAGACGGTTGTTTGTGCGGGGGATTTTTCCAATCCTAAAGAGTTTTTAGTCATTTTTCTTTCCGTTTTTGACAGCCTTTAATTGCTTTTTCAAATCATCAAGTTCACGGGTGAGGCAGTCAATTTTTTGTTCAATCGGGTCTTTTATTTCGGGGTTAAGCCCGTAAGCTTCAAAACATTGTTGTTTTTTGCCGCCTTTTTCGGCTTTGTGAGCAGGAACGCCGACAACGGTGCTGTCTGCTTCCACATCTTTAATGACAACGGCGTTGGAGCCTATTTTTACATTGTCTCCGATTTTAATCGGGCCGAGTACTTGCGCGCCGGAACCGATAATTACGTTATTTCCGATTGTCGGGTGGCGTTTTGACATAACTTTGCCTTTGGCCGTAAAAACAGTTGTGCCTCCCAAGGTGACGTCGTGGTATAATGTTACGTTATTGCCGATTTCGGCTGTTTCTCCGATAACAACGCCCATGCCGTGATCAATAAAAAATCCTTTTCCGATTCGGGCACCCGGATGAATTTCTATTCCGGTTAAAAAACGGGCAAACTGTGATAAAATGCGGGCTGTTAATTTAAATTCCTTTTTCCAAAGGTAATGATTCAGACGGTAGAAAAGGATTGCATGCAGTCCGGATGAGCATAAAACGGCTTCCGTGCGCCCTGACGTTGCCGGGTCTCGTGCAATGACGGCATCAATGTCTTTAAGAATAAGCTTGAATTTTTCATTCATTTTGTGGTACATTCCTTGAAATATTAAGAATTTATATAGTTTTTTTATTATATAATCACATGGTTACTAAATTTAAGTTAAGAAGAGAATTTATATGACTGAAGTATTGTTTAACGGGCATGCCGGCCGTCTTGAAGGCCGTTATCACCAAAGTGACAAACCCGGAGCTCCGATTGCTTTGATATTACATCCGCATCCGCAATACGGCGGTACGATGAATAATAAGGTTGTTTACAGCCTGTTCAGCTGCTTTCAAAATCTGGGCTTTTCTGTTTTGCGTTTTAACTTCAGAAGCGTCGGCCGTTCTCAAGGCGAATTTGAAGACGGGCCGGGCGAATTGTCTGATGCAACGGTTGCTTTGGATTGGCTGCAGTCTGTGAATCCTGAAGCCCGCCAATGCTGGATTGCCGGCTATTCTTTCGGCGCATGGATCGGGTTGCAGTTGCTGATGCGCCGTCCGGATATTAATAATTTTATTGCCGTTTCGCCTCCTGCCAATGAAAAAGATTTTTCATTTCTGGCCCCTTGTCCGACTTCCGGACTGATTGTTCAGGGCGGGGCTGATGAAATCGTTAATCCGCCGAGCGTTGCCACTTTGGCAAAACGTTTGAATACGCAGCGCAATGTTCAGGTCGATTTTGCTTTGATTGAAGATGCTGACCATATGTATAATAACCATTTGGTTGATTTATATAAAATTGCCGGCAATTATGTGATTGAAGCGGTTAAGAAAAAAGCGCCGCAGAAAAAGCGCCGCGGCCGCCGTAAAAAAATCGAAATGCAGGAAGAAGAGCCTTTAATGCTCACCGATGATACCAATGATGATATGGATAATGATTTCGGAGAGGATGAAGATTAATTTTAGAAAAGCCCTGAATTTGTCGGGGCTTTTTATTTTGACAAAATGATAATGGGGCGTTAATATGTGCTTAATTTAATTCTTAGTATATTCATTATTAAAATCTTATTTGGCTTATGGATAAAGAAAAAATCTTAACATGGATAACCAAAACCGAAAGTTATCGTATCCGCGATTATGAGAATAAAAACGGCATGCAGCGCCTTGCTCTTGTTTCGTTGGAAAAACCCGATGAGTTTTGTAATCGGACATACCGTTCGGATTATCCGGATTTCTCTCATTGCCTGACGAAGAATCCTTGGTGGAAACGTTTTCTTTTTCGGGAAAAATATGCAGGAATATATAAGAAGACGATAACGATTGATCCTCGCAGACTTGTTGTTCGAGAGGCTGTGGATGATAAAGTCTTCTGGCAGGCTGATACTGAAAAAAATCAGGTCTTGGCTCAAATCATTGCGGGAAATGTCAAGAGGCTTGCTGTTTTTCGTCAAGAGTTGAAAGCATATTTTGCAGATTTGGCTTTACATACGGAAAATAACATGTTCCCGTTTCAGTGTTTTTTCTATGAGGAGCTTTGTCAAAAACATCCTGAAAAGACGGTTGGCTTGGAGTATATCCGCCTTCTTTTTTGCAAATGCAATCAGGAAAAGCGTAAGCAGACGGGGCTTTCGGCGAAATTAATGAATCCTCTGGAATATTTGGATGAAGCGTTATATAGGAGCTTTCCTTATAACAGCATTATTTTCGGATATGTTCAAAGTGTTTATGCAAACTTTTATAAATCGTTCTATGGCGATGTAGAGTTTCTCTGTGACATTTTTGACTGTTCGGAATCGTTGGTTTTACACATGGACGGCCATGTTGATGACTGCCGGATGTATCTGCGTTTTCCAAAGATGTTGGATTTGCTGGTTGAGTATTTGGAATGCTGAAAGTTTCTTTATGCAGACAAAAAGCCTGAGCTTATGCTTCAGGCTTTTTGTTTTTTATGTGGTTTAGAATGTAAATGCGGATTGTACTTGATAAGTTTTCTTGTTCGCGCGTTGAATCAATTTCCGTAACTAATTGATTGATACTTATATTTTTATCTTTGGCAATTTTTTGAAATTCTATCCAAAATTCGTTTTCCAGAGAAATGCTTGTTTGATGCCGGTTGGCAATGATGACGGAAATTTTTTTCATTTAATTTTTTTTGCGGAAAGCATCAATAGAAATAACGGTTGCCGAACCTGAGACTTTTTTAGCTTCGTTTTCTTCATCAAATACAGCAGGCGTATCGAGTTCTTTATTTAAGCTGTCTTCATTCAGATTGAAGCTTAAACCGAATTTGGCGTGAGGATCGGCGAAATAGGTAATTGCGTCAAACGGAATAACTAAGGTTTGCAAGACTCCGCCGAAACTTAAATCGACAGAGAAGAAAGAACTCTCAACCAAAAGGTTGGAAAACTGGTGCTGCAAAACAATAGTCATTTCCTCAGGATATTGATTTTTTAGCTGAGGAGAAACTTTTGATGAAGGGTGATTGGTTTTGAATGTGATGTAAAAGTGATGTTCGCCGGGCAAACCTTGCTTTTCAGCTATTTTTAATGCTTCAACGACAACGTTTTTCAACGATTTTTCAATCAGTTTGTCATAATTGATTTCGCTAATAAATTCCTGCATCATCATTTCCCGAAATAAGTTAAATAAACGGGCCTTTCTGTTGCTGGGCGGCCCAACCCCACTTTTAACTATCCTAAGTTAAAAGGATTTCGTTTGTTGCGGACTGCAATTAAGCAGCGATTGCAACAGGAGCTACGTTATTATCGTTAGCATTCATTTAAATTTGAACCGATAACGGTGGTATCTCACCGAGCACAGCATACATATCTTTACTGCTCCCAATCAAGCCTGTTTCACCCCCGTTATGTTTGGCATAGCGTGTTTCATGCTTGTTAATTTTTATTCTCATGTACTGTTTTTGTACACTTCGAAAAAAATTAACGGCGCAGCAAACACACTCTTCCAAATATACTTTTTATAAGGCAAGTTTTATGCCTGTGTAGTTTTTTGGTGGAGGTGCCGGGTACTGCCCCCGGGTCTTGAAAGCCTATTTCATACAGCCTCTAGTACCATAGTTGATTGCTCAACTCTTTTAATATAAATAAATGTTTGGAAATTTTCAAGCGATAAAGAAAACCCCTTAATAAAAATCAAGGGGTTTTAATTGTTTTGCGGCGTTTTATTCTGCGGCAGTATCTAAAGCATTTTCTTTGCCATAAGGAATATCGTCAAACAAGACCGGCAATTGGGAACGGAATTCGTTTAACAGCATGGTCATGATTTCTCTGACGCTCGGATGTGTTGCCGGAGCGCAACGCAGCTTGAATATGTGGCGCCATTCGCGCAGGTTGGCTGTCATAAAGACGTCTGCTTTGGTTGAATGGGGCAGGAGCATTCGCAACTGATCGACGGCAGCGCCTTTGGCGGCCATGCTCAGGTAATGTTTTTCTATATCGGCCATTGCCTGATACCAAATATTATAAATATCGGAACCTTCTTCCATGTTGCTTGGTTTCATGAATGTCAGCTCATTGCCGTATTTTCCTTTGGAATAGTTGCAAAAACGGGTGCTTTCAATGGCAAAGCTGGCGTGTCTGTGGCGGGTTAGGTCTTTATAAGCGCCGACATCCGTTGTGAGTTTGACCGTTACCGAAAAATGCTCTATCATAGCTTCATGGCCGAGGTCAATCAGCTTTTTTATCATTTTTTGTGCCGAATCTGCCGTGATTTTGTCTTCGCTTTTGTAGCAATTGCGGGCGCAGCGTTCCAGATGCTTGAGAATATAATCCCCGTCAAGCGGTGTAATGACCTCAATATTCGGGCTTACAATTTTAACCATTTTCGGATTCCTTTGCGTGTAGTTTTTTATAGGGCAAATGTAGCTTACGGATACTCATTTGTCGATGTTCAAGCATAAGTTATACATTTAAAAAATTTGGCTCTTGTCAAAATCAGAGGAAATAAATAGCATTGCCACGAAGGAGAAAATTATGGCAATTACTTATATTAAAACACCTGTCAAATATGTAAAAATGGAGCATTATGTAGAAAATAAGGCTAATTTGGCTTATTCAACGCCGGAATCAGCTTGTTTTGATATTTGTGCGGCAATAAGCGAACCGATAACTGTTAAAGGCGGCGAACGTTTTGCCGTTCCGACCGCAATTAAAACGGCACCGGAAAGCCCTTTGTGGTTCCGGATTAATTCCCGCAGCGGTTTGGCATTTAAAAACGGTATGATTGCAATAGGCGGCATTATCGACAGCGATTATCGCGGCGAGTGGAAAGTGATTATGCTCAATACTAATAACAATGACGGCAAAAATGATTATATCATTCATCCGGGAGATAAAATTGCCCAGGTTGAACTGCCGTTTCCGTATCGGGCGGAATTCATTGAGGTCAGCGAGGATGATTTTGACAAATTGGCGACGGATCGCGGCGCGGGGGGATTCGGATCTTCCGGAAGATAATAAAGAAAAGGAGTATCTTTGTTAGGATACTCCTTTATTTCTTTTAATTATCCTGACAGAGGAGATTATTTTTCCTCATCTTTCGGAGCGTAGAAAACCGTTCCGTCAGGAGCAACGTTTTTGAATACAATGACGTCATTGATTGAGAAACTGTCGTTCAGGCGTGAATATTCGTTCGCTTCGACCCGTGCTTGAAGTTCGCCTTTGGATACTTTTTGACCGTCTTCCAACGTTTCAAAGAAGTTATCAAAGAGGAACTCGGCAATTTTGCCACGGAACATCTCTGCGATGACCAGATGTTTGATACCGTTGCGGTCAGTAGCCGTAAGGGCATAGCAGTTACAACTGGTTCTGAACGATGATTTGTCCATGTAAACGCGGATGTGAAGGGCTGTTGCTTCTTCAAATTCGCCGCATGGGGTCAATTTGTTTCCCTTGCAATAAGCGGTTAAGCTGCTCTGGGCAACACTCTGTTTCAGCGCTTGCAGCGTCTCAGGCGTCAGTTCTTTTTTGTAATACATAATAGTTGTTTTTTGGGTTAAAAAATATGTTATTAAACACGAAAAAAATCAAATTCAAAATAAGAAATAAAATCAATTGTATTTACAATGGCTTTAATGTAGTCTTCCGCATGCCAAAAAGCAAGGGAAATTTTCTTTTTAAACGGAGATTTTTATTTATTTATATTTTTCAACGGGAAGAGGATTTTACGGGTGTGTGAAACCGTATTAAAAAAGGCAAAAGCCTTACTGCATTGAGCAATAAGGCTTTTGCCGGTATTTTTTTGCGTTTTAGGCGCGGCGGTCAACTTCCCGATATTGGGGAATGCCGTTTTTGACACCGGTCAACATCATGTGTTTGAGGTCAACTTTGATGGTGTCGCCGACTTGCTTGGGATAATAGCATTTGTCGGCATCGAGAATTTCAGTGTCGCGGGTTCCCATGCGGTAAACCAGAACTTTGTTGCCGCAGGTGCCGATAAGTCCGAAGACGGTTTTATTGGCCGGCCAGTGGTTTCTGCTTGTTTCTTCGAAGGGCATAATGTAGCCGCTTATAAAGTTGACACCAGAAGTTTCTACCATACCTGCGAATGCGTTCATTGCGATTTCTTTGAAATTTTTCATTTTTTTTGTATTTGGGTTTATAGTCTTAGTGATAATGCTTATTTTGATAAAAGGATTAAAGCATATTTTGAGGATATGCTCAAGCGCAAAATGACAAAAAAATAATTTTGTCAAAAAACTGTAACATTTCCGGTTTGATATATTTATCCGAGGACTGTTAAAATTGTTCCTACAAACAACGGAATTGAAAGGTTATCGTCAACTTCCAGTTTGTCTTCATACATTTCGGCAATAGTGGCAGCCAAACAGGCCAAAACACCGGCATAAGTGAAATGGAAAACAGGTTCGTAAAGCATGTTGATAAACAGGGCGCTGAGAAAAAAGGCAAAAGTGCCTTCCATGGATTTGTGCCGGTAGAGTTTTCTTGTGCCGCAGGCTTTGCCGATGAGGGCAGCAACAGTATCTGAAATAAGCATAACGGTCATAGCTATGGCGGCTACCGGTTTGGAAAAAAGCAAAGTGCATGAGATTGCCGCCAATAAGACATAAAGCGAACCGCTGACTTGAAAATATATTCTTTTGGTTTCTTTATTGCGCAATGTTTTGAAAAACAGGCGGCCGAATGTCTGTCTTGCCCAAGGCCAGTGTTTGTAATTGCCGTATTCCAACACGGCATCTCCGGCAAACAAAATAGAAAAGACAGTGACGGCAAATCCTGGGTGGGCAAAATAAATCAATGCTGGAATCCATAACGAACTCAAGTGGATTGCTTTGCGGTAAATTTCTTTTTTGTAAGATTTATTTACTTTGATTTGGGGAACAAATCTCTTTAACTGTTGTTGAAATCTGAAACGCAGCGGATTTATCATCGGTTTACCTGTTATGATTGTTTTTTTTGTTTTCATGAAAATTTTTTAGCAGTTTTTAGAATTAATGCAATAGAAAATTAATAAATAAAAAACTCTTAGTGGAAAAATAAAAGCCCCTCGTTTGAGGGGCCTGTTTTAGATTGCTTGTTTAACGGTTTCGACAGCTTCTTTGATTTTGCTGCCGTCAGGGCCGCCGGCCTGAGCCATGTCCGGACGTCCGCCGCCGCCTTGTCCCCCGACTTTGGCGGATGCCAGTCTGACTAAGTCGACAGCCGAATATTTGCCGGTCAAATCATTGGTGACGCCGACGACAATTGATGCTTTGCCGTCATTGTCAGACGCCAATACAACAATGCCTGAACCGATATTTTCTTTGATTTCGTCAACAAAGGCTTTCAGTTCTTTAGCTTGAATATTTTGCAGGCTTTTACCTACGAATTTGACGCCGTTGACTTCTTCAATTTTGTCTTTGTTATCAGCGCTTTTGTGGCTGACAAAAGTCTTTTTCAAATTGAAAATGTCTGCTTCGAGCTTTTTCTTTTCTTCCAAAAGCTGTGCGATGCGGGTTTCAATGCTGCCAAAATCAGATTTCAGCGTCTGGCCTATACGGTGGAGTTTATCTTCAATGTCTTGGACATATTTTTCCGCATGATGGCCGGTAACGCATTCAATACGGCGCAAACCTGCACCGACGGCAGATTCCGAAACGATATTGAAATAGCCGATGTCTCCGGTTGATTTAACATGCGTCCCGCCGCATAACTCTGTTGATATAAAGCAGCTGTCATCTTGATCGCAAATTGATACAACGCGGACTTCATCGCCGTATTTTTCGCCGAACAAAGCCATGGCGCCTTCGGAAATGGCATCTTCCTGATTCATAATGCGCGTAATGACTTTATGGTTTTCGCGAATGATTTGGTTGACACGATTTTCAGCTTCTCTCAATTCGGTATCGGAAATCTGTTTGTGGTGGGAAATGTCAAAACGCATGCGGTCTGCCGCGACGTAAGAACCTTTTTGGGTAACGTGCGTACCGAGCATGTCTCGCAAAACTTTGTGCAGAATATGCGTAACCGTATGGTTTGCTGCAATATCGGCGCGGTTTTGTTCATCAACGGCAAAGGTGAGAGTATCGCCGACTTTAACTTCGCCTTTAACCAGTTTGCAGACATGAGCCGTAATTTCATGCAGTTTCTTTTTGGTGTCGGTTACTTCAATTTCACAGTTTGAGCCGTAAATTTTGCCGATGTCGCCGACTTGTCCGCCCATTTCGCCGTAAAAAGGCGTTTGGTTGGCAACGAGATAAAATTCGCCGCTATTGACAGCGTCAACTTCTTTGCCGTCAACAATCAATGCTTTCACAAGGCATTCCGCTTTTGTCGTATTATAGCCCAAGAAATCGGCAGCGCCTAATTTGTCCTGAATTTCAAACCAGACTTTTTCGGTTCCGGCATCGCCTGAACCAGCCCAGTTTTTACGGGCTTCGGCACGCTGTTTTTCCATTGCTTCATCAAAACCTTTGACATCGACTTGCATATTTTTGTTGCGCAGAGCATCTTGAGTCAGGTCTAACGGGAAACCGTAAGTATCGTACAATTTGAACGCGGTAGCACCGGAAAGTTCATCTCCTTCTTTAAGATTTCTTGCTTCATCATCAAGAAGACGCATGCCTTTATCAAGCGTTTTCAAAAAGCGCATTTCTTCGGCTTTGATTGTTTCGGTAATCAGGGCTTCCGCACGATGCAATTCAGGATAAGCTTCGCCCATTTCTTTTTGCAAGGCGGGCAGAAGTTTGTACATCATCGGTTCTTTCACGCCCAAAAGGTAAGCATGGCGCATTGCGCGGCGCATAATGCGGCGCAAGACGTAGCCGCGCCCTTCGTTGGAGGGCATAACGCCATCGGCAATCAAAAAGCTGGTTGAACGCAAATGGTCGGCAATGACGTTGTGCGAAGCTTTCAGCGGGCCGTTCGGGTCCGAATTTGCCAAATCGGCAATGGCTTTAATCAGATTTTGGAACAAATCAATTTCGTAGTTGGAATGTACGCCCTGCAAAATGGCAGAAATGCGTTCCAAACCCATGCCCGTATCAATAGACGGATGTTTTAACGGAATGCGGGTGCCATCGGGCAAGTCTTCAAACTGGTCAAATACAAGGTTCCAAATTTCAATCCAGCGGTCGCCGTCTTCTTCCGGCGTGCCGGGCAGGCCGCCCCAGACTTCCGGACCGTGGTCATAAAAAATTTCAGAGCAGGGGCCGCAAGGGCCGGTATCGCCCATTTGCCAGAAATTATCTTTGGTGGCAATGCTGATAATGCGATCGTCAGGCAGGCCGGAAACTTTTTTCCAAATTTCGCGAGCCTGTTCGTCCGTATGATAATAAGTAACGGCCAATTTATCTTTCGGCAGCCCGAATTCTTTGGTTACCAGTTCCCAAGCCCAGGCAATAGCTTCGTCTTTGAAATAATCGCCGAAAGAGAAGTTTCCGAGCATTTCAAAAAATGTGTGGTGGCGTACGGTGTATCCGACATTGTCCAAGTCATTATGTTTGCCGCCGGCGCGAACGGATTTTTGGGAAGTGGTCGCTCGTTTGTAGTCGCGCGTTTCGTTGCCGGTGAAAATATTTTTGAACTGTACCATACCTGAATTGGTGAACATCAGGGTCGGATCGTTATCAGGCACCAATGAAGAGGACGGAATGATTTTATGTCCGTTTTTTGCAAAAAAATTCAGATACGTGCTGCGTATATCTTTTAATGTTGTGGTCATTTTTACTTCCCAAAAGTCAAAATTTTCAAATTAAATTAACCTGCTATTTTTAGAGCAAAGTTTATGCCGTGTCTAGCAAAATTTTGATATTTCGGGCTAAAAATCTATAATTAATCCGTTGTTTATCACAAAAATCAGATTGAGGAACGAGGCGTAGCACAGCCATAAAAAGTAAGGATAAAGCAAAAAGGCGCTTGCCGGACGCAGTTGCCGGAAGGCTGATATTGTTTTATAAACGAGGTAATCCAGTATTAGGATAACCCCGAAGCCGACAACCAATTGTTTGGCATAAAAGAATGTAAAGCACCAAACGATATTCAGCAGCAGCTGGCTTAAAAACAGCAGTTTGGCATCCAGCGTTTTTTTAGTATAAGGAAGCGTTAAAATTCCGTAAAAAGATAACGCCATAAGCAAATAGAGTATGCTCCAAACTACGAGAAAAACAGAATCGGGCGGCGTAAACCGGCTTGAGGCGGCGTTATGATACCATGAATTGACTCCTTGTCCGGTAAAATAAGACGAGATGAAAGCAACAATAAAAACGCTCAGCAGCGCGTATATTAATTTTGGCAGATTTTTCATGGCTTTCCTTCAGGTTTTAGTTTAGAAATATGATTTAACAACTTATTTTCTCTTTTCAATGCTTTGTTGACTTAAAGCTATTCCCATTTTAGAATAGCTCCGGTTATGTGTTGGGGAAACAACAGTGGATTTTGATATAGAACTCATAAAGGCGGAAGTTGTCCGCCGTTATAAACGCCTGATAGTTGATGTTAAGCTCAGAGATGATTCTGTGGTGTCTGCTTTTTGCTCTGACGAATGTATTTTTCCCAATTTGTATGACAAAGGGGCAGAGGTTTGGGTTACCCGCATTAAAAGCCGTTTTCGCAAACTGCGTTATGAAGTGCAGGCGATTAACAAGGGTGACGGCTGGGTTGCCGTCAATCAGAGGGGAATTCCCAAACTTTTTGCCGAAGCTTTTAAAAATCGGATTATGGAAGACTTTGTCCAATATAAAAAAATCCGCCATATGACGCTGGCTGACCGGCTTCCGCATTTGGATTTTGAATTGAGCAATCCGCAGGAAAAGTGTTATGTCAGCTTACGGCCTATTTACAATAAGCAAGACGGCAAAGCGGTGTTTCCGTCAAAAGTCAATTTTTTTGACATGGAAATGTTTGAAGAAATGAAAAAAATGCGCGCAAAAGGTTTTCGAACCGTAGTTGTGTTGATTGTGCCGCGTATGGATTGTCTGGAAGCGAAGTTTTCGTGGACGATCGACCCGATTTCCGCCGCAAGAATTTTTGAAGAAGCAAAAAACGGTTTAGAGTTTGTTTGTTATGGTTGCAACTTGAGCAAAAAAAGTATATCCATTGCAAATAAAATGAATATCAGTGTTTAAGAAAGAAATAAGAGGTTTATCTTGGCAACTAAGAGAAAAGACGGAATCACCCTTTATGAGAAGGAAGATTTTGAAGGCATGCGCAAAGCAGGCAGGCTTGCTGCCGAATGTCTGGATTATATTACGGATTTTGTAAAAGTCGGCGTTTCTACCGGCGAATTGGACGATTTATGCCGTGAGTTTTTTACCAGCCGCGGGGCTATTCCCGCTTGCTTGGGATATCGCGGCTATCCGAAATCGGTCTGTATTTCAATCAACCATGTTATCTGCCACGGCATTCCAAGCTATGAGCGCAAGCTGGCCGACGGCGATATTTTGAATATTGACGTAACCTGCATTTTAGACGGTTGGTATGGCGATACCAGCCGTATGTATTATGCCGGCAAACCGAAGCTCAAAGCGACAAGGCTGTGCGATGTGACTTATGAATGCATGATGCGGGCGATTGATGTTGTTAAACCGGGCGCAAGAATGGGGGATATCGGCGCGGTTATCGAAGATATTGCCGGCCGCTACGGATATGGTATCGTCGATATGTTTTGCGGGCATGGTTTGGGCAAGGTATTTCATGATGCGCCGAATGTTATGCATGTCGGCCGCAAAGGAACCGGACCGGTTATGGAAGAGGGCATGTTTTTTACGATTGAGCCGATGATTAATATCGGGCGTCCTGACGGCATTATTTTAGCCGACGGCTGGACTTCAGTAACCAGAGATAAATCTTTATCCGCCCAATTTGAACATTCGCTCGGCGTGACTTCTGACGGAGCCGAGATATTTACGTTATCTCCTGCCGGGCTTGACAAGCCGCCGTATAAGTAAAATTTGCGCTGCGTTAAAATGGGATTGGCATATGACAGATAAAGCAAATATTTCGAGTGACGGACACAGGCAAAGAATCAGGGATAAATTTTTGAAAAACGGAGGCTCCTCTTTTGCTGATTATGAGCTTTTGGAAGCTTATCTGACGATTGCTATTCCCAGACGCGATGTTAAGCCTTTAGCGAAACAATTGATTGCAAAATTCGGAAGTTTTGCAGATGTAATCAGTGCTAAAAGCGAGGATTTACTCGCCGTCAGCGGTGTCGGTGAAAATACGGTTTTTGCTTTGAAAATGGTGCAGGAAGCTTCTAAACGCCTGAGTTGGGAAGTGCTTAAAAATTCGGATGCTCCCGTTATTGCCAGTATGGATGCTTTGGTTGATTATTGCCGTATGAGTATGGCTTATCAGGATGTGGAAGAATTCAGGTTAATTTATCTGAACGGCAAGAATATGGTGATAGGTGAAAATGTCCAGCAAAAAGGGACTGTTAACCACGTGGCTATTCATCCGCGGGAAGTTGTTAAAGCCGCGCTGGAGAAAAAAGCCAGTGCTGTGATTATGGTTCACAACCACCCGACGGGGGATACGACTCCGTCAAAAGCAGATATTGATGTTACCCGTAAAGTCAAAGAAGCTTTAGATGCAATGGGTATTGTTTTACATGATCATGTGATTGTCGGTAAGTTTGGTTATTACAGCTTTCGCGATGCCGGTTTAATTTAGGCTAAAAAAAGTGCTTGCAAAATAAAATTAAAACGGTAAATATAAGAGCGCTTGGGAGTTAAATAGAGCGCCCAAAGCCTTAATTAAATATTATTTTGAATACCAGATATAATCGGGACTTAGCTCAGCCTGGTAGAGCGCTTGCTTTGGGAGCAAGATGTCGTAGGTTCGAATCCTATAGTCCCGACCAATAAAAAAAGCACCGGAGGGTGCTTTTTTTATTGGATTGCGGACTTGGATTTGAACCTACGAAAAAGTAGGTTCGACAACCAGCGAGAGCGAGACGGAAGTATCGCGGTCTGCTGAAAGCAGATGAGCGCCCGTGCGATGGAGTGAAACGGAGTCAATCCTATCGTCCCGACCAATAAAAAAAGCGCCTTTGGGCGCTTTTTTTGTGGATTGCGGACTTGTGAAAAATAATTTTAATCGCGGTATTTTCCTAATTGCGGCAATAGCAATAATTGAGACTGCGGGTTTGCCAAAATCTGCAATCCGCGTTTGCCAAGGCTTGCATTTTCCAAAGCGAGTGAAAACGTATGGAACGGAGTGTTATCGGCAACGGCTGAGTTTTTCTTAGTGACAAAGCCCATATGATGACCGTTTTCTTCATTTTTCAACCTGATTTCATTGCCCTTTTCATCTTTGGTTGTAAAATCCTGCGGCAGTTTCATAGCTATAATGAAATTTCTGCCGTCTTCCATTGTTGTTAACCTGTAGTTTCCTTTATCATTTTCTTGAAAACGGCATAGCTTGTATTGTTCGGGATTAAACATATTAATGAACGGTTCTTTGCGCAAGTGGTCATCAGCGTAGTTGCTCATAAAATGCATTCCTGAGTATTTGCTGTTTTTTTGTATTGGCAAAAAGGCATAACTGACAACGAAAATATTTTGCAAAGCTTCTTTGACGGTTTGTTTGTCATAAATTTGTTCTGCTAAATGTGAAAAAGCGTTTATCCAACGGTGTGCGTGAGCCATTCCGGCACAATAACCGACAATTGTTATGTTCCCGCAGCAGCGTTTGAATGTTTCTTTATCATGAGGCGAACCTGATTTGATGTTATATTTATCGTCTATTTTTATTTCTTTGCCTAAAAAACGGGAAAAATTTTTAGCAACAAAGTTCATGTCAACGTTTGTAAAGTAATTTTCAGGATTGCGAATAGTTTTTAAACATAGAGCAAATTTTTCGCCTCGGGGCTGTTCGATTGGAAAATGCGCTAAATAAACGTCTGCTTCCGAACCAAAAATCTTTTTGTTATCTAAAGTTTTCCCCATAAATTCAGATGTCCAGAATTGCAAAACTTCCTGCTCTCCTTGTACATGGAATGGCATGGATAAAAAGAGATTGTGCCTTTCGGGATTGACAATAAAACCGTAATTATTGAACTTTGCATGGCTGATTGTATCAGGATTGTGTATCTTCCAAAATTGATAGTCACAGTTTTTATGAAATACATATTTACTATTTTCGATATTGCCGGAGCAATCTACCGAATATTGAGCAGCGGCTTGATAAAGCTCAATCAGCTCCGGTGCCGTTGCTTGGGTGTTGCTCAAAGTTTCAAAAACCTCTTGCGCATCTCGGATATACCCGCTCAACTGCAAGGAAAAAGTCAATAGATTTTTTTCATCTATGTTGTGTGGCAGTGTCGGAACCGTTTTTTCTCCGCAACGGGATAAGAAACGGTTAATGGCTTGTTCAAAACGGCAAATGCGCTTATGCTTCAGTATATTGCCAAGCGTATTGCGTTTTTGTTCGTCATTTTGTTGCAAAAGCGGTTGATTTGTTACATTGCTTATAAAAGCAGCTCTGATTGCTTTTGCTAATGGATTAGTTTGCATTTTTTTTCTACTTGTACAAAATTTTTATGTGAGTTATGAAATATTATATCTCTATATACTGAAAAAGGAGTTTTGTGGTGTCACTTTTTAATAATAAATGTTACAAATGCGGAAAATGCGGCGAAAATCCCGATAAATTGGTTATTTTTGTCCATGGTTATAATGGTTCTCCTGAGGCAATTCACTATGCGATTCAATGGCTTAGTGAAAAATTGGAAAATGCGGTCATTGTTGTGCCGAGAGCGCCGTATACTTGTGAAAAAAATGCGGAAAATTTGCAATGGCTGAGCTTTTTTAAGTCAGATCCGGAAATAAAATTTAAGGATTCTGCAACTCCGACAGCTGAAATCTTTGATATTTTTAATAGGCTCGGAGATGATTTTTCTCAAACGGCGACTCAGATGAATGAATTTATTGATGAGCAACAACGTTTATGGAATGTAGCTGATGACAATACATATCTTATGGGTTTTTCTCAGGGAGCAATGATTTCTATTTATACGGCGTTATCCCGTTCTCGGCAGCTCGGAGGTTGTATTTCCGTGGCCGGAATTATTGCCGGTAAAGACAGACTGGCGACAGAAATTGTTTCCCGTCCGCCGTTTTTGCTGCTGCACGGAAAAGTTGACACGACGGTTCAGTATAAGACGGTTCCCGATACGTTGGCGTGGTTGAAAAGCCATCAGATTGATTTTGAATTTTTTGACTTTGACGGGCTTGCTCATCGGATGAGTGAAGATGAAATGCAAAAGGTTGCTGATTTTATAAACAGTTAGGCATTTTGTTTTTCTATTTTGACAGACAGAATTAAAAAAAACACTCCCGAAGGAGTGTTTTTTTTGATTGGTGATCTCGAGAGGATGACTACGCTGCTTTTTGTGCAAGTTTTGTGCAACTTTAATAAAAAAGACTCGATCAAACTTACACAAAATAGCATTTTTATATTGAAATAGTTATGGCTTTTGTAAATAAAAAAACTAGGATTTCCTAGGGTTTGAATTGGCGATCTCGAGAGGATGACTTGCTTCGCGGCGTGCACGGGCGGCAATCGGCCAGCCGAGCGTCATACTTCCGTCTGCCTTTGCCTGGTAGTCGAACCTCTTTCTTCAGAGGTTCAA
>Ga0073906_1002121_pt1 | contig 27407 bp, 27 predicted proteins | sample Inofromicrocosms_FD_65485 | JGI IMG/M metagenome (GOLD analysis project Ga0073906, IMG submission 65485) | Mouse cecum microbial communities from Vienna, Austria - Inoculum for glucosamine and mucus D2O microcosms | ecosystem: Host-associated > Mammals > Digestive system > Large intestine >...
TCTTTTTTCAATTCCATATTCGATTGGCTCTTCTGCGGAAATATTTTCTGAAAAAGTAAGTCTTGCGTAAAATTTCAAATTATCTGGTTGTTCTTTAATTTGACTTGGCTTTATCCCATGAAATTTTTCAAAAGCACGAGAAAAGGATGTTGGATTTTCGTAGTGATACTTCAAAGCAACATCAATCAGTTTTTCGCTACGAAAAAGGTCTGCACCAGCATTGGATAGACGTCTTTTGCGAATATATTCTCCTAATGGAATTCCACACAAAAGGCTAAATAATTTCTGCATAGTATATTCATTCACGCCAAGAAGTTTGGCTAATTTTTCATACGAAATCTCATTTTCTAAATTTTCTTCGATATAGGCAATCATGTGGTTCAAAGAACGATAAATATTCATGATTTTTTCCTTTCTAATTTTGTTATCCTTATTATATCGCGCAAGCAAACTTTTTGGCAAGTAAAAAGAAAAGATTGCTTTTTTCGACATTGTTGATATAATAGGGAGAGAAAAAGGAGGAAAGATTTATGACAGAGTTAAATCCAGAATTAAAACAATATATTGACGAAAGTGTATTACCAAGATATGCACATAATATTGGGGGACACGGAATAGACCATATTCAACAAGTGATTCGCCGTAGTTTTGAAATTGCAGAAGCATTTCAGTTGCCAGTTGACGCCAACAAAGTTTACACCATTGCTGCTTACCATGATATTGGTTATCCTGTTAATGCAGACGAACACGAAGCCGTATCTGCTCAAATGTTCTTAGAGGACGAAGGGCTACAGGCATTTTTCAGTGAAGAAGAAAGAACCATGATGGCAGAAGCTATTGTAGACCATAGAGCAAGTTTAGAATATGAAGCAAGAAGTGTTTATGGAAAATTAGTTTCTTCCGCAGACCGTGAGATTTCAGTGGAAAATATGCTCATTCGCTCTCTTCGTTTTCAACGAGATAAACACGCAAGTGAACATCCAACATTAGAGCAAATTATTGCGTATTCTTTTCAAAAATTATCCAGTAAATATGGAAAAGGTGGGTATGCGAAAATGTATTATCCAGATCCAGCCTACCAAAAATATTTAGCAGAGATGCAAGAGCTATTTTCAGACCCAGAAATCTTTGCGAGTAGAGAAAGACAAATTGCAGAACAAATTCATTTAATGGAAGAAGTAGAGCATGATGAAGAAAGATAGCCAAAATCTAGTGCCACAAATGGTTCCAAGGGTAGTAACTTGGTATCAAGAAAACCAAAGGAGTTTGCCTTGGCGTCAAGATAAAAATCCATACACCATTTGGATTTCGGAGATTATGCTACAGCAAACCAGAATAGAGGCTGTTAAAGGATATTATGCTAGATTTTTGCAAGAAATCCCAGATGTAAGAACGCTTGCAGAAATTCCAGAAGAGCGATTACTGAAATTATGGGAAGGCTTAGGCTATTATAACCGTGCTAAGAACTTGCAAAAAGCAGCTCAAATTATGGTGAAAAACTATCAGGAAGAAATGCCAAAAACTTATGCAGAGTTAATCCAATTACCAGGGATTGGCGAGTATACAGCAGGAGCGATTGCCTCGATTGCCTATGACGAACCTGTTCCAGCAGTAGATGGAAATGTGATGCGTGTTATCACGAGATTATTGGATTGGAAAATCGATATTTTAGAGCCGAAAACGAAAAAAGAAATCCAAGCAATTTTGCAACCACAAATGCCAAAAGAAGCCGGAGATTTCAATGAAGGCATTATGGAATTAGGAGAAGTGGTTTGTCTTCCAAATGGAGAGCCACTTTGTGAAAAATGCCCACTAGCAGACATTTGCCAAGCCAGAAAAAATGGAACAACGAATGAAGTGCCAATCCGTATTGTAAAAACAAAGCGAAAACAAGTTGATGTTACTGTCTTCATTTTGCAATATCAAGATAAGATTGCCATCCGAAAAAGGGATAAAAATGGATTATTAGCAAATTTATATGAACTACCAAATGTCGAAAGAAAATTAACCAAAAAAGAACAGTGTGAGTGGTTGAAAGAGTATGGATTAAAAGAAATGGCAATCCAAAAAGGAACAGCACGAACTCATATCTTTTCACATATTGAATGGAAAATGCAAAGTTATCTAGTAGAGGTAGAAACAGAAAACACAGAGTTTTTATGGATACCATTAGCAGATATTCAAGCAAAATATGCAATTCCAACCGCGTTTCTTCCGTTTTTGAAGGAGTTGTAAGTTGAAAAATTTACATATTTGTGGTATACTAAGAAACAGCCTGAAAATTCAGCAGTAAAAACTCAACAGACATTGGATGGAGGGTAGACAATGGCAATGGAAGACCGGATCCAATCTACGATTGTAGGTAAACAACAATTCCAAGAAGAATATGACTTGGTTGGTATTTATCGCAATCAGGAAATGGAACGGAGTTTCAGCGAGTACATGAACCCCAACGCTCTCGAGAGGCACTGGATTTATCCCATTACAAACACAAGGAGAATCCTTTGGGTAGCGGGCTTAATGACAGGACCTGTTGCAGCACTCTTTTTTAGCACGAAGTTCTTAAAAGACCAGAGTGTCCAGCAGGACTTGTTAAAGAAACTGAAACTCTATGGCTTTACGGAGAACGAAATTCGTATCTACTTCTATAAAATTGTCAAATGAACGAAAAACGGTGGGAACCCAGTAATGGGAACCTACCGTTTTTCACTATTTTTGACAGATAAAACTGGTTAATTCGTCTTTGCATTGCATAACTGCATCATACCCTTTTTGAATGGTAGCAGATAAATCGTGAAGTTCCAAAAGAGCGGTGTCCTCGTCTGCAATATGAACCACAAAGTCAGCAGCCTCTTTAGAAGCACGTAATCGGTCAGATGGAAAAATGTCTAACACGCGAAGGAACAAGTTAATCAGTCCCTTATTTGGATGGTAAGTCTTGTAATCAAAAGAGATAGCAAGGACACGGTCCATTTTCGCATCTTTCAAAACTTCGACTGGCAAATTTTCCTTAGTCCCACCATCAATGAAATTGTATTCCTTGTAAGAGCAAGAGTTATAGATACCAGGGAAAGCCATACTAGCACGAACCGCAGTAGCAATCGGTGTATCATAAAGATAATGAACATGGTCACGGTCGCTTTCGATTAGTTCGGATAAGAAAATACATTGATCTGTTGTGTAGGTATCTACTGTACATAAAGCAGTTGGAATAATGGCGTCAGAAAGTAAGTGCATTTGCTTTTGTGAGGCAAAAGATTGCACAATATCTTCAACGATTTTTCCATCCACAAGTCCCTCGCAAGGGATTTCGTTATGGAACAAAAAATGAAGCCCCATTTTAAGGACTGTACTTTTTTTAATCGGTGCTAATTTATTCCAGCATTTTTTGGCTAAGTCTTCCATCTCATCAGCGGTATAGCCCATACCATAAAGAGCAGCAATTAGACTGCCAGAACTAGTACCAGAAATGAAATCTGGGCGAATACCAAGTTCCTCAAAAGCACGAATAACGCCAATGTGAGAAATACCTTGTAATCCACCACCAGAGAATGCAATTCCTAATTTTTGTGTTTGTAACATGATAAAAACTCCTTTTCTCGTGTTGCTTCATTATATCGAAGTAAATGGAAAAAGTCTATACAAACAATTGTATTTTCTCGAAAAGTGTAGTAAAGTAATAACAGGAAAATAAAAGAAGGGATGAAATATGGTAGTAAAAGAAAAAGAGAAACAAGAACAAAATGTAACGGAAGCAGCAAAACCACATAAAAAGGTTGTCAATAAAAAGAAATTTGCAGTCGCATTGCTAGTGATTGCGGTTTTCTTGGTACTGATTGGAATCCTTGCAGTAAAAGGAGTACAAAATTACCAAGAAGAACATTTACAACCAGAATTGCAACTAAAAGGAGAAAAAGAGTTAACCTTAAAATTAGGCGAAGAGTACATAGAGCAAGGGGCTAGTGCGAAAGCAAAAGAAGAGGATATTTCTGACCGTATTTTCCAAAATGGAGAGGTAGACAATCAAAAAATTGGAGAGTATGTTATTCGTTATCAAGTAAGCAATAAAAGGGGAAAACAAGAAACAACAGTCGAAAGAAAAGTCCATATTGTTGACGATATCAAACCAGAAATTAAGTTAAATGGAGCTGAAAAGGTAACGATTGCAAAAGGCGAAAAATACAAAGAAGAAGGCGCCAAAGCAACTGACAACTATAACGGAGATTTAACCGAAAAAATCCAAATCACAGGAGAGGTCAAAACCGATACAATCGGAGATTACAAAGTAACCTATACCGTTGCAGACGAGTCTGGGAACGAGGCTTCGGTTACAAGAACAGTACAAGTAAAAGAGAAAAAGGCAGTAGTAACTACTTCAGGAAAAGGATTACCAGTTCTAATGTATCATAATTTCTATGATAAGAACAACTTTAAGGCTCCGAATAATAACTGGATGGAAATTTCAGACTTTGAGGCACAAGTAAAGTATCTAGTGGACAATAACTATTATTTCCCAACTTGGAAAGAAGTCGAAGATTTTATCGATGGAAAAATTACCTTACCAAGTAAAAGTATTGTGATTACATCTGATGATGGCGACGATAGTTTCTTTGATTTAGCCATTCCGATTTTGAAAAAGTATCAAGCAAAAGGAACTAGCTTTGTTATTACCATACATGCTGCTTCGGATGTAAAAAAATATCAATCAAACTTAATTAGTTTACAATCTCATTCTCACGATATGCACCGTTCTGGAAAAGATGGAAAAGGACGTATCTTAACCATACCAAAGGCAGAGGCCGTCAAAGACCTAAAGAAATCTCAAGAAATTTTGGGAGATTCTACGGTATTTTGCTATCCATTTGGACATTACAACGATGCGGCGAAAGCAGCAATAAAAGAAGCAGGCTTTACACTTGCCTTTACTATAAAATCTGGTCGAGTGTATAAAGGTTCGAATAAATTAGAATTACCGCGTATTCGTATGAGTAAAGGAGTTACCCTAAATCAGTTTAAGGCAATGGTAAAATAGAAAAGAAAGATAGGAATTCTTGTTATTCCTATCTTTTTTGATGAAAAAGGTCGAAAAACGACGTACAAAAAATATTGACTTTTTGATTGAACGACGGTACAATGAAGGTAACGAAAAAAGAGAGAATAAAAAGAAGAAAGGAGGAAATCGATGTGAAGGAAGAGTTGAGCGATTTTTTGAAATTAGCCTATCAACATAATAAAGTAAGAGATTTAGAAGAAGCATTTGAAGAGTTTCCTGTAGAAGAAGAGTGGCACAAGGGAAAGATTGAAAATGTATTAGAAGAAGATAGCGAAATTTATCGAAAAGAATATGAAGTTGGAGATATTGTATTCGTACAAAAATATAAATATTCAGATGGGACAATGGGAACGAATCATTTTTTTGTTATCATTGACCGAAACAATACTGCTATTCCAATCGAAAATTTTGGTATGATATTATCTTCCAATTTAGAAAAACTAAAATACAAAAGTAATAAGTTCGTGGAAAAAGATGCCAAAAATCATTTACGAAAAGATAGTATTGCAAAGACAGATGAAATATATCGTATTCTTGATAGCCAAATTTTATTTAAGATAGGCAAAATTGATTACGATAAAATAGAAGAATATAAAAAGTGTTTCAAAAACCAACTAGAAAGCAGTTCCAACTAAAAAGTTCACATTTTGTGAACTTTTTTCCTAGCAAAACGCCAAATTAACTGGATATCATTGACTAAATTGACATAAAATGGTATAATAATACCCGTATGAAAAATGAGAAAAAGTAAGTGGGGGAATCGATGGAAGAGGTCGTTTTGAAAGACATATTTCATACCTTGTGGAGCAAGAGAATACACATCCTTTTGATTGTATTCCTCTTTTTCGTGCTTGGTGTGGGATATACTGTAAAACTTACGATACCAATTTACCGTTCTAGCGTTATGGTGGTATTAGTATCAGCGAGTAAACCGCAAGAGGGAACCAATACCCAAATTACAGCAGCAGACATTTCCATCAATACCAAACTATTAACAACCTATAGCAAATTAGCACAAAGCAAAATTGTGTTAGACCAAACCATTCAAAACTTAAAACTTCCATTAACGAGAGAAGAATTGCAAAAAAATGTTAGCGTAAAGGCTGTACAAAATGCAGAATTATTAGAAGTATCGGTTCAACATGAAAATCCACAAGAAGCGGCACGCATTGCCAATGAATTAGTGCGTGTATTTGCGAAACAAGTCAAAGAGTTATATAACATTAGCAATATTCAAGTAATGGACGAAGCCAGTATTCCAGAAAAACCAGACAATATTAACCATACCAAAGATGTCGTCATTTTTGTTGGAATTGGTTTTCTAGTTGCTTGTGCTTATGTGTTTTTTGCCAATATCTTTGACCAGACCGTAAAATCTGCAGAAGGAATTGAAAGTGAATTTGGAGTGCCTGTCTTGGTTTCTATTCCAAATTGTGAAATGAAAAAGGAAGCAAGAGAATTATTTGTCCAGCAGGACCCAAAATCTCCAATCTCCGAGTTGTTTCGTTCGCTTCGTACCAATTTGCAATTTATGAATAATCAAGAAAATATGCAAACCATCCTAGTAACTTCTACGATGCCACAAGAGGGCAAAAGTTTCATTTCAGCAAACTTAGCCATTACATTTGCACAAACGGGGAAAAAGGTTATTCTCATTGATGCGGATATGCGTAGAGGAAGACAAGACCATATTTTCGACCGCCTACCAAAACCAGGATTATCCAATGCGTTAGTGGATTACCAAGAAGAACTAATACTTGACCAATATATCCAAGAAACCGAAGTTGAAAACCTAAGCCTTATGACAGCCGGAGATATCCCGCCAAACCCATCCGAACTATTAGTATCCGAAGCAACAAGAAATGTAATCCAAAAACTAAAATCTGCCTATGATATGATTATTGTAGATGGACCACCAACCGAATTGGTTACAGACTCTCTTATCTTAACTACTATGATGGACTCGACTGTAATTGTTACTTTGTGCAAAGGAACCAAGCGAGAAAATTTGAAAAAAATGATGGATGGTATTCAAAAAGTTGGTGGCAAAATTGCAGGAACCGTCCTAAACAAAGTAGAAATGCAAGCCAAACAATACCGTGAGCACTACTATTATGGCTCAAAATAAAGGAGATAGCGATGTTATGATAGATTTCCATACCCATCTATTACCCAATATGGATGATGGAGCACGCAGCCTAGAAGAAACGAAAATAATGCTTCAAGAAGCAGAAAAAGCAGGTTTTACGAAAATTGTACTCACTTCCCACTATCTAGAACCATATTACCAAGCAAAGGAAGATGAGCGAGAAGGCTTACGAAAGCAAATGCAAGAACAAACAAAACTATCTTTGTATTTGGCAAGTGAAATCTATTTATCTGAAAATATGGTGGAAAAAATACAGCAAAAAGAAGCTTCTACTATTGCTGGAACGAACTATCTTCTTTTTGAACTACCCTTTCATACAAAGCCAATGAATTTGGAACATTGCATTTATACAATGCGAGAAAAGGGATATCGCCCTATTTTAGCACATCCAGAACGTTACGAATTTATACAAAAAGAACCAGAATTGGTTGAAGCGCTATTGCAAAAAGGAGTGCTCATGCAAGGCAATTTTGGAAGTTATATCGGACAATATGGAAAAAAAGCACAAAATCTTATTTGCAAATTGCTTTTTGCAAACCAAATTCAGTTTTTGGGAACAGATAGCCATAGACCACAAGGAATTTATCAGCAAATACCGCAGATAATAGCACAATTAGAAAAAAATCTAGGAAAAGAAAAAGTAGAAGAATTAACCCAAACCAATCCACAAAAGGTATTAGAAAATGGAACCATTTCCATCGAAAAAATTGAGAAACTTCCCATATCGTTTTGGGATAAATGGAAAAGATAAGGAGGAAAACAGTGGAAAATACTTCAGGAATTGAATGCAAGCGAATTTGGAAGATTATGAAAAACAAATTAGGAAGTATTGCACTACTAATGACCGCTTTTTTGCTAGCAGGCTATTGGTATTCTTTTCATGCTGTTATTCCAACCTATCAAGCGACTGCAACCCTTCTCCTTATCCCAAATGAAACAGCAGAAGATAGAACCCTGACTAGTTCAGACCTAACCTTAAATTCTGGACTGATTACAACCTATAGTAATATTGCCAAACAATCCAAAGTATTAAAACAAGTCATTCAAAACTTAGGATTGACCATATCCGAAGAAGAATTTGCAAAAGAGATACAAGTAAAAGTCCTACCAGACACGTATATCATTGAAATGGCAATAACAGACCAAAATCCAGAAATGGCAAAGAAGAAAACAGAAGAATTAGCCAAAGTATTTTTGCAAGAAATCCAATCAATTTACCATTTGAATAATATTGGAATGGTGGATCAACCAATTGTGCCAACACAGCCAAACAATATCCACCATAAAAAAGATATTGTCTTATTTGCTACGATTGGACTCATAACTTCTGGAATTTTTATCCTTGGTATTTATTTGCTAGATAATACCATTAAAACAGAAGAAGACATGGAAGAATATGCAGGTTTGAAAACGTTAGGCAAAATACCAGTTCAAGAGAAAGCAGAAGAAATTATCCAGCATGCACAAGCCAAATCTTTTGCAACAGAATGTATCAACACGATTCGTACAAATATCTTGTACATGAATTCGGTGAAAAAGGCAAAAACTATTGTAATTACCAGTTGTATGCCACAAGAAGGAAAAAGTTTCACAGCAGCCAATCTTGCTGTTTCCTTCGCAGAAGCCAATCAAAAGGTATTACTCATTGACGCAGATATGCGAAAAGGAAGGATTAGCAAAATTTTTCATGTACCAAATGAAAAAGGACTATCTCAATATCTGCTCCATATGACAAAAGATAGCAAGGAAAACCTAGAACTAGGAAGAGAATATATACAAACCACACAAATTGCAAATCTACATATTTTAACCAATGGAATTTTACCACCAAATCCATCGGAACTCATTGGCTCGCCGAAAATGCACGACTTACTAGCTCTATGGAAACAAGCCTATGATGTCATTATCTTAGATGCTCCACCTTGCAAATTAGTAACAGATAGTGTGATATTATCTACAATAGTAGACTCGGTTATTTTAATTGCAAGAGCGAACCAAACCAAACTAACAGATTTTCAAGAGGTTGTAAAATCCATCCGAGGAGTCAAAGGAAATTTAATCGGTGGAATTATTAATCAAATGGAGATGGACAAAAAAGCCTATGGAAAAGGTTACTATTACGGACATTCCAACAGATTACCAAGCCCAGCCCAAGCAAAACAGACATTGTCTGTGGAAGAAGTGATTGCCCAAGCAAAACAAAAATTAGAAAACAGTCGCGAAGAAATGCCTCAACCAACCTCAGAAGCAATGGAGCAAGAAGTGGCTGAACCAAGCGAAGATTTTGGAAAAACATTAGCCGAATTTGAAAAAAATATGACCGAAAAATTAGTAAAACAAATGGCGAAATTAGTAGACCAAAGATTAGAACTACTAGACACTTTGCAACAAGCCAGAAAGAATAACCAAGAGAAACAGCAACAAGAAGTATGGAAACAGCAATTAGACGAATTCCAAAATAGATTAGCCGAGAAAATCCAGCAAGAAATGTTAGCCGGAATGGAGCAAGCCAAAACAAATGGAATTAGTAAACAAAATAGACAGGTTCTCCATCGCTTAGAAAAGTTAGAAGAAACGGTATTAGAAAACATCCAAACATTACAAGAACAGTACACACAAGTAGAAGAACAACTTGCTGAAAAAGAGGAAGAAGAAAATGGAAAATCCTCGAATAAGATTATTGACTTAAAACTCTTCAACCGAGAAGAAAAAGTCTACTCCATTGAAGAGGAAATCCCATATCTTGACCTCGAAAAAATGGCCTGTTATATGATACCATTTACCAAGGAAGATGAGCAATCCAGTGAAATAAAATCGGGACGTATCGCAATCCAGTAACAAAACATCATAGCAAAATGGCGAAATATAGCGGAAATGCTTGAATTGTTTGACATAAAGTGATAGAATAATGGCAAAATAACAAGGAAAAAGAGAGGAAAACGATGAAAAAAGTAGATTTTAGTAAGATTGGATACCAAATATGGGAGAAAAAAGTCCAAATTCTTGTAACTGTCTTCTTGTTCTTTCTTCTTAGTATTGCATACACCTTAAATTTCACAGTGCCATTTTATCAATCAACCATTATGCTAGAAGTAGCAGACAAAAATAGTGGTCGTGTAGACGAAAAGAGAATGGCTACCTATTGTGAAATTTTGAAAAGTGAAATCATGCTAGAAGAAACCATCCAGAATTTAGCATTAGACTTAGAAGTGCAAGAATTACAAAAAGATATTTCTGTAAAACAAGTGCCAGAATCCACTTTTCTTCAAATCACGGTAAACCAAGAAAATCCACAAGATGCAACTAGAATTGCCAATGAATTAGCAGAGGGATTTCAGAAAAAGGCACAAGAAACCTATCATATCCAACAAATTGCTATTCCAGAAGAAGCCACAATTCCAGAAAGAGCATACTATATGCTTCCTGTCCAAGACATTCTTCTTTTCTGCCTTGCAGGAATTGTCCTATCCATTGGCTATATGGGAATTAGCAGTATCGTAGAACAACGCAAAGAAATCGAACAAGCACAGAAAAAGAAAAGAGAAGAAATCAAACAAAAGAAAGAGGGGCAAGAGAAAGCCGAGAAAATCCAAAGTAATCAGGAAAAGGGTGAAAAAAATGAAGCGAAACCAAAGCGTGGAAGAAAAAAGAATTCGTAATATTGTAAACCGTAAAGCAATTATTCTATGTATTATTTTCTTAGTTTTTGTTGAAATTGGCTATCTATACTCTTTCTTTGGGATGCCACAAGTGTATCAATCCACTTCACGAATTTTACTCATACCAGAGGTAACCAGTGAGATTGAAAAAAGCAGCCTAAAAGCAAGTTCACGTCCGACTTCAATGAGTGTTTACAGCAAGCGAGTAACTAGCTCAGATATCCTAAAACAAGTCATTCAAAACTTGGCATTAGAGCAAACGGAAAAAGAATTGGCAGAACAAATCCAAGTAAAGGCAGAAAAAGATACCTATATTCTAGCCATTACGGTAACAGATGAAAGTCCAGAACAAGCCATGAAAATTACTAGGGAAACAGCCAAGGTTTTCTTAGAGAAAATGAAGGAAACCTACCATTTTGAACAAATGGGTATAGTGGATAATGCTAAATTGCCAACCAAATCGAGTAATATGCATTATCTATCCATGCTTGTCTTTGGTGCGATTGGCGTACTTGTATCTGCCATCTATATTGCAGTCATCTATCGTTTTAACGATACCATCAAAACCGAAAAAGAAATCGAAGAATATACCAATCTTCCAGTGTTAGGCAATATTCCACAAGACCCAACCAGTATCGATTGGGCACGTAAAGTTCAGCAAAGTATCCGCATGAACAATAAAAAGAAAAAAGCAAAAACCTTTATTTTTACGAGTATGTTACCACAAGAAGGAACTACTTTTACCGCTGTAAATGTAGCAAAAGCATGTGCAAAAGCAGACTTAAAAGTATTGTTTATGGATTGCAATGTACGAAAAGAAGAGCAAACTTTTGCCTTCTCAGTAGAAAGTGAAAAAGGATTAACCGAATATGCAGATGCTCTTACTGGAACGCCAAGTAAAGACTTCACATTAGCCAAAAAATATATCCAAGAAACCAAAACACCAAACTTGCATGTATTGGTAAATGGAACCATGCCACTAAATCCAGCTGAGTTTCTTCGTTCGACTCGTATGAAGAGAGTGTTAGCCATTAGTAAATACCTCTATGATGCTGTAATCATTGACTTACCAGCCTTTATAGAAGAAGAGGAACAAGTCAGCGATTGTGTGGTATTAACGCCACTAATCGATACCGTTATCCTAATTGTAAAAATGGGAGAAACCAGATTACGAGATTTACAAAAACGCAAAAATGAAATAGAAAGTGCAGAAAGTAGTGTATTTGGTTGCATTATCAATGAAATGACAGAACAAGAAGAGATAGAAGAAGAGGAAGACGAAACAGCAGAAGATATACTTACCGTTGCTACTGTTATCAAAGAAGCCAATAAACGCTTCAAAAAAGAGAAAAATCCAGAAGCAATCTTCCCAAGTGGAGAAATTTCACCAAAAGTAAAAAGAGATGAAATGAAACAACAAACGGAAAAACTTTTGGAACAAGTAGAAGAATTTGAAGATGAAATTGATGCCAGTATGCAAGACACCGTAAGTAAATTAGTTAGTCAAAAAGTAGAACTATTTGAAACCTTGCAACGAGCACGTATGGCAAATCGCCAGAAAAAAGATCTATCCGAAGAAGAACAAGAAAAAACAGAACAAGACTTCCTAGAATTAAAAAATAGTATGAAAAAGCAAATCCAAAGTGAAGTATCCACAAGATTTCAAGCCAGTCTAGAAGGACTAGAAGACTGGAATGAAGAATGGCTAGATACGTTAACCATTCGCCAAAAAGAAGCGTTAATGAAGAAATTAGAAAAGAAAGAAGAAGCGATTCAAAGAAGATTACAAAGAGAAATGATGCAATATTTGCAAACCAAAATGAAAGAAAACAAGCAACCAGGAAAACGTGGACGCAAAAAGAAAGTACCAACTAGTGAAGAGGCAAAAAAAGAAGCTTAAAAAGATAGTGAAGTGAAAAAAGAACCTATATGGGACTACAGTAATTTGTAGTCTCATATTTTTGGCACAAAAGCCTAGCCGATTGGACAAATGAGCCAAAATATGGTATACTATTAAAAGCGCATTTTGCGTGAATAAAACAGAAAGGGTGAAAATCTGTGGGAGAACCGATCTACCTGGTACCCAGTATTGTTCCAGAGGAACAGTACAAAAGTCGGCGAGTAATCGAGCAGACCATCAGTGAGAACTGGCAAGAATCCGTGAAACATGAGGTGGAAACGGGGGCGAAGGCTCCCGACGTAACCGGACATATTCCGGATGCTGCCTACCTGGCGACCAATTCCAAGTGGAAGGACTTGCCCTTCGGCGCCGCCAATACCATGGAGCGTGCCGGCTGTCTGGTCTTTGTGGCCAAACACCTTCTGGACTTCTACGGCGTCCGTACTTCGGTACTGGCTCTGAGAGACATGATGGTGGAGAGAGGCTATCGGGCCTGGCAATTTGAAAAGGTTTCCAAAACGTTCTACACACCAACCGCGACTCTGAAGGAGGCACTGGAAGTGCTGCCGGAAGACGTCAAGCAAGAGGATATCACCAAGTTGGAGGATGCTTATCCGTACATTGGGATGCCCTCCGGCATCGGTGGTGTTCATGTCCTGCTGGACAACTTGATTGGTCACTACGCCAAGCGCAGACCAGTCCAAGAAACCCGACTGCTCTGGGTACAAGATGTGTACGAGGAGCTGAAGGAAGGCAGAATGGTTCCGATGCGTGTGGAAAACAGCAGGTACCATCAAGACCCTATGAGACCTGGCGGGCACTTTGTTATCTTGGTGGCAATTCACGACCAAGAAGCCCTGGTTGTCGACTCCAGTGTCGGCGAGAAGCGCCTCCCCATTCACCAACTGCTCCAGGCGGCAACTGTCGCGTGGAAGGTTTGCCCTAAGCGGTAAACAAAACGGCAAAGCACTTTCAAACTGTAAGGTTTTGGGGTGCTTTGTCGTTTTTACTTGAAAAAAGTTTGTTTTTCTGATTTAATAAAGAAAAAAGAGAAAAGGGGAAAAACATGAAAAAACGTAACCAAACCAGAACCATACAAGTTGGTAATGTTCAAATTGGAGGACAAAACAAAGTTGTTATCCAATCTATGTGTAATACCAAAACAAAAGACGTAGAAGCAACGGTAAAGCAAATTTTAGAATTGGAAAAAGTAGGTTGTGAAACTATTCGTGTAGCATGCTTAGATACCGAAGATGCAAAAGCCATTCGTGCCATCAAAGAACAAATTCATATTCCAATTGTTGCGGATATCCATTTTGATTACCAAATTGCACTAGAAGCAGTAAAGGCAGGGGTGGATAAAATTCGTATCAACCCAGGAAATATTGGCGCAAAAGAGCGTGTGAAAGCAGTGGCAGAGGCGTGTAAGGAAAAGAATATCCCAATTCGTATTGGAGTGAATGGTGGCTCATTACAAAAGGATTTACTGGAAAAGTATGGAGGAAGTCCAACTGCGGAGGCTATGGTTGAAAGTGCTGTCTTACAAGCACAAATGCTAGAAGAATTTGGTTTCCGAGATATTGCCATTTCCTTAAAAGCATCGAATTTGGACCTTTGTATTGCGGCCTATGAAAAAGCAAGTCAAACCTTTGACTATCCACTTCATTTAGGCATCACAGAAGCAGGAACTGAGTTTAGTGGAACGATTAAATCCAGTATTGGACTAGGTGTTATGCTAAGAGAAGGAATTGGTGATACACTTCGTGTGTCCTTATCCGATGACCCAGTTAAAGAAGTGGTTGTAGCAAAGGAAATTCTAAAAGACTGCAATCTATATGCTTCTCCAACCTTGATTGCTTGTCCAACTTGTGGAAGAACTCAAATTGATTTAATTCCAATTGCCAAACAGATGGAAGAATTTTTGCAAGATATTCATTCAGATATCAAGGTGGCGGTTATGGGCTGTGCGGTAAACGGACCAGGAGAAGCAAGAGAAGCAGACATTGGAATTGCAGGAGGAATTGGAGAAGGCTTGTTATTCAAAAAAGGAGAAATTATTCGCAAAATTAAACAAGAAGATATGGTAGCCGTATTAAAACAAGAAATTCTAGAAATGGTAAAGGAAGAAAGAAAATGAAAGAAAAAATCTTAGTCAGTGCTTGTCTATTAGGCTTGAATTGTAAATATACTGGTGACAATAATGGAGCAGAAGAAATTGACGAGTTTTTGAAAGATTATGAGGTAATTCCCATTTGCCCTGAAATTATGGGAGGACTTGCAACACCACGTCCACCTGCTGAAAAAGTGGGAGATAAGATCGTAACCAATGAGGGAAAAGATGTAACAGAGCAATATACCAAAGGAGCACAAGAATGTCTATTCCTTGCACAAAAATATGGTGTCAAAAAAGCCTTACTCAAAAAAAGAAGCCCCTCTTGTGGCTATGGCGAGATTTATGATGGGACGTTTCAGCATCATAGCATAGAAGGAAATGGAGTAACAGCAGATTTGCTAGCGAAAAATGGAGTAGAAATTATCCAGATAAAATAAGAAGATAAAAGACCAATCCAGTTAAATTTGGATGGTCTTTCCGTTTAAGTATTGTAAAATACCACTATCCGTGGAAAAAGCAAAATGAAGCGAATAACTAACTAAATCTTGGGTACTTTTATGAAATTGCTTATTCATACGAGCATCTCCATATTTTCCATCTCCAAGGATTGGGTAACCAATAAAAGCAAGATGCGCTCGAATTTGGTGGGTTCTCCCAGTATGAATTTGCACATCCAAAACGGATGTGTTATTCTTGAAATCACTCGAAAGCAAGGTGTATTGGGTAATAATCTTAACATAGCCAGGCTTTGGCGTATGAGAAATATAGACTTGAGATTTTTTCGCATCTTTGAAAAGGTAATCGACTAGAGTAGCAGCTTTTTTCTTAGGGATACCAAGAACGGTTGCACGATAATGTTTTTCGATTTCACGTTTCTTAAACTTGGTAAAAAGAATTTCACGAGCCTCTGGCGATTTGGCATAGAGAATAAGACCAGAAGTGTTACGGTCTAAACGATGGCAGGGCTCCAAATATTGCTCTGGATTTGCATTTTGCATATGTTCGGTAAAAGAACCGTGCCCTTGTGTTTCCATTCCAGCAGGCTTGCAGTAAACCGCAATATTTTCATCCTCATAAATAGGTTGGAAACTACAAGGTGCAGGTGAAATAGAGCCAGCTAAAACATCGTCTGTTAGATAAAGAATTACTTCGTCATTCGTATGCAAAATGACATTTTCATTCACACGTTTTCCATTGACACGAATATCTTTCTTACGGAGTGCTTTTTGAAAAGCGTTTTGCTTCAAATGCGGAAAATGAGAAGTAACAAAAGTATTTAATTTTTTTCCATCTTCTTTGGTTTCAACTTTCAAATTTTTCATACATTCATTATAGCAAAAGATAGGGAAAAAACAAGAAAAACTTTGTTAAAATGAGAAAAGACCCTATTTCAAATAGCGTCTTTCTCCTAATAAATTTCCTAAGCTATCCTTAAATTGAGGATTATCAGCCAGTCCGAGTATCATCCAAAACAAAGGGGCAATCCCCAGTGTATAATTGATAAAAAGTGCTTGCGTTAGATAGCCAATAATGACAAGACAGAGTGTAAAAGTTACTTTATCCTGGAACATATATTTAAGTTTACCTCGTAGAATACTACCAAGAAATAATAGGTAAACAATAAGAGCAGGAATACCCATAGTTGCCGCAATATGCAAATATTCATTATGTGCATTATTGATAATAGAACCACTATGTTGCGAAGCATAATGAAAGGCATCCCAAAAAAAGTTTTGTACGATTCCAAAGCGTAAATTATCTGGACCACATCCAAAGAGCGGTTTTTTACCAACTAGATTCAAGCAAATTCTCCAGATATCCATTCTACCAGAACCAGTAGAGAGAAATTTTTCCGAAGAAGCACCGTCCTTATGAAGAAGAACGCCTAACGTAATGTCTAAATCACTTTTCAAAGATTGGGACTTGCTATGGACGATTGCTCCCATTGGAAGAAACATTAAAAGCAAATAAATCGCAATAAAGCAAATAGACAAAATTCCAAATCTCTTGAAATAGACTTTGTTTTTTTGTTTGACTAAGTAGATGATTCCAAGAATAGCAATAACACCAAAGGAAACCCATGCACTTCTTGTACCAGATGAAAGTAGATTAAAGAAGAGAACAGAACTCAAAATGAATCCCTTCTTGCTTTCTTTTAGAATAAACAGTACAATGGAGGCAGGTAAAATAAGACTAATATAAGTACCAAAATAATTGGAATTTCCAAAGGTAGAACAAACTCCTGCGTCAAAGAGTGGGCTTAAAGCAGGAATTGAAATATAGTTTTGCAGAATTCCAAAGATACCAATAAATAGAGAGGAATAGAATAAAATATTCAAAAACTCCTCTATCTTTTCGTAATGAAAAAATTTCTTGGCAGCCAAGTAAATGCAAACAAAGAAAATAAAGGTAACAAACCCAGCATGGAAACGAGTTGAGCCCAAAATAGAAACAAAAATATTGCTCGAAAAAAGAGCACTAATAAAAATAAGGGTTAGAAAAACAAAAAGAATAATATCTCTTTTGTCAATTTTTAATTCACGATAACTCGCAAGTAATAATATCAGTAAGGCAATTCCGCCTAAGATTAAAACCCAAAACTTTAGTAAAGCATAATCTGGATTAGGCTTAACCAGTAAAGGCATCAAAGTAACAATTAAAGATAATACAATTGTAATCAATTTCTGTTTCATTTTTGACATCTCCTTTTTTATTCTCACACATTATAATATACAAAAAATAAAAATGAAAGCAAAAAAACAGAAAATGCAAAAAAATTGTATTTTTGGCTAGTGTATGGTAAAATCCAAATAAAAACAAAAAAGAAGAGGATAAACAGTGGAAATACAAGAACTGCAAAAAGAAGGAATAAAGCGATTAAAGCAAGCAGGTATACCAGAAGCAAGGCAAAAGGCAAATCGTCTTTTAGCCCATTTATTGAACTTGGACTTAGTACAACTAATAATGAAAGAAAAGGAAATGGTAACGAAGAAGCAGCAAGAAATCTTTTTTTCGATGGTGCAAAGGCTACTAGCAGGAGAACCAATCCAATATATTTTGCAAAACCAAGAATTTATGGGACTGCCATTCTATATAACACCAGATGTTTTAATTCCACAACCAGATACAGAAATTTTAGTGGAAGAAGCATTAAGAAGATTACCAGACAATGCAATGGTTTTAGATTTATGCACAGGAAGCGGATGCGTGCGGTATCTCCATTGCTCAGTATGGGAAAAAGGTGTGTAAGGTAACTTTAGCAGATATTAGCGAAAAAGCATTAGGAATTGCCCAAAAGAATGCACAAGAAAATGGTGTAGCAGAAAAAATAGAAATCTTGCAAACAGATTTATGGGAAAAGGTAAAAGGAACATACCATGTAATTGTTTCTAATCCACCATATATTCCAACTGCTACCATAAAAACCTTATCGCTAGAAGTGCAGAAAGAACCGAAACTTGCTTTAGATGGAGGAGAAGATGGACTCAGCTTTTATCGTGAGCTTTTTAGAAAAGCTGACCAATATCTTGTTTCTGGTGGCTGGCTACTTTGTGAAATTGGGTATGATCAAGCCGAAGCGGTAAAAGCCATTTGGCAAGAACAAAAAGAAGAGATAGGTCTTGTATGGGAAGGAATTGAAAAAGATTTAGCAGGCCTTGACCGTGTGATCAAATTAAGGAGGAAATAGGATGTCGTTTTCAACCGATGTAAAAGAGGAACTTAGTAAATTAAATAATTACACGCAAAAAGATAGTTTACAAATCGAACTAATTGGCTTTTGCATCAGTGCTAATACAGCAGTTGTAGGGCAAAATATTCGCTTTTCTACCGAAAGCCAATATACCATCAACCGTTTTGCGAAACTATTAAGCAACTTGCGGTATCATGGAATATACGATTGATTTACAAGGAAAAACTTTTTCCATTTTCTTTTCGAAAAAGCAGTTGACAAAAGGATTAGAAATCCAAAATGGGAAAATTGGGTTACAAGAAGCCATACCAGAATTAGCTATAAAAGATTTGGTAAGAGGCTCTTTTCTAGGAGGAGGCAGTATCAATAACCCAGAAAAGAAATATCACTTGGAAATCAAATTCTCACAAGAAGAAAGTAAAAGGAAAGTACAAGCACTATTACAAAGTCAAAACTTTGCTTTCAAGGAACTTGCAACAAGTCCAGTTTTGTATTTGAAAGAAGGAGAAGAAATTTCCAGATTTTTAGCGTGGTGTGGAGCAAATTCTGGTGTGCTTCGCTTTGAGGAAATTCGCGTGATGCGAGAAGTGAGAAACAATGTCAACCGCCTTGTCAACTGCGAAACAGCAAACTTAAATAAAACCATTAACTCGGCTGTGAAGCAAATGGAAGATATTAAATGGATTAAACAAAATCATAAATTTGGAGAACTAACCAAACCATTACAGGAAATTGCAGAACTACGTATGAAATATCCAGATAAGACTTTAATCGAATTGGGACAAATGCTAGAAGAGCCCATTGGAAAGTCTGGGGTAAACCATCGCTTAAAGGCAATTTCTAAATTAGCAGAAGAATTAAGGAATAAGGAGAAGAAATCATGAAACCAATGGGAATATATATTCACATTCCATTTTGTATGAAAAAGTGCGAATATTGCGACTTTGTTTCTTTCGCAGGAAAAGAAGACAAAATGCTAGCATATACCGAAAGCCTACGAAAAGAATTGGAGATGGTAGGAAAGCAGAATGCCCAAGATAAAGCAGAAGGAAAAGACGATTTATTAGAAATTGAAACCATTTATTTGGGTGGAGGGACGCCATCGTTTTTACCAGCAGAAGAAGTGGAAAAAATTCTGGCAACCATACGAGAAAACTTTATCTTGAAAAAGAATTGTGAAATTACCATTGAAATAAATCCAGGAACGACAACCAAAGAAAAACTAGAAATCTATCAAAAGGCGGGTATCAATCGCCTTAGTATCGGGTTACAATCCATACAAGAGCATGTTCTAAAAGTAATTGGTAGAATTCATGATTATGAAAAATTTGAAGAAGTTTATCAAGAGGCAAGAGAATTAGGCTTTCAAAACATCAATGTAGATTTAATGATAGGACTTCCAAAACAAAATGTAGTGGATGTTGAAAAAAGTGTGGAGCAAGTCATTCATCTAAAACCAGAACATATTTCGGTATATTCCTTCATCGTAGAGGAAGGAACTCCAATGGCAGAAAAGATTGCAGAAGGAAGCCTTACTTTACCAAAAGAAGAAGTAGAACGAAAAGAATATTGGACCGTGAAAAAAATGTTAGAAGAAGCGGGATATATTCATTATGAAATATCTAATTTTGCAAAAATGGGAAAAGAGTCCAAACATAATACAGACTGTTGGAACCAAAAAGAATATATGGGATTTGGAATAGCGGCACACTCGTATACAGACGGAATTCGTTACTCCAATTTAGCAGAATTAGAACCATATATGGAAAACATTCAAAAGGATAAAGCACAAGATAACTTCATTTTCCATGAAAAGCAAGACGAGGAAGCGAAAATGAAAGAATATATGCTTCTAGGACTTCGCAAAATTGCTGGAGTAGAAATTTCAAAATTCAAAGAAAAGTATGGTATCAATCCAATTTATTGCTACCGTTTGGAATTAGACCAACTGGTTCGAGACGATTTAGTGGAAGTAGATGACGATTTCATCAAATTAACAAAACGAGGAATTGATTTAGCCAATTTAGTATGGGAGAAATTTGTCTAATCAAAAGGAATAAGGGGACGCAATGTCTCTTTTTTCTTTCACAAAAAATTCACATATTTTTGAGAAGAAAAGTATTGACAATCCATTTTTTTGGATATAATATAGTAGCAGTTTAGCAGTTAACATCTTCGAGTGCTAAAAGGAGGATAAAAAGTGTTAAATGACAGGAAAAAACGAATTCTACAGGCAATTATTGATGAATACATCAATTCAGCAGAGCCTGTCAGTTCGGGAAGTATCGTGAAAAAATATGGATTAGACTTTAGTAGTGCAACCATTCGTAATGAAATGGCAGAACTTGAAAGTGCAGGATACTTAGATAAACCACATACATCCAGTGGAAGGGTTCCCTCGGACAAGGGGTATCGTTTCTATGTGAATGAACTTCTAAAAGACGATAATCTTAGCCTAGAGGAAATCAAGTACATTCAATCAAAATTGGAAATGCGTGTCAATAATATTGAAGAACTGACCAAGATTACAACCAATACGCTTTCCGAGATTACCCATTATACAACAGTTGCTGTTGGACCAAATCCCAATATTCAAACAATTGAAGAAATTAAGTTTATCTTATTGGGCTCTCGTATGTTAATGGCAGTTATTCTAACAGACTCAGGACTGGTCAAAGAAACCATCATTAAATTTGATGACGATATTAACCAAGAGCAAGTCGATACAGTCAGTTACTTATTCAATAACAAACTAAAAGGGAAGCCATTAGAGGCGATAGACCAACCACTAGAAGAATATCTATTCCGTGAAATGGAATATAGTGTGCAAGTCATCCGACCAATCATTGAGCAAATGAAAAGGCTAATCAATGACGAAAAGGACTTCTACTTAGAAGGAACAAACAAAGCCTTTGAGTTACCAGAGTTTAAGAGTTTGGAAGTAGCCAAGAAATTTATCAATTTGATTGACGAAAAAGACATCATGCTAGACCTATTAGATACTGGGTTTGCCCAAGACATTAACATCTATATCGGTGATGAAAATGAGAACGAGCAATTAAAAGATTTTAGCATTGTAACTTTCAAGCACCGAATTGGAAATAAAGATGTAGGAACCATTGGAATTATTGGACCAAAGCGCATGAACTATTCAAAAGTGATTTCCGTTATGAAATACATCAACCAAAAATTGAATGGGAACCAAGCAAAAGAAGAAAATTCAGAGGAAGAAACCTAAGGAGGGAAGATATGAACGAGGAAAATCAAAACGAAGAAGTAGAAAAAACAGAAGAAAATACAAATCGAGGAAACAGTGATGAAATTATTGAATTAAAAAAAGAAATTGAACGTCATAAAAACGAACTAAATGAACAATCTGACCGCTACAAAAGGATTATGGCTGAATTTGATAATTTCAAGAAAAGAAGCAGTAAGGAGCGAGATACGCTTTATCAAAGTTTAGTATCGGATATCTACACATCACTTTTACCAGTTATCGATAACCTAGAAAAAGCTGTTGGAACCAAGACAGAAGACGAAGGATATAAACAAGGAATTGAACTAGTATTAAAGCAATTCCAAGATGTACTTCATGCCAATGGTGTAGAAGCGATTGAAGCAGTCGGACAGCCATTTGACCCAGAACTTCACGAAGCAGTTGCATCTGTGGTAGACGAAAATTTAGGAGAAAAAATTATCAAGGAAGAATACCGCAAAGGGTATAAAATTGGGAATCGAGTAATCCGTCATTCAATGGTAGTTGTGGCAAATTAAGCCACGAAAAAAATGTTTTTATTTTTATGCCGAGAGGCAAGTCAAAATAGAGAGGCAAAAGCCTTTCAGGAAGTCAAATTTTAAGGAGGATTTTAGAAATGGGAAAAATTATAGGAATTGACTTAGGAACAACAAATTCATGTGTTGCTGTTATGGAAGGGGGAGAACCAGTTGTAATTCCAAATGCAGAAGGAAACCGTACAACACCATCTGTTGTAGCATTTTCAAAGAATGGAGAAAGATTGGTAGGACAAATTGCAAAACGTCAAGCAGTAACCAACCCAGACAACACCGTTATTTCCATTAAAAGAAAAATGGGAACAAACGAAAAAGTAAAAATTGAAGGAGACGAATTCTCTCCACAAGAAATTTCAGCAATGGTATTACAAAAATTAAAAACTGATGCAGAAAACTATTTAGGACAAAAAGTAACCCAAGCTGTTATTACTGTACCTGCCTACTTTAGTGATAGCCAAAGACAAGCAACCAAAGATGCTGGTAAAATTGCAGGACTTGAAGTATTAAGAATTATCAACGAACCAACAGCTGCAGCACTTGCATTTGGTATGGATAAAGAAGACCAAGACCAAAAAATCATGATTTATGACCTTGGTGGAGGAACCTTTGATGTTTCCATCCTAGATATTGGAGATGGTGTATTTGAAGTATTAGCAACCAATGGTAACACACATTTAGGTGGAGACGATTTTGACGACAGAATTATGAACTACTTAGTAGATGAGTTCAAAAAGAGCAACGGAATTGACCTAAAAACAGACAAAATGGCTATGCAACGTCTAAAAGAAGCAGCAGAAAAAGCAAAAATTGAACTTTCTGGTATGCAACAAACCAATATTAACTTACCATTTATTACAGCAGACAGCACAGGGCCAAAACACTTAGACATTACCTTAACGAGAGCAAAATTTGAGGAATTGATTAACGATTTAATCGAAGCAACTAAAATACCAGTAAACCAAGCATTAAAAGATGCAGGAATTACAGCAGATCAATTACACAAAATCCTATTAGTAGGTGGATCTACTAGAGTTCCAGCTGTTCAAGAAGCAGTTAAGAAAATTACAGGAAGAGATGCAGACAAAGGCATTAACCCAGACGAATGTGTTGCCATTGGTGCAGCAATTCAAGGTGGTGTACTTTCTGGCGATGTAAAAGATTTAGTGTTATTAGATGTAACACCATTATCTCTAGGAATTGAAACGCTAGGTGGTGTATTTACAAAACTAATCGAAAGAAATACAACCATTCCAACCAAAAAATCACAAGTATTCTCAACGGCAGCAGATGGTCAAACAAGTGTTGAAATCCATGTGCTACAAGGAGAAAGAGAAATGGCTGCTTACAACAAAACATTAGGAAGATTTCAATTAACCGGAATTCCAGCAGCACCAAGAGGCGTACCACAAATCGAAGTAACCTTTGATATTGATGCAAATGGTATTGTTCACGTATCTGCAAAAGATATGGCAACCGGAAATAGCCAACAAGTATCCATTACAGCAAGCACAAACTTAACAGACGAAGATATTGAGAAAGCAGTAAAAGATGCAGAAGCACACGCTTCCGAAGACAAGAAGAGAAAAGAAGAAATCGAAGTACGTAACAATGCAGAAAGCCTTGTATACAACAGCCAAAAAACAATCGACGAATTAGGTGATAAGATCAGTGGAGAAGAAAAAGCAAAAGCAGAGACTGAAATTGAAAATGTAAAGAAAGCACTAGAGGGAAGCGATACAGACGCTATCAAAGCAGCAACTGAAAAATTAACAACGGTATTCTACTCCATTACTGAAAAACTATATAGCCAAGCACAAAACGCACAAGGTGCAGGAGCAAATCCAGGAGCAGAAGCATCACATACAGACGAAAATGGAAATGTATATGATGCAGATTACAAAGTAGAAGACGACGACAAAAAAGAATAAAAGAAGAAATATCTAGAGCGAGGAAAAAATGGCTAAGAAAGATTATTATGAACTTTTAGGCGTTAGCAAAGACGCAAGTGAAGATGAATTAAAAAAAGCCTATCGTAGGCTTGCCAAAAAATATCATCCAGACGCAAATCCAGATAACAAGCAAGAAGCAGAAGCAAAGTTCAAAGAAGTCAATGAAGCATATGAAACTTTATCAAACCCAGAAAAAAGACGTATGTATGACCAATTTGGTCCAGATGGTCCGCAAGGGTTTGGCGGAGGAAACCCAGGGGGAGGATACTATTCGTATTCCTCTTCCGGGTTTGATGGCTTTTCCGATTTCGGGGACTTGGGAGATATTTTCTCTTCTTTCTTTGGAGGCGGTTTTAGTAATGGCAGAAGAGCAGATAACGGACCAAAAAAAGGTGCGGACTTACGTGCCAATATTGACATTAGTTATGAAGAAGCCTTTACGGGCGTGGAAAAAGAAATCTCCATTAGTCGAGATGAAACTTGCAAAACGTGTAGCGGTTCTGGAGCTAAGCCAGGAACCCATGCAGAAACTTGCTCCGTATGTAAGGGAACAGGACAAATTCGTCAAACGCAAAATACCATTTTAGGTGCTATGCAAACAACGAGAACTTGCTCCAACTGTAATGGTACTGGAAAAGTCATTAAAGAACCTTGTGTTGACTGTCATGGAAAAGGGACAGTTCGTAAAATTGCTCGTGTGAAAGTGAAAATTCCAGCCGGAATTGACGATAACCAACGCATTGTACTAAGAGGAGAGGGCGAACCAGGTAGCAAAGGTGGTCCAAAAGGAGATTTATACATTACCATTCGTTTGCGTAAAAACAGTATCTTTACTAGAAATGGAGATAATGTATATTGTGAAATCCCAATTACCTTTACCCAAGCAACCTTAGGAGCAGAACTAGAAATCCCAACCATTTTAGGTGAAAAAGTAAAATACACCATACCAGAAGGAACACAACATGGTGCGAAATTTACCATTCGCAATCAAGGCTTTAAGAACGTCAACAGCAATTACCAAGGAGATTTAGTGTTTACGGTACTGGTACAAGTGCCAAAACGCTTATCCAAAGAGCAAAGAGATATTTTAATGCAACTTGCGAAAACCATGAATGAGCAACCACCAATCAAAAAGAGAGGATTGTTTGGATAATGTTAGAACAGTTAGAAGAATGTAAAATATGTCCACATAACTGTAAAATAAATCGAATACAAGGGCAGAAACGGAAATTGTAAGACAACAGACAAAGTAGAAATTGCAAGAGCAGACCTACATTTCTTTGAAGAACCTTGTATCAGTGGGGAAAACGGTTCAGGAACCGTTTTCTTTTCGCATTGCAATTTACATTGTAGATACTGCCAAAATTATGAGATAAGCCAAGAGGGAAAAGGAAAAGAAGTAACGATACCACAACTGGCAGACATTTTCTTGAAACTGCAAGAAAAGAAAGCACATAATATTAACTTAGTAACACCGACCATGTATGTTTACCAAATTCGAGAAGCACTAAAAATAGCCAAAGAAAATAGACTACATATTCCTGTAATTTATAACACCAATTCATATGAGAATATACAAACTATCCAAGCACTAGATGGCTATGTGGATGTATACTTGCCAGACTTAAAATATTATGCAGACGAACTGGCACAAAAATATTCCAAGGTAGAAGGGTATTTTGAAACAGCAACGAAAGCCATCTTAGAAATGCAAAACCAAGTAGGGCATACCGTTTTTGACGAAAATGGAATGATACAAAAAGGCATTATGATACGCCACTTAGTCTTGCCAAACCATTTGCAGAACTCGAAACATATTCTAAAATGGATCAAAGAAAATATGCCAGCAGATATTTTTGTCAATGTGATGGCACAATATTTTCCGACTTATCAAGCAAAGAGTTTGCCAGGACTTGACCGAAAACTCACGAAAAAGGAATACAAAGAAATCGAAGAATACTTGTATTGTTTAGACTTCCAAAACGGATATATCCAAGAATTAGGAGAGCATGAGGAAGAATATGTACCAGATTTTAATTTGGAATTTTAGAAAAAAGGAGAAAGCATGAATAAAAACTATTCGTTACTCGATCAAGAAGAATTAAAAAAGTGCATCAAAGACCACACTTATGGCAAAGAGCATTATATGGACCCAGATGCTACCAGCGAAGTGCTATATCAAGACTTACAACAAGTATGGAATAGGACAGAACAAATAGTACAATTTACAGAATATAGACAAATGGAGTATGCAGAGGGAAAATTCTGCTATAACTTATTTGACGCAAAAAAGCAAAGATATAGCAGTGATTTTCTTGGGCTATCGATCAGAAAATTGCAGAAAGCCTATCAAGCAGGTTATGCTAGCCTAGAGGAACTTGCCAATTACTTAGAAAAGACGAGGATTTTAGGAGGGCATATACTATGGCCTGTTCATCCAATCCCTACCATCAATACTTATCGAGCAGGAGCGAAAACTTACCAAGACCGTTTTGACTTATTCTTAGAAGATATTAAAAACTTTTACCTTAGTAGAGGAACCAAAAAGTGTATTTGCAAAGGATTTCCCTCTTTTGTGGAAACGAGAATCATAGAAACTAATTTTTTTCTTCAATATGGAGATGGCTTAGCGGGATTTCAGAACTTTGTTCATGCGTGGAAATTAGAACCCTTTTTGTATGGCTATCATACAAAAAAATCAATCAAGGAAGAAGAATATTACCAAGTGCTTTGTCTGGTTCATTCCGATTTAGCCAATGGGAAAGTAGAGATTGGAAACCAGTATGAGGAAAACAGCAAGATCGATCTTCAATTAATGCAAAAAGGAAATAGTGAAACTGTAAAGCAGAATTTTCGAAAATTTATGAGCAATACAGAGATTGTAATTCAAGAAAGAGAAGCATTACTAAAGTCATAAATGACCATACAACTTGTGCGAGAGGATAGTACCCGAGTATAATAGAAAAAGGAGGGGAGAAAATGCACTATTCAAATGACGCGACTAATTTTAGAAACGAACAATACATTGAAAATATGGAAATGGAATTTAAGAATATGTTTCGAGCCTACCATAAATACGTATCCTATCGAAAAAAATTGTT
>Ga0073906_1002124_pt1 | contig 27394 bp, 28 predicted proteins | sample Inofromicrocosms_FD_65485 | JGI IMG/M metagenome (GOLD analysis project Ga0073906, IMG submission 65485) | Mouse cecum microbial communities from Vienna, Austria - Inoculum for glucosamine and mucus D2O microcosms | ecosystem: Host-associated > Mammals > Digestive system > Large intestine >...
TACGCTGATTGGTCAGGAGGATGCGCATAAAAGCTGGGATTCAGGCCGTCCATTGCCGTAGGCAATTTTAAATGACGGCCTGAGTTACAGGGCACGCCTGGTCAAGGTGTGACCTGTAACTTTTTATTGACGATGTTCCAAAGTCTGGCTATAATAATACTACGGTTTAGTTTAGACGAATGCATTTATCCAAATTGCTTATACCCAAAGGGCATCCCATTATGGCCATTCGGCCGTTTCACAAAGTACTGTAATGGAAGGGAGCGATTATCATGGCATATATTAAACGAGCTGCAGAAGATACGATTACACAGATTTCTAAAATGTTTCCCGTACTGTTGGTGACCGGCCCAAGGCAGGTGGGAAAAACGACTCTGCTGCAAAGACTGGCAGAAGCGCAGCGAAGCACAGGGATAGAACGAAAATATGTAACCCTGGATGATCCTGATGTAAGATATTTGGCAAAACGTGACCCGGCGTTATTTTTACAGAGATATTCTCCTCCGGTATTGATTGATGAAATTCAGTACGCAACGGAATTGCTGCCCCATATTAAAATGAGCGTAGACCGTACCAAAAGAAAAGGCGATTTCTGGATTACGGGATCGCAGGTCTTTCGTTTGATGAAAAATGTAAGCGAAAGTCTTGCGGGACGGGTCGGCATTGTGAATTTATTGGGATTGTCCGATGCAGAAATTTATCAGGAGCCAAGTGAACCGTTCCAAACGGATGCGTCACACTTGATGAACCGTTTATCTGTAAGGACACAGAAGGGATTAAATGAAATTTACAGCAGAATTTTCAAAGGCTCCATGCCGGAGCTTTATGCAGACGAAAATGTGGACTGGGAGACCTATTACCGTTCCTATGTGAACACATACCTGCAGAGAGATATCCGCGATCTTGCACAGGTTGCCGATGAGATGCAGTTTTATAATTTCATGACGGTCGTAGCCGCACATACCTCAAAACCTGTTGTCTATGAGGAATTGGCAAATGCCGCCGGTATTTCGGCGCCAACGGCGAAAAAATGGCTGTCTATTTTGGTATCGTCCCATATTATCGCCCTTGTACAGCCATACCACAATAATGCACTGAAACGGGTTGTGAAAATGCCTCTCCTTCATTTTTTAGATACTGGTCTGGCAGCTTATCTCCTAAAATGGGGAAATCCCGAAGCATTGGAAAGAGGGGCCATGTCCGGGGTGTTCTTTGAGAGCTATGTGTTTTCAGAAATCTATAAAAGCTATCTGAACGCGGGAAAGGAGCCGCCTATCTTTTATTACAGGGATAAAGACCAGAAGGAAATTGATCTGCTGCTTTATCAAAACGGGATTCTTTCTCCGATAGAGATCAAAAAGGCAGCGTCCCCTGGCAAAACAGCAATTAAGAATTTCAACGTGTTAGAGCCCGTGATGCGCGAGGGGGCCTTCGAAGGTTTGGAATCTCTAAAAGTAGAGATCGGGACAGGAAGTGTGATCTGCATGGCAAACGACTTATTGCCTGTGGATGAAAAAAACTGGTTTGTTCCGGTTTGGTTAGTTTAGTCCCCAAGCGAGGCAGAGCGTTCGGTGCGTGCAGCGTGCCACGAGTCTTTGCGTGACTTGAAACTGCCGATACGGATCAAAACCCGTATCGGCAGTTTTCTTTTTTCAGCCATGCTTATGATTTGATTTCTCAGACTCCCGAATAAGCCGCAAACCCCGCGTCGATCGGCAGCACCACCCCTGTGATCGCGCTCGCCGCCCTGTCGTCGCACAGGAAGAACACGCCGCCCAGCAATTCCTCGCTGTCCACAAACCGCCTGGTGGGTGTCCCGTTCAGAATCTTCTCGGAACGCGCTGTCGGCGTCCCGTCCTCGTTGAACAGCAGCGCCCGGTTCTGGTTGGACACCAGGAAGCCCGGCGCGATCGCATTGCATCGGATCCCGGTTCCCGCGAAATGTGTCGCCAGCCATTGTGTAAAGTTGGAGATCGCTGCCTTCGCTCCGGAATACGCCGGAATCTTAGTCAGCGGAATATATGCGTTCATGGAGGAAATATTCAGGATGCACCCGGATTTTTTCTCCACCATGTCCTTTGCGAAAGCCTGCGTCGGGAGCAGCGTCCCCTGGAAATTCAGCTTAAACACAAAGTCCACGCCGCCCGCATCCAGATCGAAGAAAGTCTTCTGTCCTTCCTTCGCCTCATGCTGGTATTCATTGTCCGTGGTCGCCCTCGGATTATTTCCGCCCGCGCCGTTTACCAGGATGTCGCACGGCCCCAGATCCTTCAACACCTGAGCATGAACTGCCTCCAGTGCCTCTGGCTCCAGCACGTTTGCCTTATAGCCCTCGCAGATGAAGCCCTCTGCCTTACATTCCTCCGCCAGCTTCTTCACCGCGTCCTCATTCAGATCCAGCGCCGCCACCTTCGCTCCCGCCTGCGCAAATGCTTTCGCCATTGTACCGCAGAGTACGCCGCCTGCTCCTGTCACAACTACAACTTTTCCCGTAAAATCGATATTCAAAGGTAAATTCATTCTGCTCCTCCAATCTTCTTGCAGAGCATTCCTGGACTTTTCAAGAATACTCCATCATAACCTGTCCTTATCAAAAGTATGTCCGTTTCTGCTTTTATCTATCCTGAGCTCTTATGAAACTCCGAATCCAAAAAACACATTCGTATTATGAAAACAGATATCCTCCACGATCCGCGTGAGCTGCTTCTTATCCTCCGGGTACTGTCCGCTTTCCACCCATTCCCCGATCAGTTCACAGAGAATGCGCCGGAAATACTCATGCCTCGTGTAGCTTAAGAATGATCTGGAATCCGTCAGCATTCCTACAAAGCATCCCAGCATCCCATTATTTGCAAGCTCCGTGAGCTGGCTGCGCATGCCGCCGCGATTGTCATTGAACCACCAGCCGCTTCCATGCTGCACCCGGCCCACGATGCCGTCTCCCTGGAAGCATCCCGCAATCGTCACAAGGGCGGTATTGTCATTGGGATTCAGAGAATACAGGATCATCCTCGGCAGTCCCTCATTTTCCTGAAACGCGTTCAGAAGCGGAGCCACATTTTCCACGCCGGACTGGCTGTTCACCGCATCATATCCGGTATCCGGCCCCAGCTTCGCGAACTGCGGCTTGTTATTGTCGCGCAGGCATCCGAAATGGATCTGCATCACCCAGCCCAACTCCGTATATTTTTTCGCGCAGGCAATGGTCGCCAGCGTCTTGTATGCATCCGCATCCGCTTTTTCCGGGCGATCACCCTTCATTGCCGCCGCAAATGCAGCCTCAGCCCGCTCTGGATCCGGCTTCTCATACATACAGTAGTCCAGTCCGTGATCTGCGCACAGACAGCCGTGCTCCGCAAAGTAATCAATTCTGGCCAGGAGCGCTTTCACCGCGTCCCCGGCACTGCGGATTTCGAACCCGCAGACTGACGACAGCTTTCCGATATATTCCGCAAAGCCCGCTTTTTCAATATTGATCCCCTTATCCGGGCGGAACGCAGGCAGCACCTTGATCTCCATCGTCTCGTCCGCCGCGATCACGTCATGCCAGTGCAGATCATCGCAGGGATCGTCCGTGGTGCAGATCGCTTTCACATTGAATTTGCGCATCAGCTCCCGGGCCGATACATGCGCCAGCACCTCATTACATTTGTCATAGATCTCATCTGCGTTCTCTTCCGTCAAAGGCTCTGTGATCCCGAATACGCGCCGCAGCTCCAGATGGCTCCAGTGATACATGGGATTCCCGATCAGCCTGGGCAGTACGGACGCGAACGCCCGGAACTTTTCCCTCGGGTCCGCGTCCCCGGTAATGATCTCCTCCGGGATCCCGCCGAACCGCATCTGCCTCCATTTATAATGGTCGCCGCCCAGCCAGACCTGTGTGATATTGTCAAACTTCCTATCCTCCGCGATCTCCTGCGGATTGATATGGCAGTGGTAGTCGATGATTGGCATATGCTCCGCCGCCTCATGATAAAGCCATTTTGCCGTATCCGTGGACAGCAGAAAATCCTGATCCATAAATTTTTTCATCATGCCCTCCTTTTCGTTACTGTTCCCGATGCCCTGAGCCCGGGCATCGTCAAGGCTTCATGACCTGCCTCGCGATTACTTTGCCACTTTCCCTTCGGTCCGCTCCAGCATGTCCCAGCAGCCCCACAGGTACATGATCCCCAGAGCCCGGTCATACAGCCCATACCCCGGCCGGCACTTCTCGCCCCAGATATGCCGCCCGTGGTCCGGACGCACATAGCCGGTGTAGCCGCAGTCATGGTAAGCCCTTACGATCTCCAGGATTCCCGTATCCCCGTCGCAGTCCCGGTGGGAAGCCTCGGTAAAGTCCCCGTTGGGATAATGGCGTACGTTTCGGATATGCGCAAACGCGATCCGGTCACAGTAAGTACGCACAATATCCGCCACATTATTTTCCTTATTCGCGCCCAAAGACCCGGAGCACAGGCAAAGGCAGTTGTACTCGTCGTCCACCATACTCAGGAACCGCCCGATGGACTCTTTGTCGCAGAGCAGACGCGGAATCCCGAAAATATCCCACGGCGGATCATCCTGATGGATCGCCATCTTGATCCCTGTCTCGTGGCAGGTCGGCATGATCGCTTCCAGGAAATATTTCAGGTTTTCCCACAGCTTTTCCTTGGTCACCGGGCGGTATGCCTCGAACAGTTCATCCAGCTTCGCCATCCGCTCCGGCTCCCATCCCGGAAATGTCATTCCGTGCAGGTTGTTCAGGATGTAATCTGCCATTTCCTTATAGTCATCCTGGATCCGGTTCTTCTCGTAGAACAGCGCCGTTGAGCCGTCCTCCAGCGGATGGAACAGATCTGTCCTTGTCCAGTCAAAAATGGGCATAAAGTTGTAAGTCACAACCTTCACGCCGAACTTCGCCAGATTGCGCAGCGTGGTCTTATAGTTTTCGATATACTGGTCTCTGGTAGGAAGCCCGATCTTGATATCGTCATGCACGTTCACACTCTCTACCACGTCCATGTTGAAGCCCGCGCCCTCGATCTGGCGTCTTGCCTCCTCGATCTCTTCCACCTCCCAGACCTCTCCGGCCTGCTTGTCATGCAACGCCCAGACCAGTCCGGTCACTCCCGGGATCTGTTTGATCATCTCTGGAGTGATGCTGTCGTTTCCCTCGCCGTACCAGCGAAATGTCATTTGCATAATGTTGTCCTCCTTTATTTTCAGGAATTGCCGCAAGCAGCTCCTTGCAGCATTCCCTGTTTACTTTGCCCGGGGCGCAAATTTTTATAAAGTATGCGTCCTGACCCGCGCCCGTGCCGAAACGCGGCTGCGGCAGCAGCCATTTTCCCGCACCGCCCGTTTATATGAGTCCCGCCGCCGTCGGCAGCCCGATGCTCAGGAACGGAATATATGTCACTAACAGCAGCCCGATCAGGATCGCGACATAATACCAGAGCATGTACGGTATCGTCTTGGCCAGCGTGGTATTTCCGACTTTGATCGATACGAACAGCGTATTGCCGACCGGTGGAGTAATATTTCCGATACACAGGTTGTACACAAGGATCAGCCCAAAATGTACCGGATGCATGCCGAATGTCTTTACAATAGGCAAAAACAGCGGTGTAAAGATCAGTATCGCCGGAGTCACGTCCATGAATGTCCCTGCGATCAGCAGAATTACATTCATGATCAGCAGGATCAGGAAATAATTATCCGTCAGCCCCAGCAATGCCGCGGAAACCGCCTGCGGGATCTGCAGAAATGCCATCACCCAGCCCAGGATATTGGATACCCCGATCAAGAATACCACCATACCGCTCATTTTTGCACTGCTCACTACGATATCCCAAAAGGATTTGAGCGTGATATTGCGGTAAAAAATTCCAAGCACAAGCGCATAAACTACTGCGATCGCGGAACCCTCCGTAGCGGTAAATACACCTGCAACGATCCCGCCGATCACGATAACGATCAGCGACAGAGCCGGCAGCGCGCGGACCGTCGCGGCGCCCAGGTTCTTCCAGTCATATTTTCCCTCCGAGCCTTTGTAGCCCTTCCGTTTCGCAAGGATCACCCCTACGATGATACAGCACAGCGCCCACAGGAATCCCGGAACATATCCTCCCAGGAACAACGCCGCCACAGACGTTCCTCCGGATGCAAGAGAATATGTAATTAATGCATTGGAGGGCGGGATCAGCAGGCCGGACGGAGCCGATGCCCCATTGGTCGCCGCACACAATGCCGGATCATATCCCAGATCTTCTTCGCCTTCTTTTACCATGCTCCCTACTGCCGCTGCCGCCGCAGACGCGGAGCCTGAGATTGCGCCGAACAGGGCGTTGGCCCCGGCATTGGTCACCAGAAGCGCTCCCGGCAGCTTACCCAGGATCGCCATTACAAAATCAACCAGGCGCTTTGCGATTCCACCCTGATTCATCAGGTTGCCTGCCAGTATAAAAAACGGGATTGCCGTCAGGCTGAATTTGCTCATTCCCACAAAAGTCCTCTGCGCGGCAGTGACCACCGACACGTCCAACGGCACCGTCTGCAGGATCGCGACCAGGGCCGAGATCCCGATAGAATATGCGATCGGAACGCCCAGGGCCAGCAAGAGCAGCAGCACAACAAGAATTATAACCAGCGATTGGATTGCCATTTATACCGCCTCCTTTTCTTCTGTACGGCCCTGTATGATATTGATGATATTCAGGACCGTATAAATCATATTCAAGACTCCGCAGAGCGGCAGCACGATGTAGAAAATACCGATCGGAACGCCCAGCGAAGAGGTCATCTGTCCCATAGCCAGTGTTGTGATCTGGGCTCCGCCGAATACCAGAATGATTGCGGAAAACAGAAACGCGATCACTTCCCCAAGGCAGTTCAGCAGCTTCTGTATCGGCTCGCTTAACCGTTCCACAATGATCGGTATATTCATGTGCCCGCGCTCGCATGTGACCAGCGACGCCCCCAGCAGACTCATCCACGCGAACAGGTATCCCACCAGCTCTTCCGACCATGTAGACGGGTTCTGCAGGACATATCTGGTCAATACCTGCCAGCAGGTCAGAAGTACCATGGCAAGAAAGCTGATTCCTGCCAGTCCGTTTAATATACGGGTTATCCCATTACGAAATGTATTCATCAATCCGCACCTCCTACTCTGCTTCCGACGGATATTCGGCATTGTATTCCTGGATCCTGTCATAGATCGAAGTCAGATCCGGATACTTCTGCAGCATGTCCGCATGCATTGGTTCACATATTTCCTGGAATGGCTTTGTATCCGGGTACAGGAAAGTGACTCCCTGCTCGTTCTCCGCCTTTTCCTTCGCCGCTTCCACAGCCTTCACCCATTCCTCGCGCTCCACGCTGTTGACCAGCTCGAAGCCCTCTTCAAATATTTCCCTCTCCTCTTCCGGCAGCTCATTCAGAAACGCGCAGTTTCCGATCAGAATATCCGGGATCATCTGGTGCATATCATAAGAATAATATTTGCACACATCCCCGTGGCCGTTGGAGGTCAGCGCCATCTCATTATTTTCCGCCCCGTCAATGACCTTGGACTGGAGCGCGGTATACACATCCCCAAATCCCATCGGCGTAGCCGAACCGCCCAGCAGGCTCATCATCTCTACATTTGTGGGCGACTGCTGCACACGGATCTTGAGCCCCTTCAGATCAGCCGGAGCCTGAATCTCCGTTGATACCGTATAAAAATTACGGGTTCCCGCGTCAATCCATGTGACTGCCTCAAAGCCTGCCTGCTTCGTGGATTCGAAGATCGGCTCCACGATCTCCGGATCGTCCATGGAATGATGGTACGCCTCCGCAGACGCAAACAAATAGGGCAGGTTGAACAGTGTATAATTTTGTGAAAATGTTTCCAATATAGAATTACTTGCCACACAGAAGTCGATCGCTCCCGTCTGGGTCAGCTGAACCATGTCTGTCTGGGAACCAAGCAGCTCGCTCGGATAGACTTCTACGTTATATTTATCTCCCAGTTTTTCCTCGATATACTCTTCAAAGGCCATTAGCGCGATATTGGTTGGATGGTCTGTAGCCTGATTATGCCCGATCCGGATGATCTGCCTCTTGTCTCCCCCACCTGCACCGCAGCCGGAAAGCGCTGCTGCCACGAGTCCTGTGCTGACAAGCACAGCAAGCACTCTGCGACATTGTCTCATATTTTACTTCCTCCTTTTTTATTTTTGTAACTTTAGAACAGACGATTCATCTGTGATCTTCTGTTCCGGAGCATTATTTTTTGTAATTTTGGAACAGCCGATCCATCTGTGATTTTCTGTTCCGGAGCATTATTTTTTGTAATTTTAGAACAGCCGATCCATCTGTGATCTTCTGTTCCGGAGCATTACACTTTTGTAACAAAACGCGTCTGCCGGCATAGACATTGCTGATTGGAACGCCGTCCGCTCCATGCTCTGCGCTTCTGCGATCCGGGCTTTTTCAGCAACTGTTCTGTTGATATATATAGTATATCAAACCGCTGTTTTTTTTACGTGGTAGTTACTGCTTGAAACCTGGTAAATATTGCCATATAATATTAGTACAAAGAGGCGCTTTTGTGTATATTAACTAATTTCAGAAAGGTATTTTTGTAAACAATGTACAAAGAACAATTTAATCCAAGCCAGATTATGACGGAACGCTACTACGAATTTCACCACAGTTACAACGAGGACCCTCCTGTAGTCGAATTTCACCAGCATCCTTTTTATGAGATTTTTTTCTTTTTATCCGGAAATGTAACGTATATTATAGAAGGACGAAGCTACAAGCTCCGCCCGGGAGATATCCTGTTGACCAGCAGCTCCGACATTCACCGCCCCGACATCCGCCCCGGCAGACCCTACGAGCGGATCGTGATCTGGCTGGCGGACGATTTTTTTGAGCGGCTGCAGGATTTTTTTGATGAAGACTTTACTGCCTGCTTTACGGACGCCGCCCTCAAGGATTATCGTCTGATCCGGCCTGACAGCCAGAATATCGCCCATTTAAAGCAGCTCTGCAACGAGATGTCCAAAGCCAAGCACAGCAGCGAGATGGGAAGCCTGGCCCTGACCTCCGCATACCTGACGGAATTTCTGGTATACGTCAGCCGGGCCTACTACGATGCCCCCGATTCGGTCAAGAATGACATTACGGAAAATGAAAAGATCAATCAGATCATTACCTATATCAATGAAAATCTGACCGAAGAATTATCCTTAGATCAGCTTGCCGCCGGATTTTACACCAGTAAATATTACCTCAGTCGACAGTTCAAGCAGTTTACCGGATTATCCCTGTATCAGTATATTATGAAAAAGCGACTCATCTCTGCCCGGAATATGCTGAAAGCAGGCAGTCCTGTGATGGATGCCTGCCTCTGCTGCGGTTTCAGCGATTACTCCAACTTCCTGAAAGCCTTTAAACGGGAATTCGGACAGAGTCCGAGCAAATATTCCAGGGGATAGTCTTATATATGAAGGAACTGTGGAAAAATAATCTTGCTGTTTTGCGCGGTTCCTAAGCTTTGATATCCCCGTCGTCAAACGGATCGCCGCATTCCGGACAGAATTTCGGCGGTTTCGCTGGGTCTTCCGGCTCCCATCCGCATTTGTCACATTTGTACTGCGGAACTCCTGCCGGTTTCGGGCGGCCGCATTCGGAACAGAATTTTCCTTTATTCACCGTGCCGCAGGCACAGATCCAGCCATCCGCCGCAGGTTTGGGCGCTCCGCACTCCGTACAGAACTTCCCGGTGTTTCCTGCTTTTCCGCAGGAGCAGATCCAGCCTGACGCGGCGGATGCCTCGCTTGGCACGTCGCCGGATGTCTGCTGCCGGGGTTGATTTTCCTGCCCTGTATGCATACCGCCCGATGGTTGTTGATTCGGCTGACCCGCATACGCGCCATCCTGCGCTGACTGTCTCACATGCGCGCTATCCTGCGACGACTGTCCCACATGCGCGCTATCCTGCGACGATTGTCCCACTTGTGCGCTATCCTGCGACGATTGTCCCACATGCGCGCTATCCTGCGACGACTGTCCCACATGCGCACTATCCTGCGACGACTGTCCCACATAGGTGCCGCCCGGCATCGGCTGATTCGGCTGCTGCCTTCCCATCTCATACAGTCCTTGTATCCCTGCGCCTCCGGCCTGCTGCGCCATACCCATTCCCATAAATCCGGTCATCGCGCCGGCCGTGTTTGCCGCAGCCGTACGCATGGCGTCCGCCTGCGCCCCGGCCAGCGTTGCCGCAGCCATCCCCGGATCCCGCATCACTGCGGATTTCTGGAGCTGCTTGATCATGTCCTCATCCTCTTTGGGCGCAGTCACGCTGTTCATCCCGAAGGAGTAGATCTGGATTCCCCGAAGCTCCGTCCATTTCTTAGACAGCACCTCATTCAGAGCGTCCGAAAGCTCCATCGTATGCCCCGGCAGGGCACTGTAACGGATGCCCATCTCCGAAATCCTCGCAAACGCAGGCTGCAGCGCAGTCAATAATTCCGATTTCAGCATAGAATCAATCTGATCCCTGGTATACACATTTCCCACATTTCCGCAGACATTTGCATAGAACGCCATCGGGTTCACGATCCGGTAAGAGTATTCTCCATTGCAGCGGATGGAAATATCCACATCCAGTCCGATATTCCGATCCACCACCCGAAACGGTACCGGATTCGGCGTACCATATTTATTTCCCGGTATCTCTTTAATATTCACATAATAGACCCGCTGATTTTTCCCTGCGCCCCCGCCGAACTGAAAACGCTCCCAAGCCTCCTTCGCAATCCCTCTCAGCCCTTCCATAAATGAACCGCCGAACACCGACGGGCTCGTGCCCATGTCGTAGGTATACGCTCCCGGCTCCGCGCACGCGTCCATCACCCTGCCGTCTTCCACGATGATCATACACTGGCCGTCCGCCACCGCAATATGCGAACCGTCGGTAATGATGTTGTCATCGCCCCTCCGGTTGGAGGAACGCCCCGACACATTCCGCACGCCTCTCGCCACCAACACATCCGCATCCAGAGCATCGCAGTAAAAATATTCCTTCCACTGATCCGCCAGTGTCCCTCTGACCGCATTCGATGCCGCTCTTATCAATCCCATAATGTTCTCCTTTCCGCAAATGCCTTTCATTTTATGTTCTTTATAATCTTATTAGATAAATGTCGATCTGAAATCGCTCTCAGAACTTCCCGCTGGTCCCCGAGCTGTCCGAACGCATGCTTCCGCTCCCGCCGGAAGAATGCTGTTCCGGTTTCTTCGTCCGGCTGACCGTATGATACAGGAACAGATCCGACCGATTCGACAGATAAAAGCTCCCTGCCTTCAGATATTCCATTGCGCCATTCTGACGTACCCTGGTATTCATCCCTTTCCTCCAGGCGATCACAACTGCCGCAGAGATTCCCATCGACAGCAGAAATGACACTCCAAGGATCACCGGAAGTCTCCATCCTTCCCGATATCGATGCCGCTCCGTATAAGGCGTTCCCTCCTCTGCCGCCGCCAGATAATCATCCGCAATCGACAGATATCCGGAAAATGCCTCATAAAATTCTCCGTCCGACAGATCATCCAGGATCAAGCTTCCCAGCCGTTCCCTTGCATATGTAGAAAATGCTTCCTGCGCAGAGCCGAATCCCACCAGCCCCCAGTCGCGCTCCGCCATACTGATTGCCAGCATCACGCCGCTACCGTCACAGTCCGCTCCCAGGTCATACTGGGAAAATATCCGTCTCTGCCAGTCCTTAATATCTCCCCCGCCAAAATTCGGCGTAGTCACAATGTAGACCCCTGTGCCGTATATTTTGAACAAGCGCCTGCATTCTGACTCCAGCGCCTTTTCCTCATCCGAGGTCAAAAGCCCCGCGTCATCCTGCACCCAGCCGTCAAAGTAAGGAGCCTGATCTGCCGCAGCATCCCAGGACCATCCTTCTGTATCCGATATTTTATCTGCAGCCGCCGCTTCCGGCAGATTCCCCGGATCCAGGACGGATACACAGACCAACAGCAGCATAATTGCTGTTTTACACACTGCATTCTTCCATTTTGTACCGCAGCCCCGCAAAGCCTCCTCCTTACATATTCTCTTACGTATTCTCATATATCGTTTCTTACATGATCTCTTTCCTATCTTCCTCACAGCTCCTCTCTCCATCCCATCCGCATGTCTATCACATTGCATCATCACAGCACACCCCCGAACAATAAGATTCCAAGGATGGAGCAAATCGCCGTCCCAATCGCCGTGAATCCGCATAAATATTTCCAAAACGCGCCCCGATCCACCGGCAGCTCCCCGACCATCTTTCCCGTCTGCCCGTTGATCGCAAACTGATACTTCTTTCCGTTATAAACCGTCTCAAACATCCAGACCGGGAGCAATGCATAATGCACCTTTCCGTTTTTTGCGTCCAGATACCGATGCTTCACTGTCACCGTATCATACCCGCTGACCGTGCCGCGCATGACCTGCTCCGCGCTCCGGTACAGCCGCTCCTTCGCCCTGCCCTCTGCAACCTTTGCGTCCACATCATATTTGTCCGTCTCATATCCCGCAAGATATGCCGGATTAAATTCCGTCAAGGCACCGTAATCAAAGGGCTCAATGGATTCCGTCGTGTCATCGTCCATCTCCGTACTCCCATCCACAGGCACATGGTAAAATTCCATTCCCCCCGCCCGGTTCACCAGATAATAGGACGTCTCCAGATAATCATATTCCGAATCGCTCCACGCCCTGGTTCTCGTTGCATTAAAGCTCATCTCCGCACTCGCGTCACAGTCAAACAGCCAATACGGCACATAATACCCTTTCAGATTTTTCAAATAGCTCCTGTCCCGGAAATTTTTCGGAAGCAGACGCTTTCCCCTGCAAAAGTTCTCCAGCATCTGCCGCGCCTGATCTCCCTTGATCTGGAATGGGATCATCACATCCGGCTCATACTCCCCCGATGCGGACGCCCGGATCACGACCACATTATCACAATAGGGACAGGTCGTGCTGACCGTGTTCTCATCCGCCCCAATCTCCGCCCCGCAGGAAGGGCAGATATACTTCCCGTCCTCCGTCCGCTTGGCTCCCTGGGCTTCCCTCTGGTATTCCCAGTTCAGCTCCTGTTCCTCTTCTCTTCCGCTGCCCCGTTCTTCCTCCTGCTCATACTGCCGCAGAGTTTCCAGGTCATATTCATTGCCGCAGCTTGCGCAGGACAGCTTCTGCGCCCCCGGCGAAAACCGAAGCGCCGCCCCGCAGCAGGGACATTTATATTGTACAAAATCCATATTGATCTCCTTTTTCTTCCAATTTTTCAAATGTAAGAGTGCGTCAGCGCACAAATGGTTCTATTTCTATGTCATACTAATATCATTATATATGATGCTTTTAGCAATAGCAAAACATTTTTCCGCTTACGATTATTTAGATTAGGCTTTTCAAATGGAAAATATCTGTTATAATGGAAACATGGTATTTTTGCCCGCCCGCAGAAAGGGCGATCTTAAAAACAAAGGAGGCTGACAGATATGCAGTTCAAACCCAAGGGAGTATGTTCGCAGTTGATTCAGTTTGACATTGAGAATAATAAAATACGAAACGTTGGTTTTGTCGGCGGGTGTAGCGGAAACCTGCAGGGAATCTCCCGCCTGGTTGAAGGCATGGACGTAGATGAAGCAATCTCCCGCATTGAAGGAATCCATTGCGGCTACAAATCCACATCCTGCCCAGATCAGCTTGCAAAAGCGCTAAAAGAAGCAACCGGAAAATAACTTCCGGCTGCTTTTGAGTGAATGCCTTTAGATTTTAATTTCCAATTTGGTTATTCTGATATTTTTTCATCGGTATAACCGATGGTCACCGCACGCTTCTCAACGCACTATTTGTTTTGAACAGTAACTAGTATAACTCACGATAATTACCGCCACCTTACACGCAGGATAAATTTTCATGTGCAAGGGAACTGAATGAGGCGATGCCGGTAGCATCGTCGATTGAAGCTGACGCAGCAGATGAAAATTTAGACAAGTGAAAGGTGTGGATAATTATCGTGGGTTATACTAGATAATCACATTCTCCTTTGAGCAATGAGAGCAGCCACCGATATGTATCGCATTTAAGTTAGTGGCGCTTCTATGGTACAGGCAAACCTATTCTCTTTCTTATTTTATTCTAAGTTAATGGGTTACTCTGCAAAAATACAACACGGTGGCTGCTCTCATTGCTCAAAAGGTACTGACGGGTTACGTGGGGTTATGGGATCCAGATTCCATTGGTTGCAGAAATCGCTTCATCATAAAACTCTTCGTCGTCATTTCCCGCAAAATGGTCACAATGTACTCTGTAAAAATATCCTCTATCTACTTTTAATGTCTTTGTTGAAATAATATAATAAGTATCACGCGCTTCTTCTACTCTAGCATCTATTTGTCCCCATAATCCATCAGATTCATCATATCTATCAACATATACCAAAACAGCCACAAAATCGACATCGTGATTCGCTGTTGTCTGACCATACGTATAAATTCTCCCATTCCCAGTCTTTGAAATAATACTATCACCAGTCATTAAATGCTCTCCTCTTAGCATCTTATTTTCTGATGTTCCGTGAGAATAGTCTTCATAGGTCAAATGAGAACCATCTACTATATTTTCATCTATATTCGCCTCAGCATTGACATCTACAGATGTAACATAGAGCATATTCATAAACCCAAGCATAAAACATATTAATAAAACAATCCTTTTTATCTTCATAACAACCCTTACCATCCTTTATTAAGTAAACAATTCATTCCAGAAAATCTTACGCGTTTTTTAAAAAAAATATAAACTTTTTAATATTTTTTCGAATTCAAGCTTCTCCATCACTCCTATGAGTTGATAATGAACTCCCTGATACTCAAAATTCGCAGTTTGCCTATTATTCGATACATTGTGTACCTGATACTCTTCTACTTCAATTTCAATTTCATTTACTAACACACTATATTCATTTACTTTATTGTCCTCTTCTTTTTGTCCCCAAGATGAATCGACATCATTAATATAAATAATATATCTAATGGTTTCATCTTGATATTTATATAACAATTGCGCAGTTAAAATTTCTTCTGAAATTTCAAATTCTACTAACTTCATATCATCTGGCTTATAAATAATTCTTACTGGTTTTATATTTAATTTTTCTTTTATCTCCTTATACGCAGCTAATTCATCACCATCTTCTGTTTCTTGTATCTCCATATCTTCTACATCAACATACTTAATTGGTTCGTCTCCAAGCAAAGTGTCCCACAGTGTCTTCAAATACGATTTACTCCCCACGCTATTCACTCCAACCCCCAACACGATCAAAAGCACCGCCACCAGAGAAACCACCCAATACTTCGCTTTTTTCCTCCGATAGCACACCTTTTCCTTCCGTTCTCCATCTCCTCCGGCAGTCCCCCCCGCTTTTCCAACGTCCCCAGCCGCCCTTCTGGCCAAGGACATTCTCGTCAGATCCGGCACAAGCTCCTCAGAGAATTCCGCGGAAGACTCCGAAGCCCGGAACTTCTCCGACCTATCTGCCCCATGCGCCCCGTCAGCGCCAACTGAACAGTCGGTATCCCCACGAACCGCAGAGTTCTCCCGCAACCGCAGGAAATCATCTCCTGTATTTTCCACGGACATTCTTCTCTCTTCCAGTTCTTTCTCATAGGCTTCAATCTCTTCCAATAGAGCTCTGTCCATCTCTTCTGTGACCTGAAGCCCGTCAAGTTCAGGATGCCTTGCCATTTCTTCTTCAATTTCTCGTACTTCTCGTTCTATTTCCTGGTGCAATGATAGTATTGTTGATGATTCATTCTGTTTTCGCATTCTCTTGCCCCTTATATATTTTTATTCATCTTTCATTTGCTAAAACACACCCGGGTTCAATCCCTGTTTCGGACAAAAATACCCTCCCCATATCCGTTTAGGACTTGACTTTTCTTCAAATAAGTTTAATATGAATCTATAGTTTATATGCGTTTTTTGAGACATTTTTTCATCTGGAGGTTTTTTATGAAACGAATCATACTCACCGGCGGGGGTACCGCCGGGCATGTCACTCCGAATATTGCCTTAATCCCCCGGCTGCAGGAACTTGGCTATGATATCCAATATATCGGCTCTTATACCGGTATTGAAAAGGAACTGATCGAAGCCTTCGGCATCCCCTACCATGGAATCTCTTCCGGAAAGCTGCGCCGATACTTCAGCCTCCAAAACTTCACCGATCCTTTCCGTGTATTAAAAGGTCTGGGTGAAGCGAAAAAGCTGGTCCGGGAGCTAAAGCCCGATGTCATCTTTTCCAAAGGCGGATTTGTATCCGTTCCGGTCGTCCTTGCCGGAAAGGGCGCAAAGGTCCCGGTCATCATCCATGAATCTGATATGACTCCTGGCCTTGCCAACAAGCTTGCGATTCCTTCCGCCACAAAGGTCTGCTGTAATTTCCCGGAAACTCTGGAAAATCTGCCGAAAGAAAAAGCCCTTTTGACCGGTTCTCCCATCCGCCAGGAATTATTATCCGGCAACAAGATTGCCGCAATGGAGATGTGTGGTTTTTCCACAGATAAGCCCGTTATCCTTGTAATTGGCGGCAGCCTTGGTTCCGTTGCCGTCAATACCGCAGTCCGCGCCGCCCTTCCGGAGCTCCTGGAGCATTTCCAGGTCGTACATCTCTGCGGAAAGGGAAAGCTCGATGAATCTCTGGTCGATACGAAAGGCTACAAGCAGTTTGAATATGTAAAAAATGAACTCCGTGACATTTTTGCAATGTCTTCCCTGGTGATATCCCGTGCCGGCGCTAATGCCATCTGTGAGCTTCTTGCACTGAGAAAACCGAATCTCCTCATTCCTCTCTCTGCAAATGCCAGCCGCGGCGACCAGATCCTGAATGCCCGTTCTTTTGAACGCCAGGGCTTCAGCCTTGTACTCGAAGAGGAAGAAGTAACGAAGGAATCTCTCCTTGACGCAGTCAACAAGCTTTATCAGGACCGCACGGCCTACATAGATGCCATGCGCAATTCCGGTCAGCAGGATTCCATCCGCACGATCATTCAATTGATCGAGGACGTCAGTAAATCCTGAATGCGGCAAGTGTTTACGAAAGCACATCAAACTCTGGTTTGTATGTGCTTTCGTATCTGTCCGCCCCGTTACAGACGCCCCTTCAAAAGCGGTTCAATTCTTTGTATTCTACGCCGAACTTCTTGTAGATCCATTTTCTCGCTCTGTGCATCATCGCATAAAATGCATTCTCAGACATGCCAAGCCTGCTGGCCGCTTCAGCCGTCGGAATCTCCAGGTAGCCTGTCATCATAATGGCTTCGTGCCATCTCGGATTCTTCTTGATCAGCGCGGCAAAGATGCGTTCATGCAGCTCCGCACGCTCTTCTTCCGCTATCCTGCCAAAATACTCTGATTCCAGGCTTTCACTAACCGGCTCTTCTATCACATCGGATCCCTCAAGTGCATCTGCCGAAATAGTCCGCGCCGCCTTTTTACCATAGTTCAAAGCCATATGCTTTGCAGTGGTGTATAACCAGGATTTGATATTGGAATATTCCTTTTCACTTTCAATCTCTTTTTCTGTCATGTCCTTGTATAATGCCAGAAACGTATCTTGCGTAATGTCTTCCGCCGTGTCCAGATCATCCACATATATGTGCGCTGCCTTCAGAACAAGATTTTTATAGTTGCTGTAAATCTCATTAAATGCTAGCTTCTCAGTCAATGTTCTTTCTCCGGTGATTACTTTACACTGTTCAGGATTTCTTCCTTATCTTTCTCCTTCAGTTCCCCCATGTGCCATCCGATCCCGACTTTATCTCCCTGATATCTCGGGATCATATGCATATGAAAATGAAAGACTGTCTGTCCAGCCGCTTCCTCATTGTTCTGAACAATATTGTAGCCATCACATCCAAGCACGTCTTTAAGTCTGACAATCATTTTCTTTGCCAGCACAAGCGCTTTTGACGCAAGACCGTCATCCAGCTCGTATAAGTTCCGATAATGTTCTTTCGGAAGAATCAAGGCATGTCCTTTGGACGCAGGACTTACATCCAGAATCACCCGAAAATCATCATCCTCATACAACGTTGCTGACGGAATCTCGCCAGCCGCAATCTTACAAAAAATACAGTTTTCCTCTCTCATAACTTTATCCTCTTTCTTTTTTTCATCTGTATCCCAGTTATTCTATGTAGTATACCTCATTTTTACGGAAAAGAGAACACCCAAATCTGAAAAAGTCGTTTTGTCGAAAAAAGTCATAATGAATCTATTGAATGCATCTTTCGGACGTGTTAGACTACAAGTAAATCACAGGAGGTAGAAGGATCATGATGCAAAATATTGATATTAACCAAATGAACAGGCTGATGGAAGAAAGCGAAGAAGCAAAACAGATCATCAGCCAGCTTCTAGAGAACCATCAGGAAACAGTATCCACCATCGCACACGAAATCCGCAATCCGCTGACTCTGGTTTCTTCCGCTCTTCAGATCATTCAGGTCCAGCATCCGGAAGTAAAAGAGTTTGCTCATTGGAATCAGACCATGGATGATATCGCTTTCATGCGCCAGCTCCTGGAAGAGCTTTCTACCTTCAACAATGGGAACGCCCTGCATTATTCCGTATTTTCTATTGAACATCTTCTGAAAAATATTGCTGTCTCATTTGCCATTTCTCTGGATGAAGAAGAATCTGATATCGAATTCGTCTCTTCCATCCCTGAAAATTTGGGTAAATTCACAGGCGACAAGATCAAGCTGGAAGAAGTGCTCCTGAATCTTTTGAAAAACGCAAAGGAAGCTGTCTCGGACAATGGGATGATCCGGCTCACTGTCGGACGGAAAAAGGACATTCTGTCCATTCAGATTCAGGATAATGGCTGTGGAATCCCTGATGAGCATATGGAGACCATTTTTGAGCCCTTCAAAACATACAAGCAAGGCGGTACAGGTCTTGGGCTTTCTCTTTCCAGGCGAATTGTGGAAGCACACGACGGTTCGATTTCCGTGACCTCCACAGAAGGAAGGGGTACCATTTTCACAGTAAAGCTTCCAATATAAAAGCTTCTGAATTTAATCATTCCAGATTTTTTTCTAAAAGCTTCCGGATTTAATCGTTCCAGGTTTCATTACTCTGTGTTTTGGAAGCCCTCCGCTTAACGCTGGCCAGCAGAGCCTCCAGCACAAAGCCGCAGGCCAGCCCTCCGATATGCGCGGCATTATCCACACCCTGCTCTGACAGTCCAACGTAGATGCTGAACACTGCCAGGATAAGCATTCCCTTTTTGTTCAGCCGGCCAATGCGTCCTTTTTTCCGGATCACCGCGCAAAGCAACGCTCCCATCAGACCGAATACGGCACCCGAAGCGCCCGCAGAAACCACAACATCTCCAAGGCTGACATTGAGCAGAAGGGAACAGATATTTCCTCCGATCCCGCTAATAATATAAACCAGAAGAAAACGTACTTTCCCAATCTCCGGCTCCAGATTAAAGCCAAGCGCGCCAAGCATCACCATATTATTCAGCAGATGTTCAATCCCAAAGTGGAGAAACGTGCTGGTAAACAGCCGATAGTACTCGTGTCCTTCCGTCACATACGGCTCGTACATAGCACCATATTGCCGCATAAACAGCACATCATCTGATTTCCCCAATAATGTAAAGATTATAAAAACACCTATATTGATTACGATCAATCCGGTTGTACAGATTGCGGTCTGCCCCTTCTTCTGCTCCATAGCTGCTCATCCTCCATCTGCTCTTATTATAATCAGCTTTCCTCCTCCTGTCCATCGGTTTCTAAAATCAGATCATCCCAGCTTCCCCAGCGCTTCCTGCGGATACCGTTTGCGGCCTTCCGCCAGGATTTCCACCATCCTCCCGCACCATCCTCACGAATTGTAGCAGCCCCGTATAATTCATCTTTATTTTCATTGGAAACATGTTTCCCGTTCGATTCCTGTTCCTCTTCGTCATCTATACTGAATATATTCCCATGGCTTCCGTAATCTGCCTCCTCCTGTTCATTTTTCCAGTTACTATACCCCTTATTTTCCGGATATCGGCCGCCATATCCATACACCGTGTTTTCCAGATTCCTTACTGCGTCTCCCGCGTCTCGCTGATCTCTATATTCTATCCCTGTACCGCTCTGATTTCCCCAGCCACATCCCATTCTCTCCTTACTTTCAACTCCGCCAGATCCCTCCTTCTTTCCATATATTCCGTCTCCGTTTCCCACTTTTTTGGATGCATTGCCTTCGCTGCCCGGCTTCCTGCGCATACTCCCTTTATTTGATTTTATTCTCATCCCCTTCTGCTTGTCCCTCACAAACTTTTTCCGTTCTGCTTCCCTGCCCTTATACTCTTTCATGATCAGTTCCAGATCATAGTGCTCCTGAAGGGTTGCTTTATGCAGCTCATACGCAAGGAAAATACCCTCCGTATCCTCATAGTCCAGCATTTTGACGAAGTATTCTGTCAATTCATGGAATATCTTGCACAAATCCTCGTCCATACCCGGAAAATAGCAGAAAAACCATTGTCCTTCCTTATAAAATATGTATTCCGGTTTCAGAACAAGGCAGTTGGGATCCAGCATATATCTCTGTAATGTCTCCGTCACCTCAAGGATCCGTGCTATCACGGCCTCAATCTCCTGCTTTTTTATACTGGCATTCTCATACATATTTTTCATGGAAGTCAGACCGCTGATCTCATAAGTATATCTGGCCTTTCCGTCCACCTCACAGCCTTCTACTTCCAGAATTCCCGCCAATCGGTTCTGCCGCAGCATAGGCATCTGATAATCCTCTTCATAGCGTTCTTCCTTATATATATGCAGACAGCTTCTGTTCAGCTTGGTCTCAAATTCCGCCAGCCGCATTTCAAACACCTCCTCTTCCTGCATTCAGCCTTCGTACCTTGTAATACGGCCGAGCGGCCGACATGCGATCCCCTACTTACTCTCTGCAGCAGTACCTGCTCCTTTCTGACCGATTTGCTTCTGATTCGAATTGCCATCCTCAATTTTAACAGTATTGTCCTCCGAGTCATCCGTATCCCCGGCTCCCCCTGATTTCGCCTCTTTCGCCGCATCCACTGCTTTCTCCAGCATCCACAGCCTTCGAATCGCCGTTTCCGGATCCGCCAACGGAGCACGCTGAACTACATTGAGCCGCATCTTCCCTCGTTCCGCATAGGCGTTTACCTCCACCCACTTCCTTGTGATATTCACAGAGGCTTGTGCTCCAGAAAATAAAATCAGCTTTCCCCGGATCCTCTCCTGATAAAATCCTGACAGATCCGTCTTTCCGTTTTCATCAGGCTTTCGCTCTAACTGTGCTCCCACCACAGCAGTTTCGCTGGCTGCTCCGATCAATATATTTTTGTCATGGTAATAAAATGTCACATAAACCACCATCAGAAATATCATAAGTATCATAGGAAGCAGGTAAGAAAGCTCCACTGTTATAACACCTTTCAATCCCCGCTGATCACAGTCTTGCCTATCGTTCTCATATTTCATCTTAAAACAGCCTGGCCAGAAGCAGCACAACATATGCGGCTCCGAAAAACGGGACAAACGGCATCGTGGTAGTCCTCTGAAAATTCTGCCTTTTCATCATCACCATGGAAAATATAGCTGACAGCCCAAACGCCGCCATCAGCAGATAAAGCAATTTCCAAAGCCCCAGAAACAGGCCGAGGGCAATGATCAGAATGCTGTCTCCATATCCGAACGCCTCGTCCGTCACCTTACTGATCCACAAAAAACCAACACCGACCGCCGCTCCTGCCAGTCCCAGTAAAAACGGTCCGAATCCCCAGAATATTCTCAGCGCAGCCACTCCTGCCGCAATTCCGACTCCGGCTGCCAGCAGTCCTTCCGGCAGCCTTCGCTTTTGAATGTCCAATACGGACAGATAACATAAATATCCCACACAACATAATTGACCAAATGAATACATTATTTTTCTCCTCTCTTTTATCATGCTAATCTCCGCACCTGCTGCACGGCGCCTTCCCATAAACCTTTGACTTTTTCACCGCTCGTATGGAACGCTTCAGTCCGCTGCAGTTCAGCGAATTGTGGTAGCGGTTCCCGCTGTCTGTAACATAGACACCCGCCATGGCGCTCCCATGGACACATTTTTCGCAGGACCGGTATCTGGCTCCTCCCAGATTGCGTATTCCAGACAGGCCGGTGGATGGAAGAAAACGGATCGACAGCTGCAGATACGAACACTGATAGTTCGTATGATATACGGTGCCGGTGTCTGTGACGTAGACAATCTTTCCGTCTTCCTCTTCCACATCCGGCTTTTGATAACCTGTCCACGCCTTTACAATAAATCGGTCTCTTTGCCGTACTCCTATGTGTGTAAATCCCGGAAAAGGCAGTCTGATTTTATAAGATACATAAACATGGATCTCGCCTGTACTCGGATAATAGATGGATCCCAGACAAGAGATCCCTGATTGTCCTCCTTCTATGATACTTCCTTCCAGCCGTTCAGAGCTGATCATCTTGACCATATCGCTTTTAAACTTAAACAGGTTCAGCACTGGAATGGTCACAATATCCTCCGCCGCGTTTTTTGCCGCTCCCTGAGCGGCAGAATGAACACTGATCCGGATTGCCTGCACCTCCAGCAGGTAGATCAGGCAGAGTACGGCAAATAAGAATACCGGAATCGTAAGCGCCGCTTCTACTGTCATGCTTCCTTTTGGGCCTGGCCCAGATGCCTGTTCCCTGTCAGAATTTACACGATATGTTTGTTCCTGCGGATAAGCCATCTTCAATATTTTCCTTTCCTCTTTTATTGGGTTCTGCCTGTATGAACGCAGGCAGTTCCAGGATGAGCAGGCATCTGGGCCAGGCCCAAAAGTTTGCCGCCATGGATAATTCTTCTCTTACAGATATCCATAATACAGCGGGAACGAATAGGTTGTTCCGTTCCATATATCCGCCGTATTGTACACCTTTATTTTTGTCACGCAGGCATCCGCGCGGAAAAACGGCAGTTCTTTTTCCTGGATCAGATTCTGTTCCACCCGGTCCAGCGTCCGCATCGTCAGTTTTACATCATTTCTTAATAAAATCAAAATGTGGAGACATTGCTGATATGTAATTCCTGATTCTGCATCCTGCCCCTCCTGTGTATCTTCCTCTTCCCCCTTTCCCAGCTTCGACAGATTGCTTAGCTGGAGCTGCCAGTTTTCATTGTTTTTCGTAATGGGAACCTTCTTTCCCGCAAGCAATGCCCGTACATCCACGACACTTTCTCCCATGCTCCACAGAGCCAAAAGCGCCTGCTTGAGCACCGGCTCCAGCGCCGGATTCGCAAATGCGATAGAGAGAGCTGTCGCCATGGCCTCCGCTTCCCCCTGTCTCTTTGTATCAGACATCAGATACGTGTAATTGACAGGAAAGCGAACCAGCAGCAATTGATTTACTACGGCTTTCAGGTTCTCCGCATCGCTTTCTTTTCCGCACAAAATATATTCCACTTCATAATCCAGATTCCGGTTTTCGCTTTTTGGCTCCAAAGCAGAGCTGAATTTTTCCATGATATAAAATTCAAAAAGCGCCTTCGCGTCTATCCGGCTTGTGCTTTTCCGTTCCGGAAAGCTGCCCCGGCCTGTCCGGCAGGACCGCCCGGAAACCTGTTCCTCCGGGCGGATCGTCTTGCCGGAAAGACGGAAGTCCTTTGGCAGTACTACCGAAAGAAGCCCGCCCTTTTTTGCCTGTATCAGCCCGCCGAGCTCTTCGGAAAGCATCTCTCCGCTTTCCTCGATCACGTCATCCAGCTCTTGAGATATCTCCTCTCCCTGGATCTCCTGCTCTTCCCATCGTGACGCCATTCCTGTCAGATTCTGTGCCAGCGAGATTCCGGCGCGTGTTTCCATATACTTCAACACCTGCTCCCGAAACGCCTGTCCGTCATTGTCTGTCAGAAGCTGGATGTCCGTAATCTCCTGATGGATCCCCATGCTTCCATAATAGGACATTCTGTCCAGAAGCAGCCCTTCCTCATACTGGCCGGTTTCGTACGTGCCGTCAATGGCAAATACACCGTATTCGTCCGTCAGATCTTTCTGATATTCCCCAAAAAGGGAAAATACTGCCCGGTCCACATCCAGCCGCTTTAAGTTTTTTGCCGTCTGGATCACCGTGCATTCCATCATAGCCAGTATAAATGACACCAAAAGCACGAAGATCAGGCTCAAAAATGCCGTAATTTCCCCTTTTTGCGTCCGCTTCATCTTAAATCTGACCGCTCTCACTAGTGATCTTGTCAAAAATAGTATTCACCAGATCCGTAAGTTTGTCTTTAAAAATCAGGATCAGCGCAATGATCACGACCAGGATCAGCAGTAATTCAATCACAGACATTCCGGAATCTCCCCGAAGCACCTGGATACCGTAGTACACCTTCTGTCGGATCTTCCAGGTAACGTTCCTTGCAAATTTTTTGATAGTATCTAATTTATTCATCCTTTTCTCCTCTCAATATATGTAACCAATTTGCGCAGCAAATTGATTGCCTGCTTGCCGCCATCCATCAGATCTGTATGGAGAAGAATGCCGGCACTACGATCATGACCAGCACCACTGCCAGCATTAAAAACATCGGGATCAGCAATTTTGTTCCCGCTTCTTCTCCCAGCCGCTTTGCGAGGCTCTTTCGTTCTTCAAAGGCATTGTCCGCCTCCTGTCTCAGCAGGGGCGCCAGCCCTTTTGTTCCTTTTTTCAGATTTTGGGAGAGCATGGCTCCGAACTTTTTATATACCGGAAGCGCGCACCGTTCTCCAAATTTCTCGTAGCATTCCCCTTCTGAGCCGCCTCCCTGGATCTCGTGCATGGTATAGACCATTTCTTCATAGACCTCTCTTCTCCCTTTTTCTTCTTTCTGGTTTTCATAGTCATCCGCAATCCGATACCATGCCTTTCGAACCGTCATCCCTGCTCCCAGGTAGAGCGTCAGCTTACTGACCATCTGCGGATAATCCAGAGCCATCTGCAGTTCCCGCTTCTTTTTCTGTTCCTTCTGCTTTTCCTGTTCTGCCGCATACAGGAATAGTGCCATGGCCGCGCCAAGCAGCATCAGTCCTGCCGCCCGAAAATCGGTTCCGTATTTCCAGATCACCGGTATACCGTCCACCTCTGTCGGCAGCGTCAGGTATTTCTCATCTTTCGTCTCCTCATCCAGCCGTTCCATCTCCGCATCCAGTTTTTTCAAAAGCTTGTCAGTCTGATTCAATTTGGGCGGATAAAGCCTTGCAAAAAATGTATTTTCCGCCGTTTCTTCCTTATAGCTCAGTACTGCGGTGAGCTTCACCAGCGTTCCTTCATCCGTCAGGTTTTCTGTTTTCAGTTCCCCTTGTTGGTTCATCGCCGCGTGGTTATCTATTTCCCAGGATACGCTGATCCCGGTATCCGGAATTGCGGTGACCAGATTTAAACCGCTCCTCACCTCATCCAGACTCTCATTGTCCCCCAGTACAAGCTTTTCCAGTTGTTCACCCGCATCTCGAAAAACCTGTTCCAACTGTTCCTGGGTATATTCCTGTTCCTTGACCATAACGGACAGCTCTTCTTCCGTATCACCGATCCTGACCTTCAGTTCTTCCTCCCGTTCGCCTTCGCCCTGGTCGTTCCGTCTTACAATACTAACACCGTTATCATCACTGGGAAAAGGCTTTGTGTTATCTGCCCAGAAAACCAGCAATGCCGCCGCGCTGACAGTCAGAAAGATGAGTCCCATTTTCACATAGAGCGGATTCCATTTTGCTTCTGCCCGTGACAGGATTTCCGGCTTTTTTCTCTGCTGTTTTTTTGTTTTATTTCCTGCTATGTTCATTCCGCCCGCCTTTTATGCTCTGCCGTATGTAAACAGCGGCATTTCTCCCCTTTATACTTCAATCTGTATCATTTTTGTGCCCAATCTCCAGGCCAATCCGTACACAACAAGACATACACTCATCAGGATCACGCCTACAATGTTTCCATACAGCACGATCAAAAATTCCGGGAATGCCATTCTCATATACAAGACCATCCCCAGTGGAATGATGCACATCATGTTAAATTCCATTTTTTTCGCCGCAAGCATGGTCTGGATCTCCCGTTCCACCTCGATCTTTTCGCCTATCATCTGCACCGTATTTTTCAAAATGGAAATACTGTCTCCGCCTGTGCGCTTGGCTGTCGCAAATACCATTACGAAGTTGTCCACATCCTCCTGCCGGATGCGCCTTGCCATATCCTTGAGCACCTGCTCCGCAGTCAGATTCATATTCAATTCATGGATCATCCGGTTAAACTCCCTGCGGATCCGGCTGTCCTTTGAGTAGAGCGGACGCAGATCCTTTTCCGTTTCCCTGACCGCGTTTTCCACGGAATATCCGGCTTTTAATGAGGATGAGAGAATCTGCATTCCGTTTTGGAACTGTTCCCTGAATTCCTGCTCTTTTTTATGGCAATAGTCCTCCCTCCACTGGTGCAGGTAAAAGATACTCACCGGAACCAGCGCAATTGCGGCCACCCAGGTATTATAAAAAAGGTATGCCAGCAGTCCGTCCAGAAGAATCGCCTTTACAGCAGCCAGCATGTATTCGTTACGCCGGATATCCTGCTGCCAGCAGCTTGTCCCGATGAACCAGTTCTTCCACCTTCACAATTGCTCCCTGTACTTTTTCATTCTTGCAGCCCTCCTCTCTGAATTCGTAAAGTGTCTGCATCTGTATCTTTCCGTCTTCATATCCAAGTACTTCCACGATCGACAACAGCTTTCTGGTCTTATCCCGAAGCCGTCCCAGGTGGATGATGATATCGATCGCGGAGGCGACCTGCCGCTGGATTGCCACAAGCGGCAGATCAATCCCCATCATCATCATGGTTTCCAGGCGATGCAGCATATCCGCCGGATTGTTCGAATGTCCGGTAGACATAGAACCGCTATGCCCATTGAGCATGGCAGACGAGATCATATCCACGGTCTCGTCTCCACGCACTTCCCCGACGATAATTCTGTCTAGTCGCATGATAAAAATAAGTAGATTTACTTAACCAATATTTTGTGATATAGTTTATATAAATCAACAGGGAACGCAAAACCGTCAGTAGACCCTTGCGGGGTTGAAATTCCTCGCTTCAAAAAACGTCGGGTATAAAAAAGAGCCAATGGCTCTTTTTTATTCTCCAAATTCTTCCTTTGCTATTTGCCTGATATTTTCTGTTTTGCAAACTCCTTAGTAAACTCCGCCATGAAAAATTATGCCCTGTGGAGTAAAAGCGTTCCGCAAGCTAGTATGTCGATAACCGAACT
>Ga0073906_1002126_pt1 | contig 27390 bp, 22 predicted proteins | sample Inofromicrocosms_FD_65485 | JGI IMG/M metagenome (GOLD analysis project Ga0073906, IMG submission 65485) | Mouse cecum microbial communities from Vienna, Austria - Inoculum for glucosamine and mucus D2O microcosms | ecosystem: Host-associated > Mammals > Digestive system > Large intestine >...
GATGATTATGAATGCCATTTCCCAGCCTCCGCCAATGCCTCTGTCCTTGAAGAACTGTGCGAGGATCGGAATTGTAGCCGGAGCTACAAGCGCGCCTACTGACGCTCCTGAGTTGAAGATGGAAGTGGCGAATGCCCTGTCCTTCTTAGGGAAATATTCTGCTGTAACCTTTATGGCTGCAGGGAAGTTTCCTGCTTCACCGAGGGCAAGGATGCACCTTGCCGCGAGGAACAGCCATACGCTTGTGGATGCGATTGCCAATGCTGCTGCCGAACCGGTCTCCAATGCTGCCATTGTCTCTACTGAAGCATATCCTTCGATGTGCATTGTCGCCCAGCCGCAGGCTGCGTGGAGGCAGGCTCCTGCCGACCAGATGCCGATTGCCCAAAGGTAGCCTTTCTTGGTACCCATCCAGTCCACGAATTTGCCGGCAAAAAGCATACATATTGCGTAGACGAGTGAGAAGATGGCCGTGATCAGACCGTAGTCTCCGTCTGTCCAGTGGAACTCAGGAGCGATGAAGTCTTTCCAGGTGAGGGAAAGAACCTGGCGGTCCATATAATTCACGGTGGTAGCAACGAAAAGCAGCACTACCATCCACCATCGCCAGTTTGTCATCAGTTTCTTAGATGTAGATTCCATTAAAGATGTTTTATAAACGGGTTAATATTCAGTTGTTGTCTTGGTTTGTCTGTATTTATCTTACCTCTTTTATGATGTCAAGCGCGTTTTTGCAGAGTTCGGTGATTTTGCTCCACTGTTTTGCGGCTATGACCTCCTTAGGGAAAAGGTTGCTGCCCATTCCGACACAGGTGACACCGGCTTTGAACCAGCCTTCAAGATTCTCTGCGGTCGGCTTTACTCCTCCGGTCACCATAATCTGGCTCCACGGCATCGGTGCCCTGAGGCCTTTTACAAAAGCAGGCCCGAGAACGTCTCCGGGGAAAACCTTGGAGGTCGCACCCCAATTCCTGGGCTTTGCCTATTTCCGACACGGTACCGCATCCTGGGCAGTACGGTACAAGTCTTCTGTTGCATATAGGAGCGATTTCAGGATTGAAAAGCGGTCCGACAACAAAGTTCGCCCCGAGCTGTATATATAGTGCGGCTGTTGCCGGGTCTACTACAGAGCCGACTCCCACAATCATTCCCGGAAGCTCCTTGTTTGCGAATTTTACAAGTTCTCCGAATACCTCGTGGGCGAAATCTCCACGGTTGGTGAATTCAAATGCCCTGACACCGCCTTCATAGCAGGCCTTGATTACATTTTTTGCAGTTTCAATGTCAGCGTGATAGAATACAGGTACCATTCCTGTCTCTTTGACAGCTGACAGAACTTCCATTTTATTGTATTTTGCCATTTCTGTAGAATTTATCTTGATACCCTGCCTGAACCGTCGCCTTTCATAAGGTTTTCCACTTCAGCGACTGTGACCTGATTGTAGTCTCCGAAAATTGTATGCTTGAGGCATGATGCTGCGACTGCGAAATTCAGCGCCTTCTGATCATCGCCTGTATATGTGAGCAGTCCATAGATGAGTCCTCCCATAAATGAATCTCCTCCTCCTACGCGGTCGACTATGTGTGTGATGTCATAACGTGGTGACTGGTAAAGTTTTTCTCCGTCAAAAAGGACTCCTCCCCAAGTGTTGTGGTTGGCATTGATGGAGCCTCTCAGAGTGATGATCACTTTTTTTGCACGAGGGAATTTTGCCATAAGCTGAGTGCATACGCTTTCGAATTCCGCAGCGTTCACTTCTCCTTTTGTTGCGGTCACGTCAAATCCCTCAGGCTTGATTCCGAATACTTTTTCCGCATCTTCTTCGTTGCCGAGTATTACATCGCATCCGGCTACAAGCTCCGGCATTACCTCTGAGGCTGTCTTCCCGTATTTCCAGAGATTCTTGCGGTAGTTGAGATCGCATGATACAGTGACTCCGAGCCTGTTGGCAGCCTGTATAGCCTCAAGGCATACATCTGCAGCTCCCTGGCTGATGGCAGGGGTGATGCCTGTCCAATGGAACCAGTCTGCTCCTTCAAAGACTTTTTCCCAGTCTATCATTCCTTTCTCGATCTGTGAGATGGCTGAGTTCGCCCTGTCATATACGACCTTGCTAGGACGCGCAACGGCTCCTGTCTCAAGGAAATATATGCCGAGCCTGTCACCTCCTTCAACGCAGAATCTTGTTCCGACTCCGTAGCTGTGAAGATCCTTGATGCAGCTTGCGGCAATGTCATTTTTGGGGAATCTTGTGACGAATTCCGTGTCAATGCCGTAGTTGGCAAGTGAAACGGCTACATTTGCTTCTCCGCCGCCGAAGGTGGCTTCAAATTGTTTTGTCTGTGAAAATCTCAGATAGCCTGGAGTGGAAAGCCTGAGCATAATCTCTCCGAATGTGATTACTTTTGGCATTTTGTTTTCTTATTTTTAATGTTAATTCTATCCAATTGTAAACTATCTACTTGATAACCAGTGATTTTGTTGACTGGTCAAGTGTGATTCCATACGATGTTCCAAAATCGTCAGCTGCAAAAGTAATAATTATTTTCAATTTCCGTGCACGGTAACGGAAAATAAATTCTTATATTTGTGCTGGCGGAGATATACGACATAGTACCGGCGGACCTGCAGGCAAAATTGACGTCCGGTCTGGTTTTGGGCTGTATTTCCCGAAAGAGTATCAATTTTTCAGTCTATGGGTGAAGATAATAAAATTACTATAAATGACGTGGCGAAAGCGGCGGGAGTCTCCAAGGGGACCGTCGACAGGGTGCTGCACAACAGAGGGGAAGTTTCATCGAAAAGCAAAGAGAAAGTGCTCCGGGTCATAGAGGATCTTGGATTCAAGCCCAATGTATATGCTTCACTTCTTGCATCAAGGAAGACCAGAAAAATAGTATGCCTCATCCCCGAGTTCAATCCGGGTGACTTTTGGGAACTTACGGACAGGGGTATCGCGAAGGGTAGGGAAGAGGCTTCCAAATACAGTGTATCCGTCGTTACCGTAAGCTATGACCAGTATGATGTGGAGTCTTTTATCAGAGCCTGCAGGGCTACACTTGATGAAGACCCTGTGGGAGTGGTGATTGCACCTATGTTCAGCAATGAAACTCTGAAATTTGTCAAAGAATTGTCTGACAGGGGAATATGCTATGTCTATATTGATTCCAAACTTGAAGAAGACGGATATCTTGCCTATTTCGGAATGCAGATGTATCAGAGCGGATACCTTTGCGCAGATATTCTGACCGGAGGTATGGATACGGACAGAATAAATATAATACGTATCGCCAGGGACAAGGAAGGACTTTCCGATCCGACCTATATGAGACGTACCGGATTCAAGGACTATATCAGGGAGCACTGTCCGGGATGTGAAATCAACAATGTGTTTATCGACCCGAAAGACAGTGACAGCATCTATGATACTCTGGACAATATGTTCGCTGCTTCTCCGTCAAAGAATATAGTGATGTTCAATTCGCGTATCCATCTGGTGACCGATTATCTGAGACAGAGGAATATTGTTGGCTGCCGTGTTGTCGGGTTTGATGTCCTGGAAAGGAACCTGTCGGCGATGAGGGAAGGATATGTTCAGTTTCTTATTGCCCAGCATTCCGACCAGCAGGCCGTGGATGCCATAAATTCCATAGTGGAGACCGCAATCCTGCGCCGTCCTCTGCAGAAACGTGACAATTTCACCCCGATGGATATACTCAACCGTCTTAACTGCGACTATTATTTCAAATGAAAAGCATAGCTCCGAATCCTACGGCAAGTGCTACGGCGCAGTTGATCAGCTTTGCTTTGAGAAAACTCTTTTTGCTTTCAGCAAGCAGCGGAATGGATGAATGACCGTCCTGTGATATGCAGCTTGCAAGAAGTACAGGAAGTGACACGATACCGCTTGCATACAGTGTTACGAAAATCATATGCGGACCTGACTCGGGAATTATCCCTATCAGGACTGCAAGCAGAATCATAAGTGCCGTATTGTCGCTTATCCATCCGCTTATGTCGATATAGTGGAGTCCGATTCCTATCAGGGCCAGCACTCCGAATGTCCATAGGAATATCCCGGGAAGATGTCTTTTGACAATATGCTCCCACAGATGCTCATCCACGAAATGGTCTGAAGAGAAAGCCAATACTCCAAGTACGAATACGCTGAGGCAGGCGAACAGGACATTCATCCAGTCTTCACTGAGAAGGTCTATGCCGATTTCAGAATGATTATGCTGTTCAACGGATTCGATGTTATTATCGTCTTGGTGGCTGTGCCCATGTTCGTGTTCGTGCGCAAGACGTCCTGTCGCAAGAGCTGCTATAAATACGGCGACACCGGCAAACATTACAATTCTTTTCCATCCGAAATGCCTTGCCTTTTCTGTACTGTCTTTTTCGTGTTCGTGGACTTTGTAGCCGTCTTCGCACTGCATCGTGTCCCCGCATCCGCAATGTTCTTCCTTGTCGCACCGTTTCCTGTGCAGAGAGTCGTGTATGAGGTCGGTTGCAATTCCTGCGACTATTGCTGTAATGAACAGGATTGCAAATATCCATATCGCCTGGTCAGGGAGCATAGCCATTATCACGAAAGCTTCATCCCCGGATGATGCTATCATCATAGCTATCAAAGCCCCGAAGCTCATCATCCTGTGTGTGTAGAGTGATACGGTCGCAAATCCTCCCATACAGCCGGGAACCGATCCGAGCAATGCCGCTATGACTATCTGTCCAGAACGGCTTTTCCTGAGACCGGAGAAGAATTTTCCGTGCGATTCAATGTTGAAGGACTCTATCATCATCATCATTATCGTGACGAGTCCTGTAATAAGTATGGAGTTGCGCAGTATGTCTATAATAAGGTGTGTCATATCTGAATCGGATTATTCAAGCCATCCGTTTATAAAAAGATTTACTATCGGTCTCAGAGGTGAGTTTGTCGTCAGGGTCACTATCACAAGCGTTTCACCTTTCGGCATCGTCGAGGTATCCAGCTCGACTGTCAATGTCCCTTTTTCACCTGTCTTCAGTACGGTTGTGCCTGACGCCGATGCCTTTTCTGCATCAATGTCTATCTTGTATATCTTGAGTTCGGCCTTGCCGGCGTTGCTGAATTCCCATTGTGCCTTAACCTTCGTGCCTTGTCTGACCTTGCCGAATGAGTATGAGCTTGCCTTGAACATCGGTCTTGCGGCATTGTCACGTTCAGCTTTGGTCATTCCTCCGAAGTTCTCTTTGGTAAAGGCATTGACAGTTATGTGCTCCGGTGCCTTTTCTCCGTTTACTACCGGTGTCGCAGAATAACTGTTCTTTCCCCAGATTCCTTCGATGCCTGTTACGGAAAAGGTCATTGTCGCTACACCTCCAGCAGGTATCGGATTGGGATTTACGGACAATGACAATCCTTCTGATATGTCTGTGAATTTCACTTCTGCAGGTACGCCGGAGAAGTTGGCGATTCTGGTCTCGTCGCTTTTGACATTTCCTCTTTCCAGATTGCCGCATTTCAACTCCTTGCTTCTGAATCCTAAATGTCCGTAACGTACAGGATACATTTCAGCCAGGGATTTCTTTTTTTCATGGCTTATTCCCCTCAGACGCAGTATCACCGGTTTCTGTACATCAGATATGTGGACTGTAAGCGTCTTGTCAAAAGGGTAGGGACCTTCATCGTTGGTGTATGACGCTGAAATCTTTGCCGTCTTTCCAGGGAGTATGGGCTCTCTGCTCCAGTTGACGTTAGTGCATCCGCAGGAGGTTGTCACACTGTATATTACGACAGGTTTGCTGCTTGTGTTCGTCATAGTGAATGAACATGACAGTGCTCCATCGCTTAGGAGTACGTCTCCGAAATCATATACTGTCCTGTCGAATGTGACGGTATTTCCTGCTTTCCCCTGGGATGCGGCACTGATTGAAATGCAGATGCATATCATCAGAATAGCCGTTCTGAATATATGCTGGAATTGTTTCATCGTTTTCTGTCTTTGTACATACAATCTGCAAATATAACAAATATACGTAAAAGCTGAGCGCAGAATCAAGTTTACTTGGCCTATGCCGAGGCTCTGTTTAGATAGAAATCGTACCAAACATTGAATATTAAAATTATTTGATATAAATTTGCAACGCTTTTAATGAAATAACATTAACAATTTAAAAAGAATAGAAAATGGCTTACAAAATTTCAGAAGATTGCGTAGCGTGCGGAACTTGCATCGGCGAGTGTCCTCAGGGTGCTATTTCAGAGGGCGATATCTACAAGATTGATCCAGCTCTCTGCATTGACTGCGGTACTTGCGCTGATGTCTGCCCTATGGGTGCGATCTCGGCTGAGTAATAACAGTCTCTGTTAAATTAAAATCGGGGAAAGTTCATGAACTTTCCCCGATTTATTTTTGTATGTCTCCGGTCTTAGTTTTCCGGAGACATAATCACTTCAATGAAGTTGCCCTGTGCAAGCAATGCCTGGAGAACAGCCTTGATGTTCTCTGCATTGATTTCAGAGATAGCCTCTTCATACAGCTTGTCGTTGTCCTCTTTGTATCTTTCGTATGTCATCAGCTGATCAAGCCAATAGCTGTTGGTTATGCGGGACTCAGGAATTTTCTTTTTGAAATTCTCTATAGTCCTGGTAAGCTGCTCTTCTGTAGGACCTTCGTTCGCAAGTTTGACAAGTCCTTCTATGGCGAGCGCGCTCAGCTTCTCCACCTGCCCCGGGTTTGTCTGGAAATATACCTGTGCGACAACCCTTTCTACCGGCAACCTGCCTGCGCTGATGTTTGCAGAAGCTCCGTATGTGCCTCCCTCTTCCTCTCTGAGAGTGTCAACATAGATCATATCAAGGATATATGAGGCTGCGTCATACAGAACTTTGTTCTTTATGCTGAATGGAAGGTACGCGCTCCATACCTGAAGTACGGTATTCATAGGAGTCTGCATTTCTGCAGTGAAATGGTTTTCAATCTCTCCCTTCTGGATTTGCGGAGTATTGTCAAGCCAGGTCCTTGCCTTCTTGCCTTTCGGAAGTGAACCGATATATTTCTCTACCAGAGGTCTGAGTGTCGCGAGGTCTACGTTACCTACGACAAACAGGGTCGCTCCGGCCGCATCTTTGAAAAGTTCACGGTACACTTTCTCGATTGTGGCCAAAGAGGCTTTTTCCACAACTTCATCGGAAATCATTATATTTCTCGGGTTGTCCCCGTAGAATGTGTTTGAATATTCTTTCTGGAATATGAAGTCCGGCTGTTTTTCAAGGTTAGGAAGCACAGCTTTAATCTGTTCCATACCGATTTCAAACTCATCCTGGTCAAACCTCGGATCAACAAAATCAAGATACATCAGCTGGAATGCCGTCTCGATGTCCTTAGGCGAGCTTGCTGCTGTGATGCCGTGCGAAAGTGCGTTTACGGATTTGCGGACATTCACAGATTTGCCTGAAAGCATTTTTGACAGCTGTGTGCTGGAGAATTTTGATATTCCGGAATTCCTTTCAAAAAGGCTTATTACATTTTCTTCAAATGAAGGAAGGTCCTCGGTTGATATGAGAGTCTCTCCTCCGTCCATTCTCAATGTGAGGAGAACCTGATCTTTTTTGTACTCGGTAGGGAGTACGATTACTTTGACTCCGTTCTTGAGGATCCACTCTGTAGCACCGTATACGTATGCTGTCTCTTTCTTTATCTTTGAACCTTTGAGAGCTGAAGGGTCAAGCAGCGGCTCATTCACGCTTTCTTCAGCATTGGCCTCGATCTCCGAATTGGCCACCTCGTTGACAACTGCAAGAAGATCTGACTCTGTAGGGTGCACAAGTCCTTCTTTCTCCGGAGCTTTATATACGATTACCATATTGTTTTCAGGTACAATCCTGGATACAACCTGGTTGAGAAGCGGCGCGCTTATCTGTGAACAGATGCCCTTTGCCGCTTCATATTCTGCCTGAGGCTCCATATAAGGCTTGTTGTCAAAGAAATTGTCTATGTAGAGGTCGATGAAGTCGGCATTCTTTCTGCTGTCTGCACCTTCAACCTTTTTCTCATAATATCTGAGAATGTTGTCTTTGGCCCTTTGGACTTCAGCATCCGTAAAGCCGTATTTCTGCATCTTTGCCACTTCGGTAAGATATGCTTTGAGCGCACCGGTTGCTTCTCCGTCTTTGCAGGCCACTCCTCCCATTATGACTTCGCAGGTTTCGCACAGGTCGCCTATTCCAAGTTCCGCACCTATGAAAGGAGAGCCTGGCTTTGAAGTGATGTCGTTGAATCTTTCTGACATTATCAGAGAGATATAGGATTTTATCATATCCGTGAAGAAACCTATGTCAGTGCTGTTGAGCTCTTCCGGTGCTCTTTCTCCTTTCCATAGTACAGTGACCTGTGTCGAACTTGCCTCAGGGTCGGTAATGATTCCGATGACAGGCTCTTCATTGCCCGGGACAGGGTGTACGGCTTTTGGCTGAGGGTTTTCAGAAGCAGGTATGTCGCTGAACCTTTCTTTGAGCTTTGCCTCAATCTGGTCTACGTCGATATCTCCTACTACGATGACTGCCTGAAGGTCAGGGCGATACCAGGTGTGATAGAAGTTTGTAAGGCTTTCCGGCTTGAAACTTTCAAGGTTTTCCTGGCTTCCTATCAGTGTGCAGGTAGCATATTTCGAGTCCCCGTAGTAATAAGGGAGGGACTTCTCGTGCATTCTCCAGCTTGCCGTGTTCCTTGATCTTTTCTCTTCGATGATCACACCGCGCTCCTTGTCTATCTCAACTGGGTCGCAGGTTACGAAATGTGAATAGTCGTGCATTATCAGAAGGCAGGTGTCGATGATGCCCTCCCTGGATACAGGGATGTTGTTGAGCATATAAGTAGTCTGCTCTACGCCTGTAGCCGCATTGATGTTCCTTCCGAACTCGGCTCCTATTTTCTGGAGATATTCAAGCATTGTCTTTCCCGGGAGATTCTTTGTTCCGTTGAAACACATGTGCTCAAGGAAGTGTGCCAGACCGTCCTGGTCCGGAGTTTCCTGGATTGCTCCGACATTTGTAGCCAGATAGAACTCGGCACGTCCTGCCGGTTTGTCATTGTGCCGGATGTAGTAGGTAAGCCCGTTCTCAAGCTTGCCTGTTCTTACAGCCGGATCATTCGGAAGCTGGTTCTGTCCGAATGCAGCTGCTGCGGTGAAAAGCACCGCGAAAAACAATAAGATACGTTTCATAATTATAATTCAGTTATAATTTCAACTTCAGTTTGTCTTCAAGACAGGAGGACAATCGTATGATAATGCTCTACGCAAATCAAACAAAGTTATATATTATTAGCCGTAAATCCATAAAAAATCGTAACTTTGTTAATTGTCAGGGAGATATATCCGGATTGTAAACTATGATTTATGTTTGAGGATTCCAGGCTCAAGTTGTTCCATACAGTATGCAGGACCGGCAGTTTCACAAAGGCTGCACGGATTTTGTCCGTTACTCAACCCGCTGTCAGCCAAAACATAGCAGAGCTGGAACGTACTCTCGGCTTTTCTTTGTTTGAAAGGCGTTCAGGCAAGATTGAACTTACTCCTCAAGGTGAACTTTTCTCGCGGTATGCTGAAAACGTTTTGCAGTCCTATGATAATTTGAATACATTGTTCAATATAGGTGCCCCTGATTTGCCCGTAACATTGAGGGTGTTCGCTTCACCTCTGGTCACGGATTCCGTTCTCCAGCCGATTGTACATTCTTTCGGGATACTATATCCTTCAACCTGCGTGGAAATTGTCGACGAAATCAAAGATGCCGACGTCACCATAATATCAGAGATGGATAAAACAGAAGAAGCACACATTTCGTTCAATGTGCGCTTCTTCCCGGTGTCCCATCCTGCCGCTAAAATCATGCGGCTTATTTTGGAGTCGCTTTGATGCTATCTTCTTGTTCTTGTCTCTTTCAGCCAGCGGCTTAAAGATGCTTCTACTTCGTCGCGATAGCTTCCTATGGCATCCCTGCCGGTATATTTTTCTTTTGAGAATCCCCATCCGTGGCCACCGTCAGGGACACAGTGCATCTCCGCAGGTACTTTGTGGCTGACAAGGGCTTTATAGAACAGCAGACTGTTTTCTGCAGGGACGACAGTGTCGTCTGAACTCAGGACGATAAAGGTTTTTGGAGTGTCTGATGACACCTGCAGTTCGGTTGAATATTTCTTTTCAAGTGCATTGAATCTTTTCGTTGCCTTGTCCCACTCTTCCCAGGACTTTCCTTCTCTTGATGACCATATCGACTTGTTGCCTATGAGGTTATCGTGTGTCCCGTTGTGTGTGATGCCTTCCTTGAAAGTTATGACAGGATATACAAGGACTCCGAAGTCCGGTCTGGTGACAGGGTCCGTATACATAGTCAATACCGTGGATGCGAGATGGCCGCCTGCGGAGAAGCCCATTACGCCGATCTGACTGACATTCCATTCGGCAGCGTGCTCCCTGCAATAGCGGAAAGTGTTCTGTATGTCTGTCAGAGGCACCTCCCAGTGGCCGTTCGGCAGACGGTATTTCACAATGGCGACAGTTATACCCTGCTCAAGCATCCAGTCGGCGACATATATGCCTTCATTGTATGATGATACTATATGGTAGCTTCCTCCGGGGCAGACTATCACCATCTGTCCGTTTGGCTTTTTGGGGAAATAGAGGTCAAATCTGGCATTTGAATTTATATTTCCTATTTCTCCGCCCTGCAATATGAATTCCTTGCCTGTGAATCCGTTGTCGCAGGTCATCCGGAAACCTGCCGATGTTATTTTTGATGCTGTTATCGGGTCGATGTTGTCAACAAGCCTGTCCCCGTAAAGCAATACGGTTTCGTCCGGTCTGAGTCTGGTGCCGGGGAGATTTACGGTTTGTGCCATAATTGAGCTTGCGGCAACGGTGCAAAGTAATAGTAATACTGCTAATCTTTTCATTGTATTATGTCTGAATATTGGTTCCAACCGTGAAAATATCTGCACATATCTTACAAAGATAATTATTTTGCACTTATATTGTAGGGATTGACCGGATATTTATTGTCGGGAACAGGGGAGTGTGATACGGAATACAGTCTTGCCGGGATGGCTTTCATATAGTGTCATATTTCCGTTGTGGTTATGTATTATCTGACGGCATAGACTCAGTCCTATGCCTGTGCCGTCCTTTTTTGTCGTAAAGAACGGGATGAATATCTTGTTCTGCAGGTCCTCGGAAATGCCTGGGCCATTGTCTGTGATGTAGATTTGGATCCGATGGCCTCCTTTAATGTCATAGCTGTCGGTTTCTGTTGCCGTTCTTATTTCTATCTTTCCGTCTCTGGTGTCTGAGAGTGCCTGTATAGAGTTTTTCAGTATATTCAAGAAGACTTGTGATAGCTGTCCTTCATCTCCCTGTACATATATATCGTCTGTATGTAGGGCAAGTTGCATTATGATATTGCTGCTTTTCAGGTCTGCATCGATAAGAGTACGCAGATTGTGCAGAAATGCAGTCAATGAAAATGATTCTATGGATGGAGGAGGCAGATGTGAGAGATGCCGGAAAGAGTCCGTGAATTCCAGAAGTTTTTCGCTTTGTTCTTTTATTATATTCAGGCCGCGGCACGTCTTTTCGCTTGAACCCGGGTATGATGACAAGGTTTGTGACAGAGAAACGATCGGGGCTATTGTGTTCATTATTTCGTGGGTCAGAATATTGCTGAGGCTGTTCCAGGATTCACTTTCCTTGTTGTCGAGATCTTCTTTTATGTCTTTGACCGACAATATGCAGATTCTTTCTCCGCATATTCTTATCTGTCTTCTTGAAACGCTCAATTGTCCTTTGGCTTTTTCCAGAAGACGTTCTGCCTGGCTTTGATGTGAGAGCAGTTCGCTGCCCAGCAGTCTGAGCGCGGCTGTGTTTGCAAGAATGATATTTCCTGTAGGACCGCAGGCAATGAGACCGTCAGGAATTTCTTCTATAAGCTCCCGATAGAAATGCTCCTGGCTCAGATATTCTGTCTTTGATTTGTTGAGAAGTGAAATGATGCGGTTGAATGAGCGGCTCAGTTGGCGTTGTACCTGATCTCCTGTGTTCTCTGGAAAATATACCATATTGTCATTATCCTCTATGGCAGTCAGAAAAGTCAGCAGTTTTGTATTGAAACTATTCAGGTGTTCCGCAGCCTGCGCCGTAAGCATAAATGCGCAACCGATAAGAATAATTCCTGCTATAATGCCTGTACCTGATATTATCAGGAGCAATCCGGATATGGCAACAATGAGGATACCTGTTATGTTAAGCAATATGGTCCGGTACAGGTGTCTGTTGAATGCAGTATTCATTTGTTGAAACGCTTCAGTTTGTTGTACAATGTCTGCCTGCTTATTCCCAGGTCTGCCGCTGCGGCGGTGAGGTTGCCTCCGGTTCTGCTTATTGCGGATGAAATTGCCTGCTGCTCCATCTGGTCAAGGCTTTGGGACATAGTGCAGGTGTTTATATATGATGGCGTTATGAGCATAATGTCTTTGGGACGGATTATTCCATTTTCGCATAGTATGACAGCCTTTTCTATAGTATGCTGAAGCTCTCGTATATTGCCGGGCCAGCTGTATGACCGCAGTTTGTCAATTGTCTGATCTTGCATCCTTATGTCCTGTCGTCCATATTTGGCGGAATAACGTTTCATAAAAATGTCAATGAACAACAGAATGTCATCACCTCGTTCCCGTAGAGGAGGGATTTCAATATGAATGGTATTGATGCGGTAAAAAAGGTCCTCGCGGAAAAGTCCCTGTTTTACCATAGCAGGGATGTCTCTGTTTGTCGCTGATATCAGACGGATGTCTACAGGTACGGCTTTAGTGCTTCCTATTCTTGTTATTTTCCTGCTTTGCAGGGCAGACAGGAGTTTGCTCTGCAGGCAAATTGACAGATTGCCTATTTCATCCATAAAAAGAGTGCTTCCGTCCGCCGCTTCAAATTTTCCGGGACGGCTGTCATAAGCACCTGTGAACGATCCGCGTTCGTGTCCGAACAGTTCGCTTTCGAACAATGTTTCACTGACGGCTCCCATATCGACGTATTGCATCTGCTTTGAATTTCTTGTCGAAAGGCGATGTATTTCCCTGGCAAGCATTTCCTTGCCGGTCCCGTTTTCCCCGGTGATCAGTATGTCGGCATCTGTAGCGGATACTTTTGTCACAATCTTATATAATTCCAGCATAGCTTTGGAGTGTCCGATCAGCATCTGCGGCTCCAGAGTACTGACTGCAGCTTTCTTCGTGTCCTGATGTTTTGTGCCTTTGCTTTGAATATATGCCTCCCTGATTTTAGTTATGAAAGTATTGTTGTTCCACGGTTTCGTCTGGAAGTCGGCTGCTCCGTTTTTTAGGGCTTTTACGGCAAGATCTATATCTCCGTATGCCGTAAGCATTATTACAGGCATCGACGGACGTATTTCGCGTATGCGTTTCAACCAATAAAGGCCTTCATTCCCGTTGTTGAATCCTGAAGAAAAATTCATATCCAGCACTACTACGTCTATATGTGAATTGGAGATTGTATTAATGATACTTTGTGGATGTGCTGCCGTATGGATCGTACCGAATTCGTTTTCAAGCAGCATTTCCAGAGAAGCCAGCACACTCCGGTTATCGTCAACTATCAGAATAGTTCCGTTTTTCATTGTCCTGTATACATTAAATTGGAAGTAAAGGTATTTGTTTATAACTTTCTCTGCAAATAACTGTCAAATTATTGGACGTATGCTGTCGGGAAATTTTACGTGAAATGAATGTGTTCCCATTGGAATGTGTTGATAGATAATGTGTTGTTTGCCTGGTATGTCCTTTGCCTCCGGGAGCAGCACTAAGATGGCATAACCCGTAAGAAACAACTATATATTATGAATTATTTCAGGCGGATTTTCCGCAGCAGCCGCATCAAGTCTCCGCTGGCTATTCTGAATATCATCGGATTGTCAATTTGTATGGCCGGAGCTTTTCTTATTTTGATGTATGTATGGTCGGAGCTCAGCTATGATGCATTCAATTATGACAGTGACCGTATCTATCGCGTTGAAAGCCGTCTGTATGAAGGTGATGTGCTGACGGACCGGTGGGCGGTTACTACCTATGGTCACGGTCCTGCAATTGACCGCGAAATATCAGGGATAGAAAACTACGTGCGCGTTACTGCTCAGGATAGTGAACAGGAAGTCAGCTATATGGACATAAGTTTTATGGAGGACAGCTATTGTTATGCCGATCCGTCGTTTTTTGAGATTTTCAATTATCCTGTCATAATGGGCAATCCTTCGGGGCAGCTTGAACATCCCGGTACAGCCGTTCTTGCCAGAAGCGCGTGTTCCCGCTATTTCGGCAGTGATAATCCGATAGGCAAGGTGCTGACGTTCAAGACATCGTCTTCAGTACAATATTTTGAAGTCACAGGAATAATGGAGGATATGCCGGTCTGTTCGCATCTTCACTATGATTTCATACTTTCATATAGCACTATACCGAAAGAAATGCAGGAAATATGGTATATCCACGGTGTATATACTTATGTCAAGCTGGTTCCGGGAAAATCTCCTGATGAGGTGGAACGTGAATTTCTTGCGGTTTCGGATAAATATAGGACTGCAGCCCTTGAGTATAAATCCTGGGGAGTGGAGCTTGTGCCTTTGAGGGATATTCATCTGTCTCCTGAGAAAGCTTATGAGAATGAACAGAAAGGAAATATCGCATCAGTAGTAATATTGGCCATAATGGCTTTGACATTGCTTCTGATAGGCTGGTCAAATGCGTTGAATTTCAGTATAGCGGGTTTTTTGAGACGTGGGCGTGAATTTGGACTTCTCAAAGCATTCGGAGCATCCCGTCGTCAGATATTTCTGCAGGGTATAATTGAGGCCGGTGTGCTCAATTTATGTGCTGCCGTTCTTGCTTTCGGGTGGATAGAACTTATTTTGCCTGTTGTCTACGGTTGGACAGGCCAGTGTTTTGGAGATGATATTCTTGTACTTCCGTATTTCTGGGCTGCAGTGGCAGCTGTTATATTTTCCGGTACTCTTTTTACAGGTATCTACCCTTCATATATGATGCTTGATGTAAAGCCTTCGGAAATAATGCGCGGAAAGCTTCTGCACAGCAGACGTGGCAACAGTATCCGCAAATCTTTGATCGTGATTCAGTTTATAGTGTCATTTGTTATGCTTGCTGGTACGTTCGTCATTATTCAGCAGGTAAACTATATGAGGAGAGAGACGGCAAAAGATGATTATTCCGGAATACTCGTCATAAAATATCCTTCTTTTACTGGAAATATGTCACATAGGATTGAAAGTTTCACTGATAGACTTGAAGGTCATCCTGGTATAGAATCAGTGTCAGTGTCCAGTGCTGTTCCGGGTGTGGAAGTCGCAAATTATTTTTCCAATCGTCCTTATGGCAGCGAACCCTCCCAAGCAAAGCTGATACAGATGTTTGCTGTTGACTATGGATATATGTCTGCTTATATGCCGCATCTTTGTTGCGGACGCTTTTTTGAACGTGATTACGGAGGGGAGTCGAATAGTGTTGTGTTGAATGAGGAGGCAGTGAAAGTATTGGGGTATTCTTCTCCAGAGTCGGCTGTGGGACAATATATTGAGATGGAGGTGGCGTCTGAGCCGCTGAAGATAATCGGTGTTGTGGAAAATTATCACCAGCAGTCTATGTCCGTGTCCTACAGGCCAATAATATTTTTTTCCAAGGAACTTGTACCTTTTATTGCTACACCATATATTTCTGTTGTCATGGATGATGACGGATCAGCACCATCCGTCCCTGAGATAAAGAAGATATATATGGAATATTTTCCTGAATCGCTTTTTTCCTGTTTTCTGTTGGAAGATCTTCACAGGCATCTGTATAAATCCGATTCCGATTTCGGATGGATATTTGCTATGGCTGCTCTTTTGGCTGTTGTTGTATCCTGCCTGGGGCTTTGGGTCGTCGCATTGTTTTCTTCTCTTTCCCGCCTTAAGGAAGTGGGAATACGCAAAGTGTTAGGAGCATCTCCGTCAGGTCTGTTTGCTTATTTGACACGAGAATTGATGTTGCTTATCGTGCTCGCCTCCGTGATTGCTTTGCCTTTGTCTGTGTTTCTGATGGATTGCTGGCTTGGGACGTATGCTTTTCATATTTATCCTGCCTGGTGGACATATCCTTCCGCCTTTCTGATTCTGATATTGATTGCATTCTTGACTGTATTCAGGCAAGTATGGAATACAATGCGCCTCAAACCGATAACGATACTGAAATGTGAGTAAAATTATATTTAATATAGACTATAATGATAAATATAGAACATTTGACAAAAATCTTCTTTACGGAAGAGGTGCAGACCAAAGCCTTGAATGATATTTCACTGCATATAGATTATGGTGAGTTTGTCGCTATAATGGGACCTTCTGGATGCGGGAAATCGACTCTCCTCAATGTTTTGGGAACATTGGATTCTCCGACTTCGGGGACGTATACATTTGACGGTAAACGTCTTGATGTTATGACGGAATCACAGCTTTCTGCTTTCAGGAAAGGGAGGATAGGTTTTATATTTCAGAATTTCAACCTTATTGATGAACTGACTGTCTATGAAAATATTGAGCTGCCTTTGATGTATATGGATGTAAAACCGTCTTTGCGCAAGGAAAAGGTAGACAGGATACTGGATAAAGTGAATCTTTCACACCGGAAAAACCATTATCCTCAGCAATTGTCCGGAGGCCAGCAGCAGCGTGTTGCCGTAGCTCGTGCTGCCGTTGCGGATTGCCGGCTTTTGCTTGCAGACGAACCTACTGGAAACCTGGATTCCAGGAACGGGCTTGAAGTTATGGAACTTCTGCGTGATATGAACAGGGCAGGAACGACAGTGGTGATTGTTACGCACTCTCAACGTGATGCCGGATTTGCAGATCGTATTATCCGGCTTTTTGACGGGAAAGTGATTGCAGAAAATACGTATACAGATTTCTGATTTTCAGATAAGTATTATACAAAAAGCAGCCGGATGCTGAATGAACTGCATTCCGGCTGCTCTTTTATGTATGACAGTATATACTACTGTGCGAGGCGTTTGTAGGTGTTCAACCTTACCTTTGCAAATTCTTCTGTCTTCTGCAGAAGCTCTGCAGCCTGGTCAGGGAACATCTTGTAGAGGGATGCGAAACGCACCTCACCTTTCAGGAAGTCCTGGAACTTGCTCCAGTCAGGCTCCTTGCTGTCGAGTGAGAAAGGATTCTTTCCTTCCGCCTCGAGCATAGGATTGAACCTGTAGAGATGCCAGTAACCGCATTCTACTGCAAGTTTCTCCTCTTTCTGGCTGAGGCCCATTCCCGCTTTGAGACCGTGGTTGATACAAGGTGAGTAAGCTATGACGAGTGATGGTCCGTCGTATGCCTCCGCTTCTTTGATAGCGTTGAAGAACTGTGCAGGACTTGCGCCCATTGCAACCTGTGCGACATATACATAACCATAGCTCATAGCCATCATTCCGAGATCTTTCTTGCGGATTTTCTTGCCTGATGCAGCGAATTTCGCAATTGCTCCGACAGGAGTTGATTTGGATGACTGTCCACCGGTGTTCGAATATACTTCAGTGTCGAGAACGAGGATATTTACATTCTCTCCGGAAGCGAGAACGTGGTCAAGACCTCCGAATCCGATGTCGTAGCTCGCTCCGTCACCTCCGATGATCCACTGGCTGCGTGCAGGAATGAAATGTTTGTATTCAAGAAGAGCCTTGCAGGTATCGCATCCGCAGTTCTCCATAAGAGGAACGAGAGCGTCTGCAACTTCGCGTGTAGCTTTTGCATCGTTGCGGTTCTCAAGCCATTTGGTGAAGAGGGCCTTCATCTCGTCTGTACAGCATGTGCAGCTGAGTCCCTGCTCCATAAATTTGGCAACTGTGGCGCGTGCCCTGTCAGAACCTACCTTCATTCCGAGACCGAACTCGCAGAAATCCTCGAACAGTGAGTTCGCCCAAGCCGGACCGTGTCCCTGAGCGTTTGTGCAGTAAGGTGATGCAGGGAACGATGCACCGTAGATTGATGAACATCCTGTCGCATTGGCGATCATCATATGGTCACCGAACAGCTGTGTGATGGTCTTTACGTAAGGTGTCTCACCGCATCCTGCGCAAGCTCCGGAGAACTCGAACAGAGGCTGTGAGAACTGTGCGTTCTTCACATTCTGTGTCTTAGGCTGTACATTGTCCTTGTATCCTATGTGTGAATGCAGGTAGTCGAAGTTCGCCTGCTCCGCGTTCTGTGTCTCTGCAGGAAGCATGACAAGTGCTTTCTCTTTTGCCGGACATACATCTGCGCAGTTGCCGCATCCTGTACAGTCGGCAGGGGATACCTGCATAGTGAATGTGTATTCTTTGAATACTGCCTTGCCCTGCGCTTTCTTGATGGCTGCAGGAGCTGCGGCAGCCTCTTCAGCTGTCATAAGGAATGGACGGATCGCTGCGTGAGGACATACGAATGCACAAGTGTTGCACTGGATACAGTTTTCTGCTTTCCACTCAGGAATGTTCACTGCAATGCCGCGTTTCTCGTATGCTGCTGTGCCGTTAGGAATTGTGCCGTCTGCGATATCCTTGAATGCGCTTACGTGAAGCGTGTCTCCGCACTGTGCGTTCACTACGTCTGCGATTTCCCTTACGAATTCAGGAGCGAGCCTGTCCTTGTTCGGATTCTCGAATTTTGCAGTTATTTCTTTCCAGTCTGCCGGAACATTCACTTTTGTGTATTCTCCGCCTCTGTCTACGGCTGCATAGTTCATCTTTACGATGTTCTCGCCTTTCTTGCCGTAGCTCTTGTCGATTGCCTTCTTCATATATGCGACAGCATCCTCGTAAGGGATGATACCGGTGATCTTGAAAAATGCCGACTGGAGGATGGTGTTGGTTCTTCCTCCGAGACCGATCTCAGAAGCGATCTTTGTAGCGTTGATTATATAAAGCGAAACGTTTTTCTTGCCGATGATTGATTTCACGTTGTCCGGAATCCTCTTGATTGTCTCGGCTTCATCCCAGATGCTGTTGAGAAGGAGAGTTCCGTTTTCCTTGATACCTTTGAGAACATCGTATTTTGTGAGGTATGAAGGTACGTGGCAGGCAACGAAGTCAGGTGTTCCTACAAGGTAAGGAGCCTTGATTGGCGAGTCTCCGAAACGGAGGTGTGAACATGTGTATCCGCCTGATTTCTTTGAGTCATAGTCAAAGTATCCCTGACAGTATTTAGGTGTATGGTCACCGATGATCTTGATGGTGTTCTTGTTCGCTCCCACTGTACCGTCAGAGCCGAGTCCGTAGAATTTGCATTCTGTAGTTCCTGGTTTTACGATACTGATTTCCTCTTTTGCAGGGAGTGACTTGAATGTGACGTCATCTACGATACCGATTGTGAATCCGTCTTTAGGCTCAGCCAGTTCGAGGTTCTCATATACTGATACGATCTGTGCAGGAGTAGTGTCCTTTGATGAAAGACCGTAGCGTCCGCCGATTACGAGCGGTGCGTTCTCCTTGCCCTGGAAGAGTGTCTTGATGTCGAGGAACAGAGGCTCACCGAGTGCACCAGGCTCTTTTGTCCTGTCAAGGACAGCGATTCTCTTGACGGTCTTAGGAAGGACCTTCATGAAATATTTTGCGGAGAAAGGTCTGTAGAGGCGTACGATGAGGAGACCGTATTTCTTGCCCTGTGCGGAAAGATAGTCGATGGTCTCTTTGATTGTCTCGGTTACAGAACCCATAGCTATGATGATGTTTTCTGCATCAGCAGCTCCGTAGTAGTCGAATGGACGGTAGTCCCTTCCGGTAGCTTCGCTGATTTCTCCCATATATCTTGCAACGATATCAGGAACTGCATCATAATACTGGTTGCAAGCCTCGCGTGCCTGGAAATATACGTCGCCGTTCTGTGCTGTTCCCCTTGTTACAGGAGCGTCAGGGCTGAGGGCTTTGGCTCTGAATCTGGCCAGTGATTTGGTGCTGACCATATCCTTCAGCTTGTCTTCGTCGATCAGTTCTATTTTCTGGATTTCGTGTGATGTACGGAAACCGTCAAAGAAATGGAGGAACGGTATGCTTGATTTGATCGCTGAAAGATGGGCTACGGCAGCCATATCAAGTGCTTCCTGTACAGAAGCTGAAGCGAGCATTGCGAAACCTGTCTGGCGGCAGGCCATAACGTCCTGATGGTCTCCGAAGATTGAAAGAGCGTGGGATGCAAGGGCACGTGCTGAGACGTGGAACACAGTAGGGAGCATCTCTCCGGCAATCTTGTACATATTAGGGATCATAAGCAGCAGACCCTGTGATGCTGTAAATGTGGTTGTCAGGGCTCCAGCCTGGAGTGAACCGTGCACTGCACCGGCTGCACCTCCCTCACTTTGCATTTCGGTAACCTTTACTACCTCTCCGAAAAGATTTTTCTTTCCTTGAGCAGCCCATTCATCAACATATTCAGCCATTGTCGATGATGGGGTGATAGGGTAGATCGCTGCGTGCTCGCTGAAAAGATAAGCGATATGGGCGGCAGCGTAGTTACCGTCACAAGTGATAAATTTTTTCTCGTTTGCCATAATCGTTAAAATTTATGTGTATTGATTTTCTTTCTTTATAACTTATAATTTTTCATCCTGTTGTAGTCCCGTGTCCGAGCACGGTGCAACAGTCTTTGCAAATTTAGTTAAAAAAATGAAAGGATATGCTCTTTTGAATGAAAATATTATATAAAAAAAGAGCCGGCCGTTACCGGTCAGCTCTATGCCTGATTGTTTGTCAGATCGTTGTGATTCCTTCAACTTCAACCTCGTTTCCGGCAATCTTCTTGACAAGCCCCTGGAGTACAGTTCCGGGACCGATTTCCATAAAATATCCGGCTCCGTCGGCAACCATATTCTTGACGCTCTGAGTCCATCTTACCGGTGATGTCAGCTGGGTAAGAAGATTCTGCTTGATAGTGGCAGGATCTGTGGACGGAAGTGCTGTGACATTCTGGTATACAGGGCATACAGGTGTGTTGAACACGGCTTTCTCAATGCCTTCGGCCAGCTCCATACGTGCAGGCTCCATAAGAGGGGAGTGGAATGCACCTCCTACAGGGAGGACAAGTGCCCTTTTGGCTCCGGCAGCCTTCATCTTTTCGCATGCTTCATTGACTGCTTCGATTTCTCCGGAGATTACGATCTGTCCGTCGCAGTTGTAGTTTGCCGGAACGACTATACCGTTGCATGATGCGCAGATCTCTTCAACTTTTTCTGTCGGGAGCGCGATGATGGCGGCCATGGTTGAAGGCTTGATCTCGCAGGCTTTCTGCATTGCCCTCGCGCGGATCGATACGAGTTTCAATGCCTCCTCGAATTCCATTGCTCCTGCTGCTGCAAGCGCAGAGAACTCTCCCAATGAATGTCCTGCTACCATATCCGGATTGAAGCCTTCATAGCATTTGGCCAGCACTACAGAGTGGAGGAATATCGCAGGTTGGGTTACTTTGGTCTGTTTGAGGTCCTCGGGTGTGCCTGAGAACATAATGTCGGTGATTCTGAAACCGAGAATGTCGTTTGCTTTATCAAGCATTTCCTTTGCTGTGGCATTTGTGTCGTATAATTCTTTTGCCATACCGGGAAACTGTGAACCTTGTCCAGGAAAAACGTAAGCTTTTTTCATAAAATTCCTATTTTATTGTTTTATTCCGAATTCGGCCACAAAAGTACAAAAAACTGCTGACAGGCATTTAATTTTATGTCATAATTACGTATAATTGACATTAATGTGGCGAAATACGTAAAAAATGACTAAATTCGCAGCCGAAATTCTTGAAGCCTCCGTAGTTTAATGGATAGAATTTCAGATTCCGGTTCTGACGGTTGCGGTTCGATTCCGCACGGGGGTACAACTGAAACGCCTTGCAATCGTGTGATTGTCAGGCGTTTTTCTTTTATACTGAATCTCCTGCCTCACCCTGCTTCTGACCAAGAATATATCTCAGGAAGGGCTGTTACTGTCGCATATATTGCATTTGTTTATTAATTTCAAATGTCTGTAATATGTTGACATTCAAAGCGATGGTAATGCCTCACGAGCAGAAAAGCGACAAAACATTCAATCTGAAGATACAAGTAACCTATAAACGCAAGATTAGAAGAATATCAACAAGTATCTTCGTGAGGAAAACCGACCTCACAAAATCATATAAAATCAAGAACACTGAAATCCTCAGACAGGCGGATGACCTCATAAGAGAGTATCAGGAATCCTGCTCCAAATTTCAGATATAACTCCACGACTACACCATTGACGACATCCTCAATCTCCTTAAGGAAGAACGGACGAGAATCAAGAGTGTAGACTTCATCAGGTTCAGCAGGGAATGGGCGGAAGCGACCTCCTGCAAAGGTGTCAAGAACTATAAAACCGCCCTCAATTCCTTTGTCGCATATCTCGGCAAGGATGAACTTGACATCAACCAAATAACAATGAATATGCTGATTGGATTCAAGGACTATCTTGTGAAGAAACGGGAGGCACAGGTGGAACTGATGCGCAGGCAAGGGAAACGGATACCCTCCAACAGAATGGTATCGCTGTATCTCGGAAGCATACGCCACCTTTTCAATTTGGCCAGAAGGCAATACAATGACTATGACAAGGGCATTGTGCTTGTCAGGAACTCTCCCTTTGAAAACTTTGATGTACCGAAGCAGGAAATTACCCGTAAGCGTGCACTGGAAGCCGACATCATCCGAAAGGTCGTTGCACTGCCATATAAACTCAAAGCCAACGGGGAGGAGCGGACTTGCGTCTACAATCTTGCAAAGGATTGTTTCATACTCTCGTTCTGTCTAATCGGGATGAACTCTGCCGACCTTTACAGTGCGATGGAAATAAGGGACGGAATGATTGTCTATGAACGCAGGAAGACCACGGACCGCAGGAGTGACAAAGCACTTATGAAAGTCCGCATTCTTCCACAGGTTGAGTCTCTTGTTGAAAAGCATCTTGACCGCACGGGCAAACGGATATTCGGGTTCTATCGTTCGTATTCAAGTGCGACCAATTTCAACAGAGCCATAAACAACGGCCTGAAAGAAATCGGTAAAGTCCTTGGTATAGATGACCTTGAATATTATGCTGCGCGCCATTCTTGGGCTACATTGGCTGTAAATAAGGTTGGAATAGACAAATATACAGTCCACGCAGCACTGAACCACCTTGATGAATCTATGAAAGTGACAGATATTTATATAGAAAGGGACTTCGGTATAGAAAACAGGGCCAACGAGAAAGTTCTCAACTATGTTTTCGGGAATAACCCAATGTGATAAACGAAAAAGGACAGGGTATCGTGTGATACTCTGTCCTTTCTTACAACAAGATACTGCCTATTTCTTATGTTCGGGGAGTGCTTTTTGCGCCTCTTCCATTGCATCATAATCCATAGCGTATTTGTCAGCCGTGTCAGGTGTAAACTTGTCCTTATAAAGGATGTAATCGCTGTTCAGCGTGGCAACAATGCCTTTCTTTAGGACTTCATTAACCTTGCCTGCTCCCAAGAACACAATGTGGGTGGCAAGGATTCTCGGAGCGACACCAAGTTCTCCACATTCTTTCTCGAACCTCTTGCTGTCAAGAAGACGGTTGGCGACGTCCATATACTCGGACCAAAACTTCTCCTCGTCCGTGAACTCAGCCTTGATGAAGTTGTCAAGGCAGGTCCTCTTGACATCATTAGTTTTGGTCAATTGCGCATCGAACTTGCGCCTTGCCTTTCCGACTACACTCCATATGGTTGACGGCTTCTTGGCTGGTCTCATTTTCACTCCTGATTTTTCAGAAGCGTTTGACTTGACGGACTCGGTCGCAGCATTTGTCAGGAGTTCTGCGTTCTCAGAAATTTTAGAATTGCTCATAATTTTATAAAATTCTAAAGTTATACATCAGAGGTCTCTCGCCTTGCAAAGTCATTTAATGACACAGCAAAGATGGGGCGTCCGTCAAGTCCATATAGGTATAAACATTCAAACGGAGATTTATCCCCGTTAAATGTGATAAGGGCTGAACTCACGCTTCCTGTAAGCCGTCAAAAGACCTTTTAACGCATCTTCGTCATAGCGGAAGTTTTCATTTTCAGTCAGTTCCATCAGGTGAACGAGGCGTGAGATAAGCAGCACCTTGTTCATAGAATAGGATTTGGTCTGTCCCCCCTACAAGCACCCACTCGCCCTGTCTGTACTGATATTTTCCCTTGACATTCCTTGTCCTCCTTGTGGGGAGCTTGAGGACTATAAACAGCTCCTTGAAAAGGTTGTAGGCGTACCATATCCACAGGGACATTGATTTAGTTTCCAGTTCGTTCATCAGGACCTCGCTATAGTCCATATTTTTACCATTCTCCTTGAGGGTTTTCAAAATCAAACCGCGCAGGACACCGCAGGCAATAGAGCCTTTTACAGTCAGCTTCCCCTTTCCGCTGACCTTGAGTGAGAATTCCTTTGCATCTCCCAAATAAGTGTATATGTCATACAGTTGGTCTGCAAGATTAGGTGCGATTACGGGAGTGTTCTGACACCTCTGCTTGGTTACATAATAGATGAACGCAACGGCATACCAAAACATTTCAAGGTCAAGACCGTATTCCATAACCGTAACGCAGATGTCTTCATCAGAATAGAACTTTTCCCTTGTAAACGGAAGACCTTTCTCCACCTCGTCATAATGCATCATAAAAGGGTAGAACTCCTTTGCCTCACAATATGACAATGAGCCGTCCTCCTCGACATCGCAATCAGGAAAGGACTCCATTGCAAGAATATATGCATATCTGAACGGGGTTTCAAGTGGTGTACTCATACTATATGTCATTTAATGGTCAAAATTCCAATAAAGATAGCCATTATCTGCACCACGGCATTCAAAACATATCAGAAACCTGTAAAAATCATCGTTTTCACTGAAGTATAGGCTGAAAATGTATGTTTACGGTAAAGTTTAACGCGGAAATCATATAAAACAATTCATAAACAGACAAAACGGCAGCATAAATGTCCATTTCCATACACACAAATCCAATAAAAATTACCCATACGCATCCCTCCTCCATAAACCCCATAATCCTCCCTGCAATCAGCCCGAACAGCCCTCCGCAAGTCTCATATAACACCCTGATTCACAGAAGAAAACAATGTATTTTTATTTGGAGTTTCCATAAAAATTCACTATATTTACACTCGGATTCAGATGAGGCACTTCCGCCTGCATCACCACATTTTTCAAAGAACGGAATAATATCCGACAAGGAAAGACGGAGACATCTCCGGTCAACACAATCAAATCACAGGACAATGAAGAAATGACAGCACGGGGACGGCATTATGCTCCCGTTCACGGAAATGCTCCTGCTGCAGAGCAGGACATACGCCATCCTCACAAGGAAGTATGAAATCATACTCCCCGAAATGGAATGGAGGCACTGCATCCTGTTCGAGGAACAGGACGGACGGTAGAGAGGGGAAAACCGCAGGACAGGGATTCCCCTCCGTTTTGCCCGAAACTACCATATTTTTTCAGCAAGGAAACAGAATCTCCAATAGAATAGTCATCACGACTATATTTTTATAGACGGCAGGATGCCGATTCACATATTTGAAATCAAACAACGAATGAAAAATCAAACAAATGACGACTACAATGAAATGGGTGACATCACCCACATCGCCCCAGCAGAGGCAAAATATCTCCGTGACCTGATGTCCGAACTCCCTGCGAACTATGTGCTCAACAAGGGTATGACAGGCTGCGGTGCAACTACCGTGGCACTTGAACAGCCCTCCCCGACAATCATCGCGATGCCTTTCGTGGGACTGATACAGAACAAGACAGGTCAGGACAGGGACGGCAGACTTCTCGGGATATACGGTGATGGCGACAAGGGTCAGGAGATAGCTGAGTATATGAAATCACACTCACAAAGCCCGAAGATACTCACCACATACAATTCAGTACCGAAAGTGTGCAGCATACTCTCATCCCTCGGATATGACCCGTACAGCAGTTTCTTCCTCGTGATAGACGAATGACATCTTCTTTTCAATTCCTACCACTTCAGGAACGATGCCGTACGCAGCCTCCTCGAAACCGCATCGAAGTTCGGGAGAGTGACCTACATTTCAGCGACACCCATCGAACGGAAATACTGGCTCGAGGAGATGAAAGAGCTGCCCGAATACAGGATAGAATGACCCGATGCGGTACGGACCGACATCCACTCGCACAAGGTGAACAAGCCTCTCGTCTATATGGCACGCCTGTGCAAAATAAGAATAAAAAAGGGTCTTCAGAGAGACGAAAACGGGAACAGTCCCGACAACTACCACATATTCATCAACTCCGTGGATGACATCGGTGCGATAATCCGTACGGCAGGGCTTACCGCGGAGAACACGAAGGTCGTATGTTCACAGAGCGACACATCCAAGGCAACCAACCTGCGCAAGCTTCCCGAGGGTTTCGACATCGGGACTACCCTTGACCCTGTGAAGCCGATAAACTTCTACACCTCCACGGCATTCGAGGGTCAGGACATCTTCGACAGGGACGGTCAGGTGTTCATCGTGAGCAACCCGTGCAAGGCACACACGCTGGTGGACATATCGACATCGTTCATACAGATATGCGGACGGATAAGGGATGCAGCCCCTGACAGGTACATATCCCACATCTACGACACGACTGCATACACGGGCATCTCTCCCGAAGACTTCGAGACGAGCGCACGGAGAAAATACGAGGACGCGCGCAGGACTGCCGATGAAATCAACAGCCTTTCGGAGAGCACAAGGAAAAAGGCAATCAGGGGAATAGTGACAGAAGAACCGTATGTGACGGTAAGGGACGGGCTGCTTGTCCCCGACCGCAATATGATGAACTATGAAATCGTGAACTACAAGGTCGCAAACGGAATCTATACGGCGAAGTCAAATGTGCGCGATGCTATGGAGAGCGCAGGGCTGAAAGTGGGCAATGACGATTCATACACACAGTCCAAGGAGTTCAGGCTTATAGAAAAGAAGAAAGTGCCGTTCAGGGACCTGTTCGACATATATGCGAAGATTCGGGAGGAGACGGACGGGAAGATGATGTTCGCCTTGAGGCGAGACAGCAGGCTTGAACTGATTGAAGATATGAACCCTCTTGTCAGGGAGGCATACGAGAAACTGGGCAGGGACGAGGTCGTGAGGATGAAGTACCACCAGTCAAACATCAAGAAGAAGATCATTGCCATAAGTAACGGTAGCAGGCTGCCGAAGATACTGAAGATGATTGACGGCAGGCTGCCTATGCTGACAAGGATG
>Ga0073906_1002136_pt1 | contig 27245 bp, 17 predicted proteins | sample Inofromicrocosms_FD_65485 | JGI IMG/M metagenome (GOLD analysis project Ga0073906, IMG submission 65485) | Mouse cecum microbial communities from Vienna, Austria - Inoculum for glucosamine and mucus D2O microcosms | ecosystem: Host-associated > Mammals > Digestive system > Large intestine >...
TATGTCTCTGGTGATTATAGCAGGTATGGTTGTCGGCACTGCTGTCAGCCTTTTCTTCGTACCTGTCATATATTTCGAAATCTACAGGAAAAGAAAATGAAAGGCAGGGAAGGCATATGGATTCCGACTTTTTCGGTACTTCTGCTCACGGCGGTGATAGCATTTCTTGGTGTGGTTTCCATCCCGATGCTCAATGTCCGCTATTCTCCGGAGTCTACGGGCAACTCAATCAACGTATCGTTTTCCTGGAACGGAGCGTCCCCGCGTATTATGGAGTCGGAGGTGACTTCGAAGATTGAGGGTGTACTTTCCGGAATAAAGTCCAACAGCGGCATCAGTTCTACGTCCAATAGGGACAATGGTAGTGTGCGTGTCAGTTTCAGAAAAGGTACCGACATGGCTGCAGCACGTTTCGAGGTGGCGTCCCGTATCAGAAATCTCTATCCGAAGCTTCCGGACGGTGTGAGCTATCCGTCCATTTCGCTCGGTACGCGCGGGACAGGAGGGACAACGGCTGTGACTTTTGTACTCAAGTCAGAACTCCCTTCCAAGGAAATCGAAAAATTCGTTACGGCAAGGCTGATGACTCCGCTTTCAAGAATAGACGGAGTGGAGAAAGTCTCGTTCTGGGGAGCCTCCCCTTTCGAATGGGTTGTCACTTTTGACCGCCAGAAGGCTGATGCCGTCGGCATAGATGCAGCTGCCATAGCATCTGCATTCAAATCGTATTTCAATACTGAAATGATAGGCCTGGCCAATACGGACGAAGGTGTGGTCAGTGTCAGGTTGGCAAGCATGTCCGGAGATGACTTCGGGGCAATTCCTGTTGTCAACAGGAACGGCCGTGTGGTCTATCTCGGGGAGATTGCGGACTTCCGCTACCAGGAGTCGCAGCCGCGTTCCTATCACAGGATAAACGGTCTGAACACCATAAGCCTGTCGGTGTCTGTGGAGCCTGATACCAATCTGCTTCGGCTCGCATCCGAAATCAGGGCCAAAATGAATGAACTGGAGGCGTCATTCCCGGAGGAGATAACCGTTTCTGTGAGCCGTGACGCTTCCGAATATATTTCCGAGGAACTTGACAAGATATATTTCAGGACACTGATGTGTGTCCTTATACTGCTTGTGTTCGTGTTCGCTGTCAGCCGTTCATGGAGATACCTCCTGGTGATAACCCTCACTCTTGCGGCCAATATCCTTTCGGCGATAGTTCTCTACAATGTTTTTGATGTTGCAGTGCACATCTATACCCTTGCCGGCATTACGGTCTCTCTCGGTATAATCATCGATACGTCCATAGTGATGGCCGACCATTATTCGTATTACGGGAACCGCTCCGTTTTCCCTGCACTTTTCGGTGCCACAGCCACGACTGTCGGTGCTCTGTGCGTGATTCTCCTGTTGCCGGAACAGGACAGGAAGAACCTGACCGATTTCTCTCGGGTGATAATGATTAACCTTACCGTCTCTATGGCGACAGCCTATTTTTTCATCCCTTCTCTCGTGGACCGCTTCCCGCTGAAGAAGACAGCCTATAGTCTTTCTATGAAAAGGCGCAGGAGGGTAGTGAGATGGAACCGTATCTATGAACGTTTCATCCTTATGGGGCTTCGCCGCAGATGGGTCTTTGTAGTCGCCCTTGTTGCAGCTTTCGGCATACCGACCTGTCTGCTTCCGGACAGGATAGGATCTCCGGATCCTAATTCCATTCAGAAACTGTATAACAGGATAATGGAATGGAGACCGTATGCTGATAACAGGAAGGAAGTTGACGGTATACTTGGCACTTCGTTCGCTATGTTCAATCAGGCTATGGACAAGTCGGATTTTTATCGTGAGCCCGGCCGGGAGTCCCTTCAGATAGATGCCGGAATGCCGGAAGGATGTACTGTGGGGCAGTTGAATGAGGTGGTCAGGAGTATGGAGAACTATCTCAGCATGTTCGACCAGATAGAAAGGTTTACGACAGATGTCAGAAGTTATGACAACGCATCCATATCGGTCTGGTTCAAGCCTGAATATGAGAACACATCCTTTCCTGCGCAGTTGAAAGCCAATGTGATAACTATGGCAAGCAATTTCGGAGGTGCCACATGGCGTGTATACGGAGTCAATAACAATTATTTCAACAATAATGTCCTGTCGGACTACAAGGCCAATGTAATATCCCTGAAAGGATATAACTATGATGAACTGCTCGTTTATGCGGACACCCTGATGGATATCCTTTCTGCCAACCGCCGTGTCTCCGGACTGGAATTTGTGACCCCGTCCGGCCGTCTTCCTGTCAATGAGTACAATATGGCGTATGATTTCAGCAAGATGGCTGTCGCCGGTGTGAACCCATACAGGTATTACAGCGAACTGTCCACTGTCCTGTACAGCCGGGGGCTTACGTCTGTAATGGAGGATGGCGAGATGACCTCCGTTGTGCTGAAATCCTCGGAGGCGGAAAGTTTCGACCTCTGGAATGTAGTGAACTCGCAGGTGAAGGTGGATTCAATATATGCCAAACTGTCGGAACTCGGTTCTGTGAAGAAAATGAGGACGGGCTTTCCTATAGTGAGGAACAACCAGTCATACGAAGTGAAGGTCGGGTTTGATTTCATAGGCTCGTATGAACTCTCCCGTTCTTTTATAGATAAGACTGTCAGGTATATGAACAATGAGGTGCTCACGATGGGCTACAAGGCATCTACGCGCAAGGGCGGGGGATGGCTTTCCGGCAAGAAGAGCAAGTATGGCTGGCTCATCGTGCTTGTGATAGCCGTAATCTTCGTTACGTGCAGCATTATCTTCAACTCTCTCAGGCTTCCTCTTTCAATAATACTGATGATACCGGTTTCGTTCGTGGGAGTGTTCCTTATGTTCGGGCTGTCGGACTTTACTTTCGACCAGGGAGGTTTTGCCGCTTTTGTCATGCTCTGCGGGGTTGTCGTCAATGCCGGCATCTATCTGGTGGATACTTTCCGGAAAGACCTCAGCGGCCGCAGTGACGTGAGAAAATATATTCGTGCCTTCAACCACAAGATGAACCCCATTATGCTGACTGTGATATCCACTGTTCTCGGTCTCGTGCCTTTCCTGTTCGACGGCCCGGAAGAAGTCTTCTGGTTTGCATTTGCGGTCGGTACCATCGCTGGAATGTTCTTCTCCCTCATCGCCCTGGTGGTCTGCCTTCCGGTCTTCTGCCTGAAAAAATTATAGTATATGGCTTGGGGACGAATCTTTCATTTTTATCGGCTGCTATGACATAATTTTGCACATTGGGAAAAGAATGACACAAAATCAGGAAGTTGTTTAATTTTACTCATTGGAATTTTATAGTTATTTTTGAAAATAATTTCTAATTGCCACAAATGTGTATTTTGGCACATTGTACTATGAAAAGGACCATACTATATCTCATATTGCTGTTCTCTGCACTGGCGGTGTCGGGGCAGCCTCTGTATTTCGAAAGGATTGACACCAGATACGGTCTTTCCCAGAATACAGTCAACGAGATAATCCAGGACAGCCGGGGCTTTATGTGGTTCGGTACAAAGGACGGCCTGAACCGTTATGACGGTACGCATTTCAAAATATTCAAATCCATACCTAACCGGCCTTGCTCTTTGGGCAACAATCAGATACGTGCAATTGTCGAAGGGAAGGACGGTAGTATCTACATCGGAACCAATGCCGGTCTTTTTGTCTATGACACTGAAAAGGACAGGTTCAGTGAAATAAAACTTCAGGATGCTTCAGGGGGGGGTATCTCTAATCCTGTGCTTTGCGTTGAGATGGATTCCAGAGGCAGGATATGGGTGTCTGTAGAGGCTGCCGGCGTGTACTGCTATGAACCGGGTGCTTCAGAGGCTGAGTGCAGATACAGCACAAAGAAACCTCTGCACACTATGGCGATAGATATGAAAACCGGTGTGATCTGGTTCTCATGGCCCGGGGAGGGACTTTATTATACCGATGACGACTTTGCCAGCATCACTCCGTTCCTTACGACCGACGGCGATAAAATCTGTCCGCAGGACATCATCTCGTGCATATATATAAGCGACTACAACAGAATATTCCTCGGTATGGAAAAGGGCGGTGTGATGGCTCTCAACAAGGCCACTTCGCAGCTGTCCAAACTTCCGCTCTCGGACAATGCCTTGTTCGTCAGGCAGATACTCCAATATTCCTCTGACGAGCTGTGGATAGGTACCGAATCAGGACTTTATATCTACAACATCACGGCTAAAGAGGTGTCGCATTTTGAAAGTTCACGCTACGACCCTTATTCCCTTTCGGACAACTCCATCCATTCAATGTGCAAGGATAAGGAAGGAGGCCTGTGGCTCGGAACATTCTTCGGCGGAGTCAACTATCTGCCCGGCAAGGTTCCCGACTTCAATAAATATTATTATACGGACGGTTCCAACGGACTGTACGGTATAAGGATAAAGGAAATATGCCCGGACGGGAAAGGGGGGCTCTGGGTCGGGACCGAGGATGCGGGACTGTACAATTTCAGTCCGGAGACGGGAAGGTTCACCTTCTTTGAACCGAGCCGTGAGTTTCCGAATATCCACGGTCTTGTGATGGACGGGGACAAACTGTGGGTCAGCACATTCGCCCACAGCATAAGAGTAATCGACACGGTGACCGGAAAGGTCAGGAAATATGATGCCAACAGCTCATACGGGGACAGGCTTTTCAGCAACTATGTGTTCGCCCTTGAAATGACCAGCACCGGCAGGCTGTATGTCGGCACTATGCACGGTCTGCAATATTACAACGCCGATACGGACAATTTCGGATATGTCCCTGAAATCAACGGCGGAAAGATGGTCAATACCATTATGGAGGACTCCGGAGGCGACTTGTGGGTGTCTACTGTCTCCAACGGTCTCTACAGACTGCACGGGGAGAGCGGTGTGTGGACCCAATACCTTCACCGGACGGATGACCCGGGGGCTTTGCCGTGCAACAATATAATAAGCATATTCGAAGACAGCTCAAGACGTATCTGGATTACGACTGAAGGCTATGGAGTAAGCCTTTACGACAGTGCGACGGACAGTTTCCGTACATTTAATTCAATCGATGGGCTTCCGAGCGATGTGGTCTATCAGATAGTGGAAGACGGATACGGCAATTTCTGGATGTCCACAAACAGGGGACTCGCGCTTTTCAATCCGCAGTCGTATGAGGTGAAGCGTATATATACGACAGAAAACGGCCTTCTTTGCGACCAGTTCAATTACCATTCAAGCTACCGCTCCCCGGACGGGACAATATGGCTGGGAAGTGTGGAAGGTCTGATCTCCTTCCGCCCGGATGTGCTCCTGAGCGAGATAGAAAGTTATATGCCTCCTATCTTCATTACGGATTTCACCCTTATGAACCAGGATGTCGAGGTAGGAGCGGAGGATTCTCCTCTAAAAAAGGATATAACCTATACCGGTGAGCTTAAGCTCAGACATTATCAGAACAATTTTACCATATCCTTCGCCGCGCTCGGCTACAGGAAAAACAATGAGCTTGTCTACAGGATGGACGGTATAGACAGCAAGTGGAACAGGTATAACGGCGGTGCGGTCACATATTCCAACGTATCTTCCGGCAACTATGTGTTCAGGGCAAAGCTGGAAAATGATGCTGAAGGTGCCGGTGAAAGAGTGCTGAATATCCGTGTCGCTCCTCCCGTGTACTTCTCGAATGTGGCCAAGATGCTGTATATGATGATGTTCGCCGGACTTCTGCTTCTCGGCATATATCTCTATCACCGCAGGGCTGTCAGGAAGCGCGGAAAATATATTATGGCATACGAGAAGAAGAAGGAGCAGGAAGTATATGAGGCCAAGATCAAATTCTTCACGAATGTGACACACGAAATCAGGACTCCTCTCACTCTCATAAAGGGGCCTTTGGAGAATATCATAAACAACGGCAAGGCCAATCCTGAAATTGCCGGTGACCTGAATATCATCCATAGAAACACCGACAGGCTTCTTGTGCTTGTGAACCAGCTTCTGGATTTCCAGAATATGGAGAAGGAGAACATATATCTTAATCTGCGTCCGGAGAAGGTTTCCGGGATTGTGGCTGATATATCGGAGCGTTTCAGCCTGTCCTTCCGTGAAGGGGGAAAGGACTGCGAAGTCAATATCACGGACAAGAATATATATGCAATGGTAGACAAGGAAGCATTTACAAAGATTGTAAGCAATATGTTCATCAATGCTTTGAAATACTCTGACCATATCATCAGGATCACCCTTGACCGGGATGGCGGAATGTGCCGTCTTGTCGTTGTAAATGACGGTGACCTGATACCGGAGAACAAACGGGATGTGATTTTCCAGCCGTTCTACAGATATACCAATACCGGCGACAAGGCAGGTTCGGGCATAGGACTCTTTTTTGCCAAGTCTCTTGCAGAACTGCACGGCGGGTCTCTTACTATGGATGTTTTTGAAGGTATGAATGAATTTGTCCTCAAGGTTCCGCTTTATGACCCCGTGTCCGCGGAAGAGGAGGCTACGCAGATTGCGATAGCGGAAATCCTGGACGGGGGCAACGAGTCGTCGCTTCCGGTCGAGACCGGCGGAAGTGTCATACTTGTCGTGGAGGATGAGCCTGAAATGCGTGAATTCATAAAGTCTGTCCTTGAGGGGTCATATAATGTCGTGACCGCTGAAAACGGGATAGAGGCCCTGAAAGTTATTGTAAGGAATGAGATTTCAATGATTGTCAGCGATGTCATGATGCCGGAGCTTGACGGTATCACATTGTGCCGGACTCTCAAAAAAGATGTCAGGTACAGTCATATCCCTTTCATTATGCTGACAGCCAAGACTGATCTTGAGTCACGTGTGGAGGGTATGAATGCCGGTGCCGACAGCTATGTCGAGAAACCGTTTTCTTCGGAATACCTCATTTCTGTCATATCCAACCAGTTCAAGAGCAGGAAGATGCTCAGAGAGTCATTTATCAAGAATCCGCTCGGAAAATTGAATTTCGGCAATCTGTCCGCCAATGACATTGATTTCCTGGTCCGTCTCCAGCAGGTTGTAGACGGCGTTATGATAGATCCGGAACTGAAGGTAGGGGATATCGCTGATATGATGAACATGGGATATAGGGACCTTTACCGCAAGATGGATTCTCTTCTGGGGATGACTCCGAAGACTTTCCTGCGCATTGAACGCCTGAAAAAGGCGGCCCGCCTGCTTAAGGAGGAGAGCATCCAGGTCAAGGAAGTATGCTATATGGTAGGATTCAATACTCCTTCATATTTCATAAGATGTTTTGTACAGCAGTTTGGAGAGACCCCTTTGAGCTTTGTCAACAATCTGTCGAAAAATAACAAAAACAAAAATAAAACCAAGAAAAGCAAATGAGAAGATTCCTATTGAAAAAAATTGCATCATCGCTGCTGATGCTGTGTGTGGCCCTTTCTGCCTTTGCGCAGGGGAGAGATTATCTTTTTGCCCTGAAATCGTCTGAAGGGCATAACGGAGACTACGATTGGGTAATGAAAAAAGCCTCTGAAGTGACAGAGAGAGCTGAGGATATTTCCCGTGACGGCTGTCAGGACGAGGGATGGAGTCCGGCGATCGTTCCAGGTACGGTGCTCAATTCACTTGTCAACAACGGTGTGTATCCGGAGCCTTATTTCGGGCTGAACAACAAGATTACATCAGGTCTCATTCCGGATTTGAGCATTGCCGGAAGGGATTTCTACACCTACTGGTTCAGGACTTCATTTGACGGAGTCGATTTCGGCAAGGATGAAAGAATATGGATGCAGATGGACGGAGTCAACTACAGGGCCGAGTTCTGGCTGAACGGAAAGATGGTGTACAACCTGTCAGGAATGTTCCGTCAGGAATTTGTGGATGTGACGGACTATATATTCAAGGACAAAAAGAATGTCCTGGCGGTAAAGGTGTACCCTATAGACGAGCCGGGCGGTCCGCGTCAGGGCAATTCCAAATCCTGGGGAGCGGCCGGAGAGTTCCGCAACGGAGGTAACGGAGAGATCGGAAAGAATGTCTCTATGCTGATGACTGTCGGCTGGGATTTCACTTTCCTTGACGGCATAAGGGACAGGAATACCGGTATATGGAGAGATATCCGTTTCTACAAGACGGGCAAGGTGATGCTGAAACATCCTTTCATAAAGAGCGATCTGCGCAAGCCTGGATATGACAGGGCATCGGAGACGGTCAGCGTGGAAGTCTCCAATCCTGGATTCAGAAGCCAGAAGGTGAAGGTGCGCGGAGAGATTCTCGGAGAAGGCATCACGTTCGAGAAAGAAGTCAATATCCTTCGCGGTATGACAGAGACAGTTGTCTTCAGACCTGAGGATTTCCCTCAGCTTGTGATTGACAATCCTCGTCTGTGGTGGCCTGTGAACAAAGGTCCGCAGGAACTCTACACTGTTTCACTGAAAGTGGAGCAGGGCGGTGCCGTGCAGGATTCTGTCTCTGCGCGCTTCGGTATCAGGGAAATAGTATCGGACCAGAACACTCCTGACAAGTCAAGGACGTTTTATGTCAACGGCAAGCCTGTCTTTGTCAGGGGAACCAACTGGATTCCGGAAAATATGCTCCGCAACTCAGATGAGCGTACATACGCTGAATTGAGATATACTGCCCAGTCAGGAGTGAATCTTATCAGACAATGGGGTGGAGGCATCACGGAATCCGATATGTTCTATGACCTTTGTGACGAGCTTGGAATTATGGTGTGGACTGAATTCTGGATGACGGGCGATACCAAGCATCCTGTGGATGAGGGACTTCATCTCCAGAATGTTGCTTCTACTGTAAAGCGTATCAGAAACCATCCGTCGCAGATGTATTATGTCTGCTCGAATGAATCTACCGAGATGACCGGTATCAGGGACCTCCTGGACCGTCTTGACGGTACAAGAGGGTATCAGATGCAGTCCGAGTGCGCTGGTGTGCACGACGGAAGCCCTTATAAGACAGTCAATCCGATGCGCCATTATGAGAATACCGCATCCGACAGGGGAAGCCGTGTGGACGGGTTCAATCCCGAGTACGGCGCGCCTTGTCTTCCTACCGTGGAATGTCTCAGGGAGATGATGCCGGAGGAGGATCTTTGGCCTATAAACAAAGAGGTGTGGGACTACAGCGACGGCAACGGGTTCCATCAGATGTCCACTCTTTATGTGGATCTCGTCAACCAGTATGGAGAGTCATCCGGCATTGACGAGTTCGCTATGAAAGGACAGTTCGTCGGAGCTATGAACTACAGGACAATATGGGAAGTATGGAACTATAATAAGCTGAACTATGGTGACCGCTATGCTTCAGGATTCCTGTTCTGGTATCATAATTCTGCTGTACGCCAGGTCTGCGGACGTATGTGGGACTGGTCGCTTGAGCCTACGGCTGCACTTTATACCGCCGCCAATGCCTGCGAGCCTCTCCATCCTCAGTTTGACTATCTCAAAAATACCGTGTCTGTGGTCAATGACTATTACAGAAGCTTTGCCGGATATAAGGTAACAGCTGAGGTCTGGGATATAAATTCCAGAAAGGTATGGAGCAAAGAAGCAGTTGTGGATATACCTGAGGACGGGGTTGTCAACGATGTGTTTGCAATTGATTTTCCTGCAGGCATCTCACCTGTACATTTCATAAAGCTCCGTCTTCTGGATGCTCAGGGCAGGCAGAAGGGAAGCAGCTTCTACTGGAGGTCCGACAATGCATACGAAGGCAAGAACACATTGACAGGTCCTGCGACTGCAGGCTTTGAGAGCCTTTCTGAACTTGCCGAGGCCAAGGTGTCGATGAAATACGCCGCACGTGTTGAAGATGGAAAACATTTCATTGATATCGAGCTGAAGAACAGCCGTAAGGCAATCGCGTTCTTTACACAGCTGCAATGGCTTGATGCTTCCGGGAAACCTGTACGTCCTTCGTTCTATACAGACAATTTCATAAATATGATGCCTGGTGAGGTGCGTAGGATTACAATAGAGACAAGTCAGGAAAATCTTCCTGCAGGAGATTATTCGCTTGTGCTCAAAGGATTCAATGTCAATAAGGTGTCACGTATAATTCTGGTGAAATGAAGAAACTGATTTTGTGTCTTGTCTTCCTGGCGTCCTGCGCCGTATCAGGAATTGCCTTTGCTGCCGGAGCCTCTGAAAGGGCTGCCGGCAAATCCGCCGGGTATGATGTGGTTGTGGTCGGAGGTACGCCAGGCGGAATAATGGCCGCCATAGCTGCCGCGCGTGAAGGCTGCGACTGTGTGATACTTGAACGTACCGGATATATCGGAGGACTGCCTGCCAACGGATTGGGGGCGACTGATATCGGCACGAGAGGAGCTACTACTGGTCTTTTCGGAAGCTTTGTCGGACTCAACAGGCAATATTATGAAGATATGTATGGTGCCGGTTCACAGCAGGTGAGAGACTGCAGCGACGGTTATCATTTTGAACCTCATGTGGCCGCGCTCACTTTCGGAAAAATGATTTCAGAGGCTGGTCCAGGCAAAATCGAAGTGCTTGTTATGAAGCAGTTTGACCCGGACCCGTCCAATGTGTTTATGGAAGGGAATGCAGTCAAGGCAATAAATGTGACTGACAGGACTACCGGTGAAGTAGAAACGTACAGAGGAAGGATTTTCATAGATGCCACATACGAAGGCGACCTCGGAGCTTCAGCGGGAATCCCGTTCAGGCTCGGACGTGAAGGGGCGGATGAGTTTTCCGAGCCTTGCGCCGGCAGGATTTACCGCTGGTGGAAGCACGGTCCTGACGGTGAAGGTACTACGTATGAAGGTGATGATGCAATCCAGGCCTACAATTACCGTCTGTGCCTTACTGCAGACAAGGACAATTATGTGCCCGTCCGCAAACCGGACAATTATGACAGAAACGATTATGCTTCCATAGTTGAGGATGTCTATACAGGGCGCAATACCGATATCCGTTTCAAAGGGGTGACCCGTGAGCAGATGGAGGCGAACCGTCAGAGAATCCTTGCCGGAGGCAGAACCGCAATCCCAGGAGATGTATGGGGAATGTGGAAAATATGCAGCATTATGCGTCTTCCTAACGGAAAGACTGATGCCAACAACCAGCATCTCGCGTTTGTGTCGACAGATCTTCCGGAGGAGAATGTGCCGTGGCCGGTTTCCGGATGGGAATGGCGCGACAAGTTCGCCCAAAGGCTCCGTGACTACACTCTCGGTCTTCTCTGGTTTGTGCAGAATGATGAGGCTTTGCCTGTGCAGTTCCGTGAGGCCTGTCGTGAATATGGTCTTGCGGCTGATGAATATACGGACAACGGCAATTTCCCTCGTCAGGTGTATGTGCGTGAGGGCAGAAGGCTTGAAGGCACATATTTCTTCACCGCTTCCGATGTGATTCCTGAAGAAGGGAAGTCGCGTCCTCAGGTGAGTGCGGAGTCGATAACGGCCAGCCATTACGCGCTTGATTCGCACGCTACGCGCAAACGTGAGGAGGGGCGTGTTCATCTGGAGGGCTTCTTCAGTCATCCGACGTCCGTGTATACTGTGCCTTACGGTGTTATGGTGCCGAAAGTTGTGGACAACATTCTGTTTCCTGTCCCTGCGTCAGGAAGCCATGTCGGATTCTCAACTTTGAGGATGGAGCCTTGCTGGATGGCTATGGGTGAAGCTGCTGGAACCGCGGCTGCCATCGCAGTCGCCGACGGATGTGACGTGCGTAGCGTTCCTGTCGGACGTATTCAGGACAAACTTTTGGCAAACGGTGCCACATTGGTATATTTCAAGGATCTGAGACCTGATGACAAGGATTTTGTACAGGTCCAGAAACTTGCTCTCAAAGGTTATTTCCCGGAATATTCGGCGGACCTTGACAAGCCTCTTGACGAGAAGACGGCCGCGCTATGGAGCAGTCTTTCAGGACTTGTGATAGAGTGTGACGGCGGTACCAGACGTCAGTTCCTGCGTATGCTTGAAGGCAACAGTCTGAATGACTGCTTCCCGGATTGGGCTTGGACTGACTTCTCCCGTCCGGACGGCATAAATCCGGTTATTTCCCCGGACAGCACTACGAAGTTTTTGTGTCCTATGCTCGGGGAGGAGATAGCCTGGGAAAACAATGACACATTCAATCCGGCTGCCGCTGTGCACAAAGGGCGTATAGTGGTGCTTTACAGGGCTGAGGACAAGTCCGGTGTCGGTATCGGCAAGAGGACTTCCCGTATCGGATACGCCTGGTCCAGGGACGGACTGCATTTCAAAAGGCTCGGCCAACCGGTGCTGTATCCTGCCGAAGATTCTCAGAAAGAGCTGGAATGGCCGGGAGGATGTGAAGACCCTCGTGTGGCCGTGACGGAAGACGGGCTGTATGTGATGTTCTATACACAATGGAACAGGAAGAAGGCAAGGCTTTCGGTAGCCACTTCGCGTGATCTGAAGAATTGGGATAAGCACGGGCCTGTGTTTGCAAAGGCCTATGACGGACGCTTTTTCGACTATTTCTGCAAATCGGCTTCCATTGTCACAAAAGTGGTTGACGGTAAGCAGGTCATAGCCAAGGTGGGAGGCAAGTATCTGATGTATTGGGGAGAACACTTCGTGAATCTTGCGACTTCCGATGATCTGGTCAACTGGACTCCTTTGCTTGATGACAAAGGTGATTTCCTTAAGCTGGTAACTCCGCGCAGAGGATATTTTGACAGTGATCTCACCGAATGCGGCCCTCCTGCAGTGATAACCGACAAGGGAATCCTGCTCATCTATAACGGAAAGAACAGCGGAGGCAAAAACCGTGACAGGAGATATACCGCCCGTTCATATTGTGCAGGCCAGCTTCTGTTTGACATTAATGATCCTACAAAGCTCATCGGCAGACTTGATGAACCGTTCTTTGTCCCTGAGGCTCCTTTTGAGAAGAGCGGACAATATCCTGACGGTACTGTTTTCGTCGAGGGACTTGTCCTGTACAAAGGTCATTGGTATCTTTACTACGGTTGTGCAGACTCCCGTGTCGCTGTCGCTGTGCGGAAGTCCTCGTCGCGATAGTCCTTGCGCAGCTGCTGTTCAGGTGATTTTATGTCCGTTGCGGCTGGCCTTATGTTGCTGTTGCGACGTTATGTCCGCTATTTGGTCCGGTTGTTCTGATGTCATAGCTGTTGCTGTGTGATGTCCGTTGCGGTTACTCTGATGTCACAGTTGTTGTGGTGTCTGATCCGGAAGCGGTAGAGTCTGTTTGCAATGGATTGTATGATAGCGTGTCCCCCGCCCTAAAGTCTTTACTATGATTTTAGGGCGGGGGACATTATATAGGGTGGGTCTTTGTAACCATTTGAAATACAGGTAGATACAAACAAGTATGTCCAATATAGGATGTACTTGTTTGCAATGTGTTGGCACACAGTGTGTTACAAGAACCCTCCTTGTGTGCTATGGCTCCTGCCCAGGCTTTTATCCTGGCGATTTGTTGCAGGGTACGGAAGATTGATGGAGATTGACAAAAGCCGTTTGACTCGCAAACAGCTTATATTGACAATTGTTACAGATATACAATAGGAATGTCAATGCTGCCGTCGCCATGTGACAGTGAAAATTTTGACGAGGAGGCATCCTTTATCAGCTCATTCAGCTCCTCCTTGGTCATCAGGGATGTATCATTGTGCCAGATGACATCGTAGATGAGGTTATGGATATCGTATTTCTCGCCCTTATATTTGACAGTCCTGTCTGTGAGCATATATATATCACAATTGTCTTCTCCTGACAGGTGTCTGAAGGTCGCGTATCTGGTCTTTCCAGTTATTTTGTCCTTCCCGACAGAAGATGCTAAAACAAAGTTAACCATACAGCACATAACCGTGTCGCGTGTTATAACAAAGGGCTTTCCCTGTTTTTCTCCTCGTGCATATCGTGAATATATGTTGTCATCATAGACAAATTCACAGGAGCTGCTCCCTGGAGATATATGTATATAGAACTCTCTTCCGTCAGTGCAAGTCATTCCGCATGACGTGAGCGCAAAAACCGCAGCAAGCAGTACAATAATCTTTTTCATAATGATTTTATTTTAGATTTTCTACAATAGCTCTCGCCTCGGCATATTCCAAATAAATTTTGTCTCTGCCCTCGGCTTGGTCGTTTTTTTAGATATTCAGTCTACAATAAATGCTGCACCTCGGAATAACCCGAATAAATTCGGTTTCTTCTCTCGGTTTGCAATTTATTTTTAACTCTGTTTACAATTACTTTCCCGGTGTAGGGAAAACGGATTTTCTCTCAACCCTCAGCTTAATCGTTTATTAAAGCCAGTACAAACAAAAATAGGTATTATGTTTTTATATAACAAATGTTTGTTGACGGCTATTTTCAATAGTATGAAAACTATTTGCATATTAATTGGACAAGCCTGAGTCGGAATAGGTGGGTCTTTGTAATCATTTGAAATACAAATAGATACAAACAAGTATATCCCATATAGGGTATACTTGTTTGCAATGTGTTGGTACGCAATGTATTACAAGGACCCTCCTTGTGTGCTATGGCTCCTGCCCCGGCTTGTCAGCCCGAATGTACCGGAATGACTATATCTGCCTGAGGTCTGCCTGCCTGACGGTCCGGATCAGCTGAAGGGAACAATATAATATGCTTTGTCTTAGACGATAAGAATCAATAAGTTGTTGATTATTTGAAAATTATTTGTATATTTGCAGCCCCCAAAATAGGGGAAGGAAACATAAATTAAAGATTTACAATCATTTATGCCTACAATTCAACAATTAGTTCGCAAAGGACGCGAGGTTATCGTCGAGAAGAGTAAATCTCGCGCGTTGGACGCTTGCCCTCAGAGAAGGGGCGTGTGCGTGCGTGTGTACACAACCACACCTAAGAAACCTAACTCAGCTATGCGTAAGGTTGCACGTGTACGTCTTACAAACTCAAAAGAGGTCAATGCTTACATACCTGGCGAGGGTCACAACCTCCAGGAGCACTCTATCGTGCTCGTAAGGGGCGGTCGTGTGAAAGACCTTCCGGGTGTGCGTTACCACATCCTTAGAGGAGCTTTGGATACTGCAGGTGTAGAAGGAAGGACTCAGTCCCGCTCCCTCTATGGTGCAAAACGTCCTAAAGCAGGAAAAGCAAAAACCTCTAAGAAGTAATTTTATCTATTTTACCTTAATTTAATTTTCTACAAAAATGAGAAAAACGAAGCCTAAGAAGAGGATTCTACTTCCTGATCCAAAGTTTCACGATGTGATGGTAACACGTTTCGTGAACAATCTTATGTTGCAGGGGAAGAAGAGTATCGCGTATTCTATTTTTTACGATGCCATTGACATGGTAGGCGAGAAGATGAAAGATTCTGACAAGGCTCCTCTCGATATTTGGAGGAAAGCTCTTGAGAATGTGACACCTCAGGTTGAGGTGAAGAGCCGCAGGATCGGTGGAGCTAACTTCCAGGTGCCTACAGAGGTGCGTCCGGAAAGGAAAATTTCACTTTCTATGAAGAATATGATCATATTCGCCCGCAAACGTTCCGGCCACTCTATGGCAGAAAAACTCTGTGCTGAAATCATCGCCGCATATAACTGCGAAGGTGCAGCATACAAGAGAAAAGAAGATATGCACAGAATGGCGGAAGCTAACAAAGCTTTTGCACACTTCCGTTTCTAATCCCCAAAAGAGTAACGAACAATGGCAAGAGATCTTAAATTCACCAGGAATATCGGTATTATGGCTCACATCGATGCCGGTAAGACAACAACTTCAGAGCGTATTCTTTTCTATACAGGAAAGACTCACAAGATCGGTGAGGTTCACGAAGGTGCTGCCACTATGGACTGGATGGTGCAGGAGCAGGAGCGCGGTATCACAATCACTTCTGCTGCTACCACTGCTTTCTGGAAATACAAAGGGGATACATATCAGATCAACCTTATCGACACTCCGGGTCACGTTGACTTCACCGTTGAGGTGGAGCGTTCACTTCGTGTCCTCGACGGTACCGTCGCTACTTTCTGTGCGGTAGGTCGCGTACAGCCTCAGTCTGAGACCGTTTGGCGTCAGGCTGACAAATACGGAGTTCCGAAAATCGCTTATATCAATAAGATGGACCGCGTGGGCGCGGACTTCCTCGCAGTTGTTGAGGAAATCAAAGAGAAGCTCGGCGCAAGGGCTGTTCCTATCTGCCTTCCTATCGGAGCAGAGGACAAGTTCCAGGGTATCGTTGACCTTATAGCCAACAAGGCTATAATCTATGACGGCACTGACAACATAGTAAACTACCAGATTGCTGACGTTCCGGCTGAAATGGCTGACGAGGTCGCAATGTGGAGGGAGAAACTTGTCGAGGCTGCCGCAGAGTATGACGAGACTCTTATGGAGAAGTTCTTCGACGATCCTGATTCAATTTCAGAGGATGAGCTTATCGCCGCTCTCAGAAAGGCAACTATCGATATGTCTATCGTGCCTGCATGCTGCGGTTCTTCATTCAAGAATAAAGGTGTCCAGTTCCTTCTTGACGCTGTTATGCGTTATCTTCCTTCTCCGCTTGACATCGGTGCTGTCAAAGCTACCGACCCGAGGACAGGAGATGAGGTTGAGCGCAAGCCAAGTGCTTCAGAGCCATTCTGCGCACTCGTGTTCAAGATTGCTACTGACCCGTTCGTAGGCCGTCTTGCATTCCTCAGGGCTTATTCAGGACGTCTTGATGCAGGTTCTTACGTGCTCAATACACGTTCAGACAAGAAAGAGCGTGTTGCAAGGCTTTATCAGATGCACTCCAACAAGCAGAACCCTATCGAGTTCGTTGAGGCTGGTGACATCTGTGCAGCAGTAGGTTTCAAGGATCTCCGTACAGGTGATACCATCTGTGTAGAGAATGCTCCTGTGACCCTTGAGTCAATGGAGTTCCCTGATCCGGTTATCGGACTTGCAGTTGAGCCTAAGACTCAGAAGGACCTTGACAAGCTCGGTATCGCACTTGCGAAACTTGCAGAGGAGGACCCTACATTTACAGTGAAAACAGACCACGAGACAGGACAGACAGTCATCAGCGGTATGGGTGAGCTTCACCTTGATATCATCGTTGACCGTCTCCGTCGTGAGTTCAATGTGGACATCAACCAGGGCGCGCCTCAGGTTAACTACAAAGAGGCCATCACACAGACTGTACAGCACCGTGAGGTGTTCAAGAAACAGACCGGTGGTCGCGGTAAGTTCGCGGATATCATCGTAGAGATCGGACCTGCAGACGAAGGACACGTAGGTCTTCAGTTTGTTGACGAGGTCAAAGGTGGTAACGTGCCTAAGGAGTTTATCCCCTCTGTTGAGAAAGGATTCAAGTCAGCAATGTCAAATGGTGTTCTTGCAGGATACGAGGTGCCTTCTCTTAAGGTAACGCTTAAGGACGGTTCATTCCACCCTGTCGACTCAGATCAGCTTTCATTTGAGATTTGCGCACGTCAGGCATTCCGTCACGCTTGCCCTAAGGCAAAACCTGTTCTCCTTGAGCCTATTATGAGCCTTGAGGTTGTTACACCGGAGGATTATATGGGTGATATCGTCGGCGACCTTAACCGTCGTAGAGGACAGATCAATGCTATGGATTCCACTACCGGTGCACGTATTGTCAAAGCATTCGTTCCGCTCGCAGAGCAGTTCGGTTATGTGACTATCCTGAGAACAATATCTTCAGGACGTGCAACCAGCACAATGTCATTTGACCATTATGCTGAAGTTCCGGCAAACCTTGCAAAAGAGGTTATCGAGAAGAGTGGTTACAAGCCAGTTGATGATGACGAGTAGTATCGTAGGTTTAATCTGAAATTACAAAAATTGATATGAGTCAAAAAATAAGAATAAAACTTAAATCATTCGATCACATGCTGGTTGACAAGTCAGCAAAGAAGATCGTTGATACAGTATCTTCGACCGGTGCTCGCGTGAATGGTCCTATTCCGCTTCCTACCGACAACAAGATATTTACTGTAAACCGCTCGACTTTCGTTAACAAGAAATCTCGCGAGCAGTTTGAACTCAACTCATACAGCCGTCTTCTTGACATCTATGAGTCAACTCAGAAGACTGTTGACGCTCTGATGAAGCTTGAGCTTCCAAGCGGAGTTGATGTGGAAATCAAGATATGATTTTGACGGAATCTTTGTATAGATTCCAAAAAATTACTATATTTGCAGAGTTATCCGGTTTCCGGATGACTCTGACAAATAAAAAGGTCCTATAGCTCAGTTGGTTAGTAGCACCTGACTCATAATCAGGGGGTCACAGGTTCAAGCCCTGTTGGGACCACATAAAAGAGGATGACTGTTTCGGTCGTCCTCTTTTTGTTTTTTCTCCTTGTTCTTTTTCTCCTATGCCACAACCCTTGTTTCACCGATAAGACGGTACGCACCAGGGATCACCAGCAAAACCCCTGTGTCGAAATTCAGTGTCAAATACTTTGTGGGCATAAAACAGGGATGGCTAACAAGTAAAGACACCTTTCTGAGAGTTGTCACCCCGTAGTACTCCGTGCCCATCGGACAGAAAAAGGGCCGATGGGCACACCAGTCAAAGGCAACTACCTTATAATCAATCACAAGATAAAAAACAACGTGGCCATCAGACATTTTCCCGTCTGATGGCTACGCTTCGGCAAAAATACAGTTAATATAGACACATACTTTTAATGGTGATCAGAAATGTACCTTATGATGGCGTTAAAACAGACAAAAGTATCAATTATACCACCTTGTCTCGCTGATAAGGTCCTACGCACCGGCACTGGTAGACCCTCCCTTTGCAAGTCATTGATTGATATGTGTTTATGAAACAGTATGCCGTTTAAATGTCATACTGTTTTATATATGCCTGATAATCAACTGAATATGGAATGAGGGCCTTTGGTTGCCTGACCAGAGTGACTATAGAATGAAAATATGTACAATCCAAAAGATGGTCTATATAAAAACTGTACGTCAATGTGTTAAAAAACGGAATGTTATGACAGGGCTGTACTGTTTTGCTGTGGACTGTACTGTTTTGCAGTTTGTTGGGCAGTTAGTTGTGGATAACCATCCTTGTGTTTGCAGGTGGGTATTTGTAACATATTATGTGTCAATGTTATATAAAACAGTATTCCTTATATGGAGTATACTGTTTTGCAATTTATTGTGTTTCAGTTAGTTGTGAGAACCCACCTGTCCAATTAGCTCTGCCGCCACCTTAACTTGCAAATAATTGGTAATCAGTTTATCTTGACTGAAGGTAGCAACTGTAAGCAGGGAGCGGAGTAAAATTCTAGTTGTTTTGTATAGTCGCTACCGGTCGGCAGAATTGGATTGAATGCTTCTCCCATATCTGCCACCTTCAGTAGCAATGTGCTGATAATCAATGAAAATATACTGAAGGTGGTGTCCCGGATCTTCCACTGTCAGTTGTAATTGTTTGATAATCAATAGAAATTCACTTGAGGTGGTGCTTCTGATTTACCACCTTCAGTGACAAATCCATCATATACGCAATCTGCTCGAGCTTGGCAACTGAAGGTGTAAAAAATCAGTGTCCACCTTCAGCTGCAAATAGTTGATAATCAGTATAAATCTACTGAAGGTGGAATGCTCTGACGCTACCTTCAGTAGTAATTGTTTGATGATTGGTATAGAGAGGTGGTGCATTTCGTGATATTCCTGTATTGTGGTAAACCTTTTTTAGGACGAGACACAAAACACGAGCAGGAGTAAATTTTATAATGCGCTGAACCATAGTGAGATAAGTAAATGGAACCTGCTTTGCCCATACATTCTGATGGGGGCAAAGCAGGCTTGCTTTCATTATGTTGTTGATAATCAGTATCTTGAAGATTGAGACCTTGCTCGTGATTTGTACCGGAATTCTCCGGCTGATCTTATATGATGTCTTTTGTATCAGGTGTGACGGGTTCTCAGGTTTTGGCAGTGTTGTTGCATAGGTGCCGGGAAAAATATCATTATGAAAAACAATAAATTTATGGATGCGGTCAGACACCGCAGAAGTTACTATAAGTTGTCACCTGTTTCACCGGTGCCGGATCAGCAGATCATTGAAATGCTGGAGGAGGCTGTAAAGAATGTTCCTTCAGCATTCAATTCGCAATCAGCAAGAATTGTCCTTTTGCTTGGAAAGCACCATAAGAAGATGTGGGAGATAACACTTGCTGCTTTGAAGAAAGTGACTCCTGAAAAATCTTTTGGAAGGACCGAAGCCAAAGTGGAGGGAAGTTTCGCTTCAGGATATGGTACGGTTCTTTTCTATGAGGATACGGATGTCGTGGAAGATATGCAGAAAAAATTTCCGGTATATGCCGAAAGTTTCAAGGCATATTCCGAACATACCTCGGCGATGCATCAGTTCGTAATATGGACTGCCCTGGAAGATATGGGATTCGGGGCCTCGCTTCAGCATTATAATCCTCTGATTGACGAAGAACTCGCAAAAACGTTCAGCATAAATCCACGGTGGCGTCTTGTCGCACAGATGCCGTTCGGTACACCTGAGGATGTGCCCGGGGAAAAGGAAATCAATCCTCTTGACAGCAGGTTGCTGATCTTTAAATAGGTAGATTTACGAGGCTGATTTTTCGGCCTCGTGTTTTTTCTGTTCATTAGGGAAAAAACAATTTTTAGGACATATACGTATTTTTGCCTCAGCATAGTCCAAGTAAACTTGACTCTGCGCTCAGCTTTTTCGTATATTTGAGCTAAAGCTCACATAAACGTCTGCTCTCGCTTTTGCTATATTTGCCAAGATTATGTAATTGTATTGTCATTATGGAAAAAGGTATTGTAGCAGGTATTGGCGAAGTCCTTTGGGATGTGCTTCCGGAAGGAAAGAAAATCGGCGGCGCACCGGCAAATTTTGCCTATCACATGTCCCAGTTCGGCTTTGAAAGCTATGTGGTCAGCGCGGTAGGCAACGATGTTCTCGGTGATGAGATCTTGGAGAATTTTGCGGAAAAGAATCTGAAAGGTTTTATCGCAAAGGTCAATTCCCCGACCGGCACCGTACAGGTCGGGCTTGATGCCGACGGAATCCATCAGTATGATATCAAAGAGAATGTCGCCTGGGACAATATCCCTTTACTCCTGAACTTGAAATGCTTGCCGGGCGGACCGGAGCATTGTGTTTCGGGGCCCTCGCCCAGAGAAACAGTGTCTCACGTGATACTGTCAGGAGATTTGTGGCGGCAATGCCCCAGGACAGCTATAAGGTATGCGACATCAATCTGCGCCAGAATTTCTATTCAAAGGAAGTGCTTCTCGAGTCTATGGGTATCTGCGACATTTTGAAGATAAATGACGAAGAGTTCGTCACTGTCAGCGGATTGCTTGGCTATAAGTATGAGAGCGCGGGAGATTCATTTACAGCCACATTCGTTGCGTCTGTACTTAAAGGCAGATCAGTGCGTGAGGCGCATCGGTTTGCTGTGGAGGTATCAGCCTTCGTCTGCACACAGAACGGAGCAATGCCTGTACTTCCTGAAAAATACAGATAGCAGAGGCCGTATCCTGAACCTGCAGGTATCAAGACGATATGACACTTGCAGGTTTGGAGATTATTTGTAACTTTGCCCTGTTCTATGGGAAAAACATCTTTCATATCAATGATGTCAATGCGAATGCATCGCTAAGATGCATTGTTTTTTCTATGCCTTATCCGGTCGCGGGATGTGACAAAGGCGCAACCAACCAGACAACAGAATCGGAATAAACAGAAATGCCTCTTGATGACAGGGAGGCACATACGCATTTTGATATGATAATACAGGAATATAATCACAAAGGTATATTTGAATTCGAGGCTGGAGGCAGCATTGATGACCTGAAAGTAGTCTACCATACCTCCCATCATAAATTTTCAGGACAGAAGGTAATCTGGATATGTCACGCATTGACAGCCAACTCTGACCCTTCGGACTGGTGGCCGGAACTTGTCGGCCCAGGGAAACTTTTCGACACGGAAAAATATTTTATAGTATGTGCGAATATGCTCGGATCCGCATACGGGTCTTCCGGCCCGTCACAGGTCAGACGCTCTTCCGGCAGGCCGTACTATTTTGATTTTCCGGAGATTACGGTAAGGGATATCGTACGCGCAAATATTCTTGTCCGGGAGCATCTCGGTATCGCCGCGATTGATCTTATGGTAGGAGGCTCGATAGGAGGATTCCAGTCTGTGGAATGGTGCATTATGGAGCCGTCTGTAATCCGCAAGGCTGTATTCATCGCCTGCAATGCCCGCGTGACCCCGTGGCTTACGGCATACAATGAATCGCAGAGGCTCGCACTGGAGGCGGACAGCACATTCCGGGAATGCGGGTCGCTTAAAGGAGGTGAAGCCGGACTCCGCTCGGCCCGGTCAATCGCTCTGATCTCGTACAGAAGCTATGAGGGGTACAACTGTACCCAGGATGAAAAGTCGGATGACACTTTGTTCGCCGAGAAATCGGCTTCCTATCAGCGTTATCAGGGCAAGAAGCTTTCAGACCGCTTTGACGCCTATTCCTATTATTATCTCAGCCGTTCTGTGGACAGCCATAATGTCGGACGCGGACGCGGTGGAGTGGACAATGCCCTTGCGGCCATCAAGGCTGACTGTACGGTAGTCGGTATAGACAGTGACGCTCTTTTCCCGATTCAGGAGCAGAGGTATCTTGCTGAACATATACCAGGAGCGCGTTTCTACGGCATTACATCGCGTTTCGGACACGACGGATTCCTCCTGGAGAACGACCAGCTGTCACTGATAATCTCTCCGTTGGCAGATGGACTTGAGACGGCGGCTCCGGACAGGGCTGAATTGAAGAGCGGCAATCATTGATATAACATAAAACGAACAACAATATATGCAGGTACTTAAATTTGGAGGGACATCGGTCGCTGATGCGGCTAATATGTCAAAAGTTGTCGACATCGTCTGCAAGGCTGCAGACCGCGACAGGACAATCCTCGTGTGTTCGGCCATAAGCGGATGCACTGATACTCTTATCCGAATCGGCCATCTGGCCGCAGGACGCAATGAGGAATACAAGACTTTGATAGATGAGCTTCAGAGCAGACATCACGCTATCATAAAGGAATTGCTTCCGCTTGAAAAACATGAAGAATCCCTGGAGATATGCGATGCGGAATTTTCTTCGCTTCGCGGTATTGCGCAGGGAGTATGTCTTCTCGGCGAGCTTAGTGCGGCAAGCCTCGATGCTATACAGGCTTTCGGGGAATTGCTGTCCACACGTATAATAGCCACAAGATTGGCTTCGGTGGGAATAGCTACCAAATGGATCGATTCCCGTGAGGTCGTCAAGACCTCGTCAGTAGGCGGAAAGAATGTGGTGGATATGGAGCAGACATACTCCAATGTGGAACAGATGATTGAATCCAATCCCATCGCCTCTCTGTTTGTGCTTCCAGGGTTCATCTCCTCTGATGCCCACGGCAGGACGACGACCCTCGGCAGGGGAGGTTCCGACTATTCCGCATCGCTTTTTGCGGTAGGATGCAAGGCAAGGGTACTCGAGATATGGACCGATGTTCCGGGAATGATGACTTCCAACCCGAAAATCGTCCCGTCTGCACGCAGCATAAGGAACATATCCTACCGCGCCGCGCTGGAACTGTCCCATTTCGGGGCGAAAGTAATATATCCTCCGACCATCCAGCCGGTTGTTGCGGAGGGGATTCCGATTTATGTCAAAAATACATTTGATCCTGAGGCTGCAGGTACGCTTATCGAAAAGAATCCTCCCCGCAGCAAGGACAAGCTTATCGGCATCTCCAATTCTGACAATATAGCTCTTCTTTCCCTTGAAGGCAGCGGGATGGTCGGCATTCCGGGCTTTTCAAGCAGGTTGTTTGAAACCTTGAGCCAGAATGACATCAATATAATACTTATAACCCAGGCATCCTCGGTGCATACGATGTGCATCGCCGTCTCGGAGAAGGATGCGGACAAAGCCAAAAAGGCGGCCGACAGCTGTTTTGCATACGAGATTTCACTCGGAAAGCTCAATCCTCTCAAGGTTGAAAAGGGTTTTTCTATAGTATGTCTTGTCGGTGATGACATTCTTAGCCAATACGGCACTACAGGAAGAATGCTTGCCGCTCTCGGACGTCACAGCGTTTCTGTCAGGGCTACTGCCCAGGGTTCTTCCGAAAGGAACATTTCCGTGATTGTGCGTTCTGAAGAAGTCAATGCCGCTATAAGGCATATACACAATGAGTTTTTTGACAAGACATCCCTCAAGGATATAAATCTTTTCATTGCAGGCTACGGAGTGGTCGGCAAGGCTCTGGTCGGAATCATCGCCGGGAACAGGGACAAGATCGCGGCCAGGACAGGGAAGAGGCTTAACCTGTGCGGACTTTCCAACAGCAGGAGGTTTGTCATAGATACGGACGGTGTCGATATCAGCAGGGTTGACGAGCTTCTCGCTGAAGGGCAGAGTGCTGCCAATGAGGCTTATTTCGAGGCTCTTGCGGCGACCTCAATGGAAAATTCCGTGTTTGTCGACTGTACGGCAAGTTCGGATATCGCCTATAAGTATATGAATCTCTTCAAAAGGGGATATTCCGTTGTCGCCTGCAACAAGATTACATTCTCCTCTCCTTATAAACAGTATCAGATGCTCAAGTCTTCTGCTCTGGAGAACGGGGCTTCACTCAAATATGAGACTACTGTCGGAGCTGCACTCCCGATCCTTGAATCGATTGCGCGCAGCGTCAACAGCGGTGATGAAATCCTGAAAATAGAGGCTGTGCTTTCCGGAACCTTGAATTATATATTCAGTACATACAGAGGAGGCGAGGGCGGAACTTTTGCGGAAGTGGTTAGACGCGCCCAGGATGCCGGATACACTGAGCCGGATCCACGTCTTGACCTGAGCGGACGTGACGTGCTCCGCAAACTGCTTATCCTGTCGCGTGAGGCGGGTGTCGGAATTGATGAAGCCGATGTGGAGATTTCCCCTGTGCTCGGACCGGAGTTCTTTGAAGGCAAGGTGGACGCTTTCTACAAAAAGCTGGAGGAGAACGAGGAACTGTTCGCTGCCCGCTATTCAGGTGCGGCTTCAAAAGGCTTGAGGCAGAGATTTATCGCTTCCCTGGTCAAAGATCCTGAATCCAGGTACGGATATAAGGCCAGGATAGCCCTTGAAGATGTCGCGGAGGATCATCCGCTTTTCAATCTTTGCGGAACGGACAACGCGGCAATAATAAAGACCGATTTCTATCCGTCTCCTCTTGTGATACAGGGGGCGGGTGCCGGTGCGCGCCAGACGGCATCCGGAATCCTGAACGATATTCTGCAGTAATTACGACAAAAAACTCAACACAATGGAAAACAAATACAGATTTGAAACCCTTCAGGTAAGGGCTGGACAGGAAATTGACCCGACATCCAAAGGAACGGCGGTCCCAATATATCAGAGTACGGCATATACATTTGATGATATGCAGTACGGTGCAGACCTTTTTGCACTTAAGAAAGCGGGAAATATCTATACCCGTATCACCAACACGACCAATGAGGTGTTCGAGAAAAGGATGGCGGCGCTGGAAAACGGCATTGCCGCGGTGGCGACCGCTTCAGGACAGTCTTCCGTATTCCTTGCCGTTACGAATATATGCGGTCCGGGGGACAATATTGTGACTTCCCCTTATCTTTACGGAGGTACTTTCACTATGTTTGCGATCACTCTCCGGGATTTCGGTATCGAGGTGAGATTTGCCAAAAGCGATACGGCTGAAGATATTGAAGCATTGGTGGATGACCGCACAAAAGCCGTATATCTTGAAAATCTCGGCAATCCGGCTTTCAATGTCCCTGACTATGAGCCTATAGTGGAGATGGCGCGTAGAAAGAACATCTGCGTGATGGTGGACAATACCTTCGGATGTGCCGGATATCTTTTCCGTCCTGTGGACTGGGGCTGCAATGTGGTGATTCATTCCGCGACCAAATGGATCTGCGGACACGGTACGGCTCTCGGAGGCGTTGTAGTGGATGGCGGCAATTTTGACTGGACTCCTGAAAAATATCCTCTGCTGGCGACTCCTTCCGAAAGCTATCACGGACTGGTGTACAAGGATGTCTTCGGAAAGGCGGCGTTCGCCGGGCGTGTACGTGTGGACGGACTGCGCAATCTCGGTCCGGCACCTTCTCCTTTCAATTCATTCCTGATGCTCCAGGGGCTTGAGACGCTGTCACTGAGGGCGGAGAGATGTTGCGACAATACGCTTGCTGTGGCTGAGTTCCTTGAGGGGCATCCTGCTGTGGAGAGCGTAAATTATCCTGGACTGAAAAGTAATGTATATCATTCGCTTGCAAAGAAATATCTCAGGAACGGCTTCGGAGGCGTGCTTACGTTCCGTGTCAAAGGAGGGTTTGATGCCGCTGCCGCTCTGGTCACGAAGCTGGAGCTGATCCTTCACGTGGGAAGTGTGGGCGACTCGAAGTCACTGATCGTGCATCCCGCTTCGACGACGCATTCCCAGCTCAGCCCGGAAGAGCAGGTTGCAGCCGGTGTATATCCTAATATGTTGAGGCTCAGTGTGGGAACGGAACATATCGATGATATTATCGCAGACCTTTCAGCTGCATTGTAAAAATATTATATTTGCACTCTGCCGCCTCTGTCCGGTGTGTATGCGGAGCGGCAGCAGAAAGATAAAATCAATAAATAAGGAATAAATATGAAAGTAGCAGTAGTAGGTGCCACCGGTCTGGTGGGGACAAGAATGCTGGAAGTTCTCGCTGAGAGGAACTTCCCTGTAACGGAACTGTATCCTGTCGCGTCGGCCAGGTCGGTCGGAAGAAAAATTCTATTCAAAGGGAAGGAATATCCTGTAGTGAGTGCGGAAGATGCCATAGCGGCACGTCCTGACCTCGCTCTGTTCTCCGCCGGCGGAGATACTTCAAGGGAGCTTGCTCCTGCGTTCGCTGAGGTAGGATGCCGTGTAGTTGACAATTCATCCTGCTGGAGAATGGACCCGACCAAGAAGCTGGTAGTACCGGAAATCAACGGGGATGTCCTCGAGGAGAGCGACTATATAATAGCGAATCCCAACTGTTCCACAATACAGATGCTTCTTCCGCTGGCTCCGCTCCATAAGGCATACGGGATAAAGAGGATAGTGGTTTCTACATATCAGTCCGTGACAGGTACCGGATATAAGGCTGTAGACCAGATGAATGCAGAGCGTGAGGGAGGCAAATGGGGC
>Ga0073906_1002139_pt1 | contig 27221 bp, 24 predicted proteins | sample Inofromicrocosms_FD_65485 | JGI IMG/M metagenome (GOLD analysis project Ga0073906, IMG submission 65485) | Mouse cecum microbial communities from Vienna, Austria - Inoculum for glucosamine and mucus D2O microcosms | ecosystem: Host-associated > Mammals > Digestive system > Large intestine >...
GTATTTGTTGCTTTAGTAGCATTTTGTTTTTCAATGACAATAGGGGTATTGTGGGAATTTTTTGAATATGGAATGGATACTATATTTTTAAAAGATATGCAAAAAGACAAAATAGTTACTACTATTTCAACAGTAAATATTCATCCAGAAGGAAAAAATATACCAGTAGTAGTAAAAGATATAAGCAAAACAATAATAGAATCTAAAGATAAAAATGGAAATAAAACTGAAACTATTATAGATGGTGGATATTTAGATATAGGAATTAATGATACAATGAAAGATTTAATAGTAAATTTCATTGGTGCTGTAACCTTTTCAATAATTGGACTTCTTTATATAAAAAATAAAGATGAATATAAATTTGCAGAAAATTTTATTCCAATAATGAGGAAGTCAAAAAAAGCAAACAGTTGACAAAAAACGACTTATGTAGTAAAATACATGTTGTAAAAGTATTATCAAGAGTGGACGAGAGAATCGGCTTTTAGACTCCACAGCAACCTATTAATTTAGGTGCTAATACCGACAGAGCACAAAAAGATGCTTTGAATGATGATTATGGTAATAATATGAATTATTCAGGAACTCTATTTGTGCATAGAGTTCTTTTTGTTTTATCAAAAAGAAAAACTTAAAAAGGAGGATTTAATTATGAGAAGATTATTTACATCAGAAAGTGTTACAGAAGGACATCCAGATAAACTATGTGATTATATATCAGATAGTATTTTGGATAGTTATTTTGCAAAAGATCCATATTCAAGAGTTGCATGTGAAACTGTTGCTGGAAAAGGGCAAATTTTAGTTACAGGAGAAATTACTTCAAATGCAGAAGTTGATATTGAACAAATAGTAAGAAATACTATAAAAGAAGTTGGTTTTGATAATAGTGAAACTGATATTGATTATAGAACTTGCAAAGTTTTATTAAACATATCAAAGCAGTCAGCAGATATTGCACTTGGAGTGGACAAGTCACTAGAAAATAAAGAAGGAATACATGAAGAAGAATCAGAAGGTGCAGGAGACCAAGGTATGATGTTTGGTTTTGCAACTAATGAAACAGAAGATTATATGCCAATGCCAATATATTTAGCACATAAACTAGCTAAAAGATTAAGCAAGGTTAGAAAAGAAAATATAATTAACTACATAAGACCAGATGGAAAAGTTCAAGTTACAGTAGAATATGAAGATAATAAACCAGTGAGAATAGATACAATTGTTCTATCTACACAGCATAATAGTGATGCAGATTTAGAAAAATTAAAAGCTGATATAAAACAGTATGTAATAAAACCAATAGTACCAGCAGAATTGCTAGATTCAGAAACAAAATACTATATAAATCCTACTGGAAGATTTGTTATTGGTGGACCATTAGGAGATAGTGGATTAACTGGTAGAAAGATTATTGTTGATACATATGGTGGATATAGTCGTCATGGTGGAGGAGCTTTTTCTGGTAAAGATCCAACTAAAGTTGATAGATCAGCAGCATATATGGCAAGATTTATTGCTAAAAATATTGTTGCAAATGGATTTGCAAGTAAATGTGAAATTCAACTTTCTTATGCAATAGGTGTTGCAGAACCACTTTCTATATATGTAGATACATTTGGGACTGGAAAAATTTCAGATAGTGAAATAATTCAAAAAATAAGAAACAACTTTAAACTTACACCAAGAGGAATTATTGAAAGTTTAGATTTAAGAAGACCAATATACAAGAAAACGACTAATTATGGTCATTTTGGCAAAAAAGATTTACCATGGGAGCAAATAATAAAATTAGCATAGATGTAAGGTAAATGTAATATAGCATTTATTGACTTTTGCTGTCATTATCTATATAATTTAATTGAATAATTGAGACTATTGTAGTATTAATTATTCAATTGAATTAAGAGGTGATAATGTGAAATATAAAAAATTGGTAATAAGTATAATATTAGTAATGATTGCATCATATTTATTAATATCATTTAATCCAATAACTTCAAGTAAAGTTTTAGCAGTAAGAGGTGCACCAGGAAATTTAACTAGAGATATAGATGGATTAGACGATGGATTATATCCAGGCTATAAACAATTAATAAAAAGCTTGCAAGCAAGTCATCCTAATTATACATTTTTACTTTATTACACAGGATTAGATTGGGGAGAAGTATTAGTAACAGAATATCAAGGTCATAATGGAACACCTTTAAATTTATTTCAAGTAGGTGCAAAATATAATGGAAAATGGCTTTGCCCAATTTGTGGAAATAGAGTTTTTGATAATGGGTCATGGTGTTGTGCGTCACTTGATGCTTTAGCATATATGATAGATCCTAGAAATTCAATAAATGAAAATGATGTTTTTCAATTTAAAGATTTAGAGGGGGCAGATGTATCATATGATGATATAGCAAGAGCTGTTTCAGGATATGGAGCATATTTGAATAATGGAGAAGCAATTCAAGCAATTGTTGATGCTAGTCATGAATATAATATAAATGGATATTTCTTAGTTGCTAAAATTGTTAATGAACATGGAAAGAATGGTTCTACTCTAAGTAATGGTAATGGTTATAATGGCAATTATGTAGGATGTTATAATTATTTTAATATAGGTTCTTATGGTAATGGTTCATCTACAATAATAAATAATGGATTAGCATATGCTCAAAGTCACGGTTGGACATCTAGAAGAGCTTCAATTTTTGGTGGAGCAAAAGAGGTTAAAAATAGCTATATATCAAGGTATAGTCAAAACACATTATATTATCAAAAATTTAATGTATCAGGAAAATCGGCACTAGGTTCACATCAATATCAACAAAATATAATGGCTGCTCAAAGTCAAGGAACAAGTTTAAGAAAGTATTATAGTAATTTAGGTGCAAATAATCATGTATTTATAATACCAGTTTATGAGAATATGCCAAAAACAGCATGCACTAGACCAAATCAATCAGAGCCAAGTACAATTTTCTATGAAATTGCAAATATACAAAATATAAATACACTAACTGTTAGAGCATCAGCAAATGGTACTGCAATAGGAACTCTAAATAATGGAGAAAGAATTAAAGTATTACAAAGATCTGCAGCTCCAATAAATGGTTCATATTGGGATTTAATTGTTTCAGAAAGAACAGGAACTTATGGATATGCTGAAAGAATAAGAGGAAATCAAACATTTATTTTTGCAGATGGTACAACAGGAGGTAATGCACCACCACCAGCACCAATTAAGCCACAAGAACCACCAAAACCTGTTAAACCACCTAAGAATTTAGAAACTGATGTAAGAGTAATATTTGATTATGGACCATGTATTGAAATTTTACCAGATATAACATGTAATGATGTAAGAACAAAATATAAAGAAGTTGGAGAAATGACAATTGTAGATTCAGCTGGAAATCAAGTAACATCAGATACATTAGCAACTGGACATAAAGCTTCAATTGGTGGTACTACATATACAATTATAAAAAGAGGCGATGTAAATGGAGATGGAAGTCTTAATATAATGGATGCAATTTCTATGTTAAACGCTGTACAAAATAATACAAATTTAGAAGCAGTTAATAAAAGAGCAGCATGTGTAAAAGGTAATGCAAACTTTAATATAACAGATGTTGTATATTTATTAAATTGTATAAAAGAAGAAGCTTTTTTAGGCTTATAAAATTTAAGGAGGAAAAATAATGAATTGTACTAATTGCGGGAAAGAAATTCTAGAAGGAGAAGACAAAATTTGTGAAGAATGCAAAAAGAAACTTTTAGAAGAACTTTCAAACGAAAATGAAAAAGAAAAGACAGAAGAAGTATCACAAGAAGAGAAAAAAGAAGAAGATTCAAAAAAAGAATCTAAAAAAGAGAAAAAGGAAGATGAGTTTAAAGTAACAAATGGTACAGAAAAAAATAGTAAACTTAAGTTTGTTATAGCAGGTGCTATTATAGTATTAATTATAGCATTAGCAAGTTTAATAATTTTACAAGCTTTAGGTGGTTTCTCTAATAAAATTGGAAATACAATAGGAAATATAAGAAACTATGGATATGGTGTAGATGATGGAAAATATATTTATTATTTATCTCCAAATGAAGATTCTTCAAAGGTAGGAATCTGTAAAGTAAAGAATAATGGAAAAGAAGAACCACAAGAATTATTTATGGAAGATATAGATATTCTTTCAATAAATTCTTATAAAAATTATATATATTTTATAGGAGTTGGAGCAGAAGTATATAGTGAATCAGATGAAGTTGATAATAAAATATATAGAATGAAAAAAGATGGTTCAGATTTAGAAGTTATAAATGACAACAACTTTAATAATGATTGTTATGAAATATATGTATTAAACAATTCAGTTTACTATATTGGTGCAGATGAAAATATTTATAAAATGGATTTAAATGGAACAAATGCTCAAAAAGTTGCTGATAATGGAACTGGTTATATAGGAATCACAAATAAATATATTATATATAATGTTGCAAATGAATCTGGAGATAATTATATAACATATATTATGAATTTGGATGGAACAAATGGAAGACCAATTTTAGAAAATAAAAGATTATATAGTGTAGATATAGAAAATGACTATGTTTACTATACAAATACAGATAAACAAATATATAGAACAAAGATTGATTCTGGAGAAGAAGAATTAATACTAGATACAACAGCATATAACTTAAATTTAAAAGATGGTTATTTATATTACTTAAATTATGTTGATGCAGAAAATGAAGATTACACAGTTTGCTTATATAGAGCAAAAGCTGATGGAACAGAAAAAGAAGCACAAAAAGTAAAAGAATTATCAACATATTCTTCATATATAAATGTTGTAGGTGATTGGGTAATGTACTTAGACCACGATAATGAATCAGGATTTATAAATCTTGTTAATAAAGATATGACAGGAACTGAAAAGAAAATATATAATTTAGAATATGCAGAATATTATAATGAAACAGTTGATGAATCAAATGTTTCAGAAACACCAGAAACTCCTGAAGATACAGCAACACCATCAGATGCAACAAATACAACAGTGACAGACACTACTACTACACCTGCTCCAACAAATACTGAAGCTCCAGTTGCCAATACAGTTCAATAAAAAATATAGCTCGCCTAAAATTACTAATAGGCGAGTTTTTTATTGATAAAACAACAAATATATGATATAACACTTATGTTAACTTCAAAAACCCAAAATGAAGGTATATGATATGTTTGAATTTTTGCTTCGGAAAACAGTTTTAAGAAAATTAAATAGGGAGGATCAGGATATTGCACTTGTGTTAAAGGATGAAATCCAGTTATCTGTACTTTGTTTTTTGGCACTGATTACAGTTCTACTAATGCCATGTGTGTTATTACTGGTAATATGTTTTTTAGTAGAGGAAACACTGGTAAATTCGGGATGTATTATTTTTACCTTTTTGCATACTATGGATTTGTTGCATGGCTTATTTATAAGTTTGTATCTGAAATTTCAATTTTTATGTGTTTAATTCATTCTAAAAAAATATACAACAAAAGGGGATGTTCTTTTAAAAGAAGATTTTGAAAAGATAGAAGAAGAGAATTACAAATTATATAGTGATATAACACATCAAGAGTGTAAAGGTTACTGCTATTGGACTTGCTTTTCAATCTTGAAATGTTTGAAAAAGGTGAAATAAGATTTGTTGCAGAAAAGCTTTTCGATTTAAAAACCCCCAGGCAAATTACTTGCCTGGGGGTTTTTAGGTTATTTAATACGATTTTTGAAAAAAACAGATTTACATCTGAGCGTTGAAAAGGTTCTTAAGCGAATAGATTATATCGTCTGTGTCAGCATTGATACTTGCAGCCTCATTTATCTGAGAAATCTTTTTCAAAGCATCGATATTGGCATTGTATCCGATTGTGTAAATCGGAACATTCAAGTTCTCTATAAATGGACTTACTTTTTCAAGAGATCCATCACTGTTACCATCACTGAGTACAAAAAGCATAAACTTAGCATCAGGATGATCAGCTTTGGACTGTTCAAGCATCTGAAGACCAACTGCGATTGCATCAAATGTCCTTGTGCCACCAGCACCGCTTAATCCATTGATTTCTCCATTGAAATAAGCTCTGTGGTTAAGATCAAATTTGGCAATGGGGAGATTGATTGTGACATCGCTGTTGTAGGTAACTAATCCTACATAGTTTTCAGAGTTGATATACTGACCAGCGTTGATAAGTGACTCTTTCATTGCATTAAGAGGAGCACCGTCAACACTTCCAGAAGTATCGATGATGAACACGGCAACAATTTCCTGACCATTGTCTTTCTTGTTTTTCCAGAGTTGCTGTGCATCTAAAAGGGTGTTTCCATCTGCATTACGAACTTCAGGTACATAATCACTGTGACCATCGAATCCGTATTCTTTAGCAGATTCCTGAGCTTCCTGACTTGTAGCAAAATCAACAAAAAGCTTCATTACTTCTTTTTTATCAGCAGAAAGATCACCAATACTGTAAAGCGGATTATCATGTCTTACACCAAATGGTACGAAAACATAGTTACGAAGTGCAGGTTTGTTAGCAAAACCCTGATATTCCAGAATCATTGCATCTAAAACACCAGAATCAATAGCACCCTGCATCTGCACCGTATTGTAAGAAACAACAGGCACATTAGCCTGAAAAGCCTGGAAGTTGGCGATTGCCTCTTCACTAAGTGGATTAGAGCTATCGAAGGTAAGAAGTTCAGACATAAGGAAATTAATACCTGCTGAGCTTGCATAAGGATTTGTATAACCCATAGCAATTTCATTGTTAATAGTTGCCTCTACAATGGTTTCTAAGTTCACAGAACCATATTTCTCTGTAATCTTATTATAAGTTTCCTTATTCAGAACAATACCTGCAACGTTTCTAACCAAAGATTCAGTTTCCTGAGTAAGAGTCACACCGTGGGCTTTAAGCATGCTAATCCAACATTCATTGGAAGGTGTGATTGCATCAGGAACACTTTTACCAGAGACGATATAGTCTACCATTACGCCTGAAGAAATACTTCTAAGGCTAACAGAAACTGTTTTTCCGTCTGAAGTAGTATAACCCTGCTTGTTAAAATCTTCAACAACTTTGACAAGCCATGTGTTATAATCGGTTTCAGAAGATTCTTTCATTGTTTCTCTGCCAGCTTTTTCAGGGGAAGAGAATATTTCGATGTTTACTTCACCTTTTCCTTCAACCTTATAGAAATATGTTCCGATTTCTGGAAGCTCATCCTGCAGAGAACTTGCCTCAAGGTCAACAGTTCCTTTGGTAGGGTGTTCTACTTTTTTTACATCAACTTTTTTATCAACGTACCGGTTCAGCTCTTCAACTGTTTGTTCAGCTGTGATCTGATTTGTTGTTTTTCCAGCATTGTCTACCAGTGACATGATGCCGAAGATTGCTGCGAAAACGATTACTGCGAGAATTGCGGTTCCTCCAATTACTTTACGTTTACTCATAAATTGTCTCCTCCTTATTGATTGTTGTTTGGTTCCTGAGTTTCATTGTAACTACTTTCGAAGGGCTTGAATTCATCCCTCTTCAGTACTTTGTTGAGCGCATCTGTCATATCACGAATTTCATCGACATTTATATGATGCGTATCTCCAATTGCACTTAAGGCAAGAAGTAAATCAGAATACTCCTTCAAAATGGTTTGATTGCTATCCAGCTTTTCATTAATGAAATTCCTATGAACTGAGATGTCTACTGAATCTGGATTTGAGAGATATTCCTTGTTATCAAACACAATAAGCCGATTAATAATGCTTTTTACATTGCTAAAAGCAAAAAACTCAGCTTTATTTGCTGTTTGATTCAAATATTTAAAGCTCTCAGAAACGCCATTTTGTTCCAGAAGTACTTTTAATGAGTCTTTCCTTCTTTGTAGTACTTTTAACTGTTCAATTGCTTTAGTTATTTCCGGCTTGAAGGAAGGATCAGTTCTGATACATTGCCATAGAGCAGCGATACAATCATCAATAGTCTCCAGTTTGTCGACTTTATAATCAACCTTATCTTTACTGAGCAAGATCATGTAATTTCCGAAGAAAAACATGAATATGCCGAACACAGCCAGAGAGATTGACAGTGCAAACTTGAATGCACCGCTACTTGGATTGAATCCCAATCCCAAGAATTTGTCAGAAAAACAAAGGATTGTGATGCCAATGAAAGCAACATTGAAAAGAATTAGCTTAATAGGTTTCCGCATAAGTTTTCCTCCTTATCATATTATTATGTGGTAAATAGGTAAGTACCCCTATTATACCTAACCTAAAAAAGATAAGCTATCTATATAATGTTAACATAATTTGGAGAAAAAAGCAATCACTTATTGAAAAATAAACAAGTTCATGGTATAATTTAAATGTTAGCACTTTGACAATTAAATATCTTTTACGCACAAATACAATTTAAGGAGGTATTCATATGAGTTTCGTAAAGGAAAAATACCAATTTTGGGCATTGGGAATTGTTGTTGGAATTTTATTAATAATTATCAATAACATCTTTTTAATTCCCAAAGAAGAACGGGCAAACCGAACTGAGATACTTGTAAACGCACCACAGCAAATGCATGACGCACTTGTTCAGACCTTGGAAGATGTCCGGTTGGATGATGACTATGTTCTTAAGTTTACAGATAGCAAGCAGGCTAATTTTACTGTAAACCAGGGATTGAATGCAAAAGGTGAGCTTATTGCTTATTCACCATTTGTTGCAGTATTCAATTCAGAGAATGACTATATCAAGGATCTTAAGGCACAGGAAATTTTTGTTAAGTCAGAAGTAGATTCAGATGAATTTGATTTTGATTTCAAAAAAGTGATTGATCAGATTCTTCAGGGCGAAACTAACTTTAAGGTGTATTATCCTGAGCGGGATTCTGTTTACTGGGATGAATTCTATAGCTTTCTTCTTTTTACTGTGAATGATGGATATTATCCTAAAGACGGTAAAGATATGGAAGAGGCTATTGAGGTTACCCAAAAATTTCTGAATAGCAAAAATGCAGAACCAATCAATGAGAAAGCATTAATAAGAAACAATGGTATTCCCAAAAACAGCATTTATTTCATGACTTATGTAGATCTTGCAAGACTATATAAAATTTCAAGCCTTAAGAGTTTTAAGATAATGTATCCAACCTCAGTTGTGTATCACAGTTATTATGCTGATTTTGATGAGACTGGAAAGGTGCTTTTCGATTCATTATACGAAGCTGAAAAAGGCATTCTTGCAACAAAGAATCATGCAGGATATGTTAACCTGTACTATGCATACTACAACACTCTATATTCCAATGGAACTACTTATTTTAGTGATTCAGATCCTGGAAAAAGAGACATCTATAATGGTGTAGAAATTCCACAAAGCAATGTAACTATAAATAATAGCATCAATAAGGAGGAGCAGTAATGAAGAAAATCAAAGTAAGCGAAGGCTACAAAAAAGATGATGGAACCTTCGTTCACACAGTGACGATTGGTGAAGAACGGTTCGAGAATGTGGAGAACATCAAAAAGTATCAGAAATGTGACTCAAGCAACTGTAAATACTTCCGGGAATGTCAGTGGAATGACGGTGTGGTCAGAAAGTTCGACTGCCAAAAGAATCGTGCTAGGGCAATTGGAGTTTATAACTTTATTACTGGCACAATGATAACATGTTTCTTCTGCTATTTATTTTTAGAAAGGCATGTTAGCTTTTTTAAAGGCGCTGGAATTATGCTTCTTGCTATTGTTGGGCTGGATGTTATCTGCACTATTATTGAAACTGCTGTACCCAATATTCGGGACAATCATTTTCATAAAATGTTGCAGAAAAGAGATGGAAAACTGAAAGCAAGAACTAAAAAACAGAAAGCTGCTGAGGAAGCCAGAAAAGCCAATGAAGAATTTGAAAAGATGTCTGGTTCTATGTATTATCAGGATATCGTTAATGCTGAAAATGCTGTTAACACTCTGAAGAAACTTTCAGATGAGTGTGATTTCGGTGACAATGATGAAAAAATCGATCAGTGTGTTAGAAAGCTGATTGAAATTATTGGAGTACTGAAGGAAGATGATTCTGGATATGGAAGAGTGGCATATCTTTTTGAAGTGTATATTGAGGAGTTTTATAACACCTTAAAGATGTATACAAACTTCATTAAGGCAGACATTCACAATTCCAGAAACGAACAGTTGCTTACTGAGTGTGTGGATTCGTTCCTGAAGTATCTGAACAATCAGAAAGTTCAGGCAATCTTCGATAAATCCTCAGTTGAAATTCAGTTCAGAACTGCAGCAGAAACTTTGAAAAAAATGGTAGATAGTAAAGGAGAGGAATAATATGAGAGCAAAAAGATTAGCACAGTGGATTCTTACCATCATCGTAGCTACAGTACTTATTTTGGGGGAAAGCACTCTCAAGCAGGCTTTTTTTACCGAAAAAACACCGATTACTGTGTACGCACCAGAAAGTATGCAGTCGGCTTTCAAAAAAGCCTTGTCTGCCTCGGATCTGACTAATTGCAAAATTGTGATGACAGATGATCCAGTGAATGCGGACATTACTGTTGATTATGGCAAAGAAAATGACAGCAGATATATGCAGTTTGCATTTTCACCTTTTATTATGGGCTATAATACAGATGATGACAGGTTCAAGGAACTAAAAAATGCTGAAATTCTTGTTTCCTCTGAATACAACAAGAAACTTTACGAAATGGACTTTCTTAAAGTCATTGATGAAGTGATTGAGGAAGGCAAGTGGAAGAATCTTGGAGTTAAGGATATAGGAACTATTCGGTTGTTCTATCCCGCTGAAACAACAGAATACTGGCATGATTTCTACAATTTTATGCTGGTGACCGTAAATGGCGGAAAATATCCGACTACATCAGCTGAAATGGATAAAGCTGTTGAGTATGTTGAAAGATTTACAAAGAGCGAGTGTACAGAAGCTGTTGCAGATTACGGTGAAAGATTGAATAGAACAGATGGCTTTTCGGAGAATTGTTTATATGTTATGCCTGAGGCTATCGCAAAAAAGCTCTCCAACGACAAAAGTGAGTACGTTAGACTGATTTTCCCATTGCAAACGACATACATGTATTACTATGTAATTGGGAACACAGATAATGGAAAAGCTGTTGTAAAAGCAATTAATGAATCCGACTTTTTTTCCAAGCTTAGGTCCAATAATTATAGAAGTACAAAGTACTATGAGCTTGGAGATGTATATCGGAGCGTTTATGACGAGCGCGATGTATACAATATTGTTGAAGTTCCCAAAGAAAACTTTTTTACAGGGGAATTTGATCAGTAAGCGTAAAAAGATATTTAGCCCGTGGACACGAATGTGTCCACGGGTTTTCTCATTTAAAAGTGAAATATTATCAAATTAACATAAAAAGTTGAAATCAACTTTATATTGTGATATAATATAAGATGTACATTGAAAAATTTATATGAATTGGAGGACGTGCTATGACAACTATGAATAACAACGATTTTGCAACTATCAACAACACAACTCATGAGGAGAAAATGAATATAATGAAGGAAACAACAACACAAACCGTTGCAACTATGGAGCAGCCCACACCTATTGTTCAGGAAGCAGATTTTCCCCAGCAGCCGACACGGCTTCAGCAGATTATGAGTAGATATCGGAGAGAGAATAATGTTCCAACTGTTGCTCCTGCTACAATGCCTACTAAAGTGAACCCGCTGGCAAATGTAAAGATCTCAACTGAGGTTAAAACTAAAAAGTTTGAAGATCTCAGACCAGAGATTCAGCAGAAAGTTTTGGCACGAATCGATGGAATCGATTACATGAAGTCTGCTGACATCCAGAACTTTGGATCTTCTAAACAAAGCCCGATGACCAAGCATGCGGAAATTATTATTTCCAAATATTCCGCCAGTGACGTTGGAGAGCTTGCAGATCCAATGACGGATTTGGTTGCTACCTTAAAGAGTAAGAATCCAAAAGAAATTGTCCGAAGGGTCAGTGTTGATCCAGATAAGGAGTTGGGGGTTCTTTCCAGTTTCAGGGAAATGCTTTCCATGAAGAAAGCAAAGAAAAAGATGTTCAAAGCACTTGCTGAACATGATACAATTAAGAAAAATATTAATGCGATTGAGGTGGAACTGGAGAAACAGAAGATAGATCTCACTAAAGATGTGGCAACTTATGAGCAAATGGAAAAAGATACCATAGAGCAAATAACTGAGTTTGAGCTGGATTGTATTGCTCTCTATCTTATGAGAGAGGATGCACAGGCGAAACTCGATGCTTTGGTTCAGAGAGGTACTCTTGATGCCATGGAACTGAATGATGCGAATGCTCTGCAGAAGGCTATCGATAGAATCGATAGAAGGATTTATATAATCCAGACCATCCGGGTAGCGACTATTCAGTCCATTCCTCAGCTCAGGGTTCTGGTAAACGGCGATGAGATCATATGCGAGAAAATTGATGAGGTCAGCAGTTTGGTTATTCCGCTGTGGACTTGGCAGTATGCAATCGCTATCGGCGCACTGAAACAGAAGGAGGCTCTTAGCATTCAGAAGACTATTAGAGGAATTACCTCTAAGCTTCTTACTGGAAATGCAAAGATGCTTCATGACAACATCATTGCGGCTCAGAACGAACTGTATGCAGCAGCTGTTGCCATTGAAGATCTTGTAGTAGTACAGGAATATATCGATGATATGGTTACTAAAGTCAATGATGTCAGGAATGAAGCAAGTCAGAAATGCGTGGAAGGTATGAAGACCATGAAGGCAATCGAGCAGAAGAACTACGACCTCATGTCTAAGGGTATCAATACTGCAACTGAAGTACAGTAAACCAATTCAGCTTACAGCTAAGTAAGTAATTAGTAACCCCATAGGGAACATGCAAATGCATGAACCCTATGGGGTTCTTTTTATATTCATAAAAGTATAGGCTGAATTTGTTCATTATCTAAAGCATATTCTAAAGTTTTTTTGATATATGTTGGATCAAAAACTAATGAATTAGGTTTTGTAATAGGGTTATCTTGTTTAAAAGGAACAAAATAATAATTTCTTCTATTAAGTAGTTTTCCGATATTTTCAGCAGAACCAGATAAAGCATTGTTTGTAGATATTGCTATTACAACTGGTCTATTATTTCTTAAATGAGATTTTACAGCCATAGTAACTGGAGTATCTATAATGTCATTTGCAAGTTTGGCAATAGTATTTCCAGAACATGGAGCAACTATAAGTATATCAAACATTTTTTTTGGCCCAATAGGCTCTGCATCTTGTATTGTATGAATTACTTTATTATTAGTTAGAGTTTCTAATTGATTTATAAAATCTTTAGCTTTTCCAAATTTTGTATCTAGTTTATAACTATTAAAACTCATAATAGGGAAAATTTCTATATTACTAATTTCTTTTAATTTTTCTATTTGTTCAATTGTTTTTTTGAAAGTACAAAAAGAGCCAGTAAGAGCAAATCCAATCTTTTTTTCTTCTAAATTCATTTTACAACTCCTTTCAATAATGTATATAAATAAACATTTATATCAATATATTTTATGTAATTATGTATACTAAAGTTATTGAAAAAGATAAAAATTCCAAACATGAAATTTGTTGACATTTTATGTAACCTATGCTATAATTAACTCATAGCGCCTAGCTATATTTATTAAAAAGAGACTAAAATAATATAAGACTGAAGGAGGAATTGACATGAGAGTAAGAATCGGAGATTCCATTAGTAACCTGTACAGAAAGATTGTAGACAATCATGAATCTTTTGAGGTACGGGATTATGTAGCTTTAGACATGAAAGAAAGAGAAGAAATACTTTCTGAAACTTTCGGAAGACGTTTTAAGGCATTTTGGAACTCATGTAACCGCAGTACAATTTTCAAGAAGGAGGCTCAAGAGGAAGAAAAGGAAAAAATTGAAAACAACAACAGTTTTCTTGTTACAACGAAAGTAAAAAGTGGATTTACAGCAATGCTCTGTTTTTATTTCGATATATACAAGGATGTATTCGAAATTGAAATCAGTAGTGTAACTGCAGACAATTCAGCACAGGAACAGGAGTATATTCAGGTTCTTAATAAGGATCTGGAAGAAATTAAAGCATGCATGGAGGATAAGTATATTGAGAAGATGTTTGTGAAAGACTTTTTTGCTACCATTCATGCTCATCGGCTGAGTGTAGTAACTGGCACAGAAGCGAGCCTAATGTTTGAAATATATCAAAAGGCTAAACAGTATTATCCAGACTTCAGCGATATATCGTATCTTCAGCAGATGATGGTTATGCATAAAGGATATCTTCGCGGAAGAGTGAAAGGTCATTTTGCACATGATATATATGGGTTTGCAAAATCCACATTTGAGCAACTTGATGAAGAAGGATTAATTAGTAAACTTAATAATGATGGGAAAATTAAGAACCTTGTGTATGAGCGGAGGATTGACCGTAGAGATCCTGGCAATCCTTCTGTAATTTGGCAGCAAAATTATTTGGTGTATGCTACGTATGAGTATACCTCATCAATGACTGATGAAAAGCTTCGTACTTCTTATCATCCAAGTGACTTATGGCTGTACCTTACACAGCTATAAGTTTCCCATAAGGGAGGTGCGGGTCTTATGTCGAAAATTTCATATGTCACTTTTTTGAAGGAGATGCGCATTGCATCTCCTTCACTTTTTATATTATAGAAATTACTTTACAATTTCTATAATATAAAACCTTCGAAAATATTCCACAGAAAAATTGCATAGTAATTTTTTGCTGATGAACAAAAATGAACCACATAAATATGTTAAATGATTGAGAATGTTAAAAGTGATTCTTTTGTTCTTGTATTTAATTTAAGATATGATATAATTAATAAGTTAATATAAAAAGGAGATGTAATAGATGTTTGTTGAACATAAATTTTATATAGGTTTAAGTGATATAAATATAGAAAAGGAATTAACTAATACATGTTTGCTTAGATATTTAGAAGATGTTGCAGGATTACATTCTGAAATAGCAGGATATGGAATTACAGATATGAATACTACAAGAAAATCATGGATTTTACTATCTTGGAAAGTTGAAGTAAAACAAAGACCTTTAATAAATGATTCTTTAACAGTTAAAACTTGGTCAAGATGTATAGATAGATTTTATGCATTTCGTGATTTTGAGGTTAGAAATCAATATGATGAGATAGTTTGTATAGCAACATCAAAATGGGTGTTTATGGATATAGATAGTGGAAGATTAGTAAAAGTTTCAGATGAGATTGCTGAAAAGTATAAACCAGAATTAAATTCTAAAGTTTTTGAAGAACAAGATTTACCAAAATTAAAAGAACCTGAAGGAAAAATTCTTAAAACAGAATTTAAAATAACTAGAAATTTAATTGATATAAATAAGCATTTGCATAATATTTATTATTTAGATATTGCTAAAGAAGCGTTACCAGAGGAAATTGGAATATCAAATGAATTAAATTATTTTGAAATTATGTATAAAAAAGAAATAAAACTAGGTGAAAATGTAAAAGCAATTTATGCTAAGAATGATGATTTTCACTATGTAACAATAAAAAATGAAGATGAAAGTATTATACATGCAATTATTAGATTAAAATAATATAAAGGAAAAATATGAAAGAGAAGACAAAAGAAATAGAAAGTTTTATAAAAAAATATTATAAATTAATTATCATTTTTATATGTTTAATTGGAACTATTGAAATAATTGGTGATATTTTTGAAAAAGATATTATGAGAAAAGATGTTATAGGATATCATTTGGTTTCTACATATTTGATGTCAGATACTGCAACTATTGTAGCGAAATTTATCACTAATTTTGGTGGGGTAAGTGGAATTGTTATAATAGCATTAATTTTCTTTATTTTAGTAAAAAAGAAAATATTTGGATTTTTAGTATTCTTAAATTTAGCAATTTCAGGAGGTTTAAATCAATTATTAAAAAGAATAATTCAGAGACCTAGACCAACAGAGTATAGATTAATTAATGAATCAGGATATAGTTTTCCATCAGGACATTCTATGGTTAGTGCAGCTTTTTATGGATTATTTATATATTTGATATATAAATACGTAAAAAATAAATATATAAAATATGGATTAATTACTATATTAACATTATTAATAATTAGTATAGGAATAAGCAGAATTTATTTAGGAGTTCATTACACAAGTGATGTACTCGCAGGATTTCTTATTTCAATAAGTTATTTAATTATATTCACTAGTGTAATAAATGATTATTTAGATGAAATTAAATGAGATTTACAAAAGAGAAAGGTTAAGGAAATTAACTTTTCTCTTTATTAATATAGAAAGGAAAAAATAGATGAAATTAATTGGAGTTATGGGAAATGGAGGTTCTGGAAAAACAACTTTTACAGAACATTTAGACAAAAGAGAAAATGTGGGAGTTATTCATGTAGATGATTTAGTTGGAGAAATTAAAAGAAAATATTTTACAATGTTTTTACAAGCAAAAGAGAATAATACAACAGAAAGTACAAAAGCTAATCCAAAGTTAAAATCTAATTCTAAAAAGTTTTTTTATCAAAATAAATTTGCTTTTAAATTTCTTATGGCAGTAAGAAGTAAATTGATAGAAAAACAATTAAATAAAAGGATAGAAGAATTTAAAAGTGGTGAAAAAGGAGTAATTGTGATTGATGATTGGGCATTATCTACTCACAAAAAATTGTTTCCTAAATTTAATCATGTTTATACAGTAGAAAGACCTTATTTAAGCAGAAGAAAAGGAATTCAAGAAAGAGATGCATTAACTACAAAGGAAGCTAAAGTAAATGATTTACCATATGCTTTAGGTTTTTTAAAACCAGCTGTTGGACAAAATACATCTATTATAAAAAATGATGGAAGTATAAAAGAATTACAAAACAAAGCAGATTTAGAATATGAACGTTTAGGAGAACTTACATTTGATGAAAAATATAATGCAAGAGATAAAGTTGATTTAAGAAGTGCTACTCAGAGATTAACAAAGTTATCTATTAAAGAAGATAGAGAATTTACAAAATAGCGAACATTATTTCGTAAATAATATTGACACCTAAAATATATCGTGATAGAATACAAACATAAGAACTAGTGTTTGGTATTCTATTTTTTTATTAAGGAGTATAAACGTGGAAAGACAAATTTTACATGTTGATGTTAATAATGCTTTTTTATCTTGGACAGCTGTTCATATGTTAAAAAATGGCTATCCAATAGATATTAGAACAATTCCAGCTATTATTGGTGGAGATGAAGAAAAACGTTCTGGAATAGTTTTAGCCAAAAGTCCAGTTGCCAAAAAATTTGGAATTGTTACAGGAGAGCCAATATATTTTGCAAGAAAAAAATGTAATAAATTAGAAGTATTTCAAGGGGATTTTGAAGTATTTAATAAAGCTTCTAATGATTTATACAAAATATTATCAGAATATACAGATAAAATTGAACGTTTTAGCATAGATGAATGTTTTTTAGATATGACAGGATATTTAAGAAATAGAAAATTAATAGATATAGCATATGAAATCAATAATAGAGTTGAGAAAGAACTTGGATTTACAGTAAATGTGGGGGTATCTAGTAATAAATTATTAGCTAAAATGGCATCAGATTTTGAAAAACCAAACAAAGTTCATACATTATATGAATATGAAATTGAAGATAAAATGTGGCACTTGCCAGTTTCAGAATTATTTATGATAGGTAGAAAAACAGTTCCTAAATTATACAATTTAAGAATAAAAACAATTGGCGATTTGGCAAAAACAGATAAAGGTTTTTTAATAAAAAGATTTGGGAAATTTGGATTAATGATATGGAACTATGCAAATGGGATAGATGAGCAAGAAGTTATTAGTAAAAAAGAAGAACCTAAAAGTATTGGAAATTCAGTAACACTTCCTATGGATGTTTCAAATTCAGAAGAAATTACTAAAATTATTCTAGCATTATGTGAGCAAGTTTCTTTTAGATTAAGAAAGCATAACTTAATTGCAAATACAGTTAATGTTCAATTAAGAACTAAAGATTTTATAGATTATTCACATCAAAAGCAATTAAAATATGCAACAGCTTCTACAAAAGAAATTTTAGAAACTGCAAAAGAAGTATTTAATGAAATGTATAAAAAAGAACTAATAAGGCTTGTTGGTGTTAGAGTAGATAATCTTGAAAGTAAAGATGAAGTTCAAATGTCTTTTTTTGCAGAGAAAGAAGAGGAAAAACAAGAAAAAATAGATAATGTATTAGATAATTTAAAAAATAAATATGGATATAATACTATCACAAGAGCTGGAAAACTGGATGTTGAAAATATTGTAAGGGGTAAAGAAAAGAAAATGAAATAATGGAAAAACGCTACTTTAAAATTAAGTGGCGCTCTTATCGGAGTTGCTAGCAGTAGAATAGACATAAAAGCTTTTTGGGGGATTACAGGGTTTTTTGGGGAATAGCTTAGGAGTATTATTTTTTATATTTATATTATCTATCCAGCTAGCAATTCCACCTTTGCAGATTTCTACAAACCAATCGACTAAGTTACATATACCATAATTATAATACATTTACATAAAAAGTCGATTTGCAATTTTTGCGCAAAGTTATTGTAAATTATTTTTATTATATATATAATTGTAATAAAATGAAAATGGAGGTGTTAAAATGATAAATCCTGAGGAAAATCCAGAATTTTTAAATGATTTTTTAGCATATAGTTCAACAATTTTAAATAAATCAGAAAATACAATAAAGGAATATAATTATGATTTAGCACATTTTCTAAAATATATAAGTTTTAAATATAAATTAACAGATGTAAAAGATGAAGAGTTTATAAAAACAATTAAAATTAATAATTTTGAGCTTAAAACATTAGAGAAAATAACATTACCAGATATTCACTCATTTTTATCATATTTAAAAACTTGTTATAATTGTAAACCAGCAACTCTTGCTAGAAAAACAGCTAGTATAAAAGTATTTTTTAAATATATGTGCAATAAAACAAAAAAGATTCCTACAAATCCTGCTCAAGATTTAGAAACTCCAAAAATTGGTAAAAGATTACCTAAATATCTAACATTAGAACAAAGTAAAGAACTCTTGGAAGCTTCTGCTTCACTTGAGGGACATGGAAATCATGATAACACAGAACGTAATTTTGCAATGATAACAATACTTTTAAATTGCGGTGTACGTTTATCAGAGTTAGTTGGAATTAATATAAGTGATATAGATTTTGAAAACAATAAAATGAATGTTGTTGGTAAAGGAGACAAGGAAAGAACAATATATCTAAATAATGCATGTATGAAAGCTATTAAAAAGTATTTAGAGGTAAGACCAAGAGAGGGTGTAAAATTTAATTCGCGTGATGCATTATTTTTAAGTGAACAAAAAAAGAGAATTAGTAGAAGAACTGTTCAATATATTGTAAAAAACGAACTAAGAAATGCTGGAATAGAAAAAGCAAGTACTTATTCTGTACATAAATTAAGACATACAGCAGCAACTTTAATATATAAATATGGGAATGTTGATATTAGAGCACTTCAGGAATTACTTGGACATGAAAGTATATCAACTACTGAAATATATACACATGTAGATAATGAACAAATAAGAAATGCTGTTGAGAATAATCCATTAGCAAATTTATAATTATAAGGAAGATTAAATTATGAAACTAAAGAATCCCACATTAATAGAATATTTTGGGACTGATACACTAACAGAAGATATGAATATAAATTCATTAAAAATGGCATTGGACCAAGTGTATAATTTGAAAGAGATTAGAGAAATCCAAATGATGTTTGCTATTTCTAATATTGATATAGTTGAAAGACTATCTAATGATGATTTTGAGCCATTTGAAGAAGAAAATCGTGATGAAAAATTTTCAAGAGTTTTAAAACAGCTAATTTCTCAAGGGATATTTGAAGATGAACATGTAGGAGATTTTAAAAATCTTAAAGAACTAAATATTGATGGAAGCCAAGTAGATAACGAAAAAGTATTAGAAGAGATAAAAAATAAAATAACTGTGTCTCATAGAAAAGAAAGTTTTCCAATTAGATAAATATTAGAAAGAGAAAGTATATGAAATTAGTAAAAATTCCTGATGATAAATATTATAATTATAGATTACAAGCAATGTTTGATTGTTATAAATGGGATCCTCAGTTTTTTGATAGTAATACTTTAGCAAAATATGTATTAGTGCTAACTAATGAAGAAAATAATGAAGTAATTAAACTTACTAAAAATTTAGATAAAGAAACTAGATTAGCAGAAGAATATTTGAATAAAAATATTAAAGTTGCAAAAAAGTTGGCGCTTCCCCAAAAAATAATAGAGCAGATACCAAATATGCAAACGTATGATAAGAATCAAAATATTAGACTTATGAGATATGATTTTCATCCAAGTGTAGATGATAATTGGGTTGTAACTGAAGTAAATAGTGATGTTCCAGGTGGATTCGCAGAAAGTTCATTATTACCAGAACTAGCTCGCAAAATAATTGATATGCCTGAATTAGAATACAATTCATTTGGTGAAATAATGGTGAAAGCAATAAATAGTAAATTAAATAGAAAAGGTACTATTATGATGGTGCATTGTACATGTTTTAGTGACGATAGACAAGTTATGCAATATATGGGTGATAGGCTAAAACAAGAAGGTTATAATATTATTTATGGAGCTGCAGATCATATTAATTTTAAAGATAAAAAAGCATATTGTATTTTAGATAACAATCAATGTAATATAGATTTAATTTTTAGATTTACACCATTAGAATGGCTTATTCAAATGAAACCACGTAGATGGGATGGATATTTTAATACCATAACTAAATCTTGTAATCACCCTATTGGTATATATAGTCAAAGCAAAAGATTTCCTTTTGTTTGGGATGATTTAGAAAAAGCAGGTATAAGTATGAAAACATGGAGAAATTTATTACCAGAAACAATACAAGTAAAAGATTTAGGTACAAAAGAAGGATTTATTTATAAGCCTGTGTATGGTAGAGTAGGAGAGAAAATTTCTATAAAAGAAGCATGTAAAGGTGACGAATATACAAAAATTTTAAAAGATGTAAAAATGCATCCAAATCAATATTTAGCACAAAAAAGATTTCAAAGTATGCCTTTAAAAGGTGAGGATGGGATAGAATATCACATTTGCCTTGGTTCATATACAATTGAAGGAGAACATGCTGGATATTATGCACGAATGAGTCCATATCCAAGAATCGATTCCTATGCTGCTGATATACCAGTATTAATTGAAAAATAAAGGAAGAAAAGATGAAAGGAAAAGAAATATATAAAATATATGCACCAATTAATGCAAAATGGACAGAGTGGGTAAGACCAGTTCCTTTTGTAGCAATTGATACATATAACAGGAAACAAGATACTAATTGGTTAGATAGAAAAGTAATGTTCTTAAATCAATATGAACAAGATACAGCTATATTCGTTGATTTACCAGCAAAAGAATGTATAGAGTTTGGCATATCTTTAGCTTACTTTGGTTATAGACCTATACCAATATTTAATGGAACTGATGAGCAAGAAGGGGCTCAAGCTACAACAGATACATATATAGTTGAAAAGTATTTAATAAATGCTAGTGAAAAATTAAAAAATATAAAATTAAATAGTAATGCAAATCCTGTATTTTTACTAGATAGTTCTCGCATAAATAGATATAGAGCAAAAGAATCAATATTTGATAATAGCTGGGATTTATATAAACAAGATATTCCCTCTGTTCAGTATTTTAAAAACAATGGTATAAGTAAAATAATTGTTGTTGGAAATGAAATACAACGAGATTTAAGAAAAATATTTTTTGAATTTCAAGATACTGGAATTGAATTTTATTTAAGTAGCGGGTATTCGCCTGCTCAAAAAGTTAGATTGAAGAAAACATTAAAAGAAAAATTTGAGAAAGAAGAATTATAATAATGATTGAATTTAACAATAAAATAGTGCAGTTTGGTTTTGGAGCAGTTGGCAAGAGCTTTTTTGAAAAAATTTCTAAAGAAATAAAATTTGATAAAGATAAATATTTTGTAATATCTAGAGATAAACTTGAATATACGTTTTTTATTGAACTTGGCGGTAATGTAGGAAATTTTATTGTTGCTGAAATTAATAGAAAAAATTTTAAAAGTATTTTTTCTAAATATTTAGAAGAGGGAGACTTTTTAATTGATTTTGCTGATAATGTTGGAACAAAAGATTTTGTAGAATGGTGTGCAAATAATAATATAATGTATTTAAATACAGGCGAAACAGATTGGGATGATAATTGGTATAGTATTTTTGAAGAAAACTTGAAAAAAAATGAATTACGTAATAATTTAAAACAAAAAGAAAATGTAAATAAATATCCAATCGTATTGCAACACGGAAATAATCCAGGTTTAGTATCACATTTTGTAAAAGCAGGGCTTGAATATATTGTTAAAAAACAATTTAAAAACAATATAGAATATAATAAACTTATAGAAGAAAATAAATTTAATAAACTTGCCCAAAAACTTGATTTAAAAAGTATTCATGTAAATGATAATGATTATCAAGAAGTGAATGAAAAATTTGATGAAAGTAAATTATATAGTACTTGGTCAGTTGATTCATTTTTTTTCGAAATGCTAAGCGAATCAACTGTTAATATAGGCACGAATGAGAAAATAGATTATCAAAAAGACTGTAAAATGATAGATTTAAAAAATGGTTTTTTAGAGTTTAAAGATTTGGCAATAGATAAAATTGGAAAAACATATTATCCTAAAGGTAAATTTGAAGCATTTATAGTTCCTCATGAAGAGACTATAACTATTGCAAAATCTCTTGAAGTGAAGAATGAAAATGAGGCTATATATAGACCAACAGTTATGTTTTTATATTCTCCATGTGATTTTGCAGTAAAATATTTAAAAAGTGCTAGAGTAGACAAATCTTTACAACTAGATACTAATAGAAAACAAAATATTATAAGAGGATTTAAGTATCCTGAAAGAGCTGAAATAATATATAAAGAACAAATAAAAAATGGTACAGAATACGTTGGAGTATTACTTTTAGGAAGTAAATTTGATCCAGTATGGGTAGGAAATAGGATAAAAAAGAACTTTTTATATAGAAGTAGGGAGACATCATTTTGGCAGACTCCAACAATTACGCCAGTTGCTATGTCAGCATTATCAGCTAGCTGTTGGATGATAAAAAATCAAAATAAAGGTGGAATATATTTTCCAGATGATATTAATGAATACAAAGATATAATTAATTTTGCAGAAAAATATATTTCAAAAACAATTTATAAAACATTTAGTAAGAAAAAAGTAGAACATGAATTAGGAATTAATTTAAATTCTTTACAACTAAAAGATATATTATTAAAAAAGGAAGAGTAAACTCTTCCTTTTTAAGTAGTGTTTAATGGCCACCGCCACCACCACCACCACCACGGCCTCCACCGCCATAACCATGTCCGCCAAATCCACCACCTCTTGATGATGTATGAATAGAACGACCAAATGATCTAGCGGTTCTATGGAAATTAGCTGAATGTATATAGCAGTGATGATTTAATATTGGGCTACTATCAATATTAAATTCTTTTGCATGTATTTTTATAGCTTTTATAACTTTTTCTGAGATTCCAAAAGCTGTTGCATAGATTAAATATTTTTCCCATAACGGTAATTCATGTACTTCTTTTTCATTAATTAAAGTATCGCTATTTAAGAAATTATATAAACCACACCATTTTGCTTGTTCGTTTGCTCCATATTGTGTAAATAAAACTGAATTACTAGCCTTGCTTGATAAATAAATATATTTCCATATATAAGCAATACCTAAAATAGTATATGCTCCAAAACTTAAAGCCATAGGTGTAAAATAAGAAATTGCATTTACAAGTACTAATAAAAGTAGTCCAAAAGTTAAACTTGAATTTGCACTAATATTAAATTCTTTTTGAGGAGAATCATAATTTGATGCTTGGAAATATCCTTGCATTACACCGCTTTCTAAAGCTGGTTTCTTTTCTATATCTTTTACAAAAGCATTTGTAAATACATAATCAGTATCAATACAATTTTGCAATTTAGAAAGCGTAATTGAGTTATTATAGTTTCTAGCATGCCTTTCTAATAATTGTAAATAAAGTCTTTCTGATGTAGTAAGAGGTTCTAAAGTAGCCCCAGAATTATCATTTATTGTTATATAAATAGGTTCTGGTGAATAATCTGGTGAATCAACAAATTCTGGAGTTATATATCGAGTAGATATAGGTTCTAAAGTAATTATTGTATTAGAATTAGTCCAATCAGTTAAATTATTTTCTTTTGCGACTGTTACATATTGTTTTCTTATCAAACTAAGTAAAACAGCTGCATATTCTTCTTGTTTTTCTTTGTTTTCATTAAATGGATCTTTCATAAATACTAATTCAGAAGCAAAAATTGGATCTAAATCACTTGGTATTTCTCTAAAATATTCATAGTTAGTTTCTGGTTCATAGAAATTATATTTTGATTTAATTTTATAATATTTATGTTTTGCTGTATATACTATAATAATACTTCCAAATATAGATGCTATTAATAACAAGGTTTTAAAGGTGTTAAATACTTCATTTTGTGTTGTATAATATTCATTTTCTGCAATACATTCATCTAAAACATTTTCGTCTGAATATATATTATTAGGTGCATATTTTGTAAAAATATGTTTATCTTCACCATATGAAAGTAAACAAAATTCTATATAACGATTATGATAATTGAATTTTAAATCTTGCTTATCTAGGTTAATCGAAAAAGTATGATAACCAGGATTTATAGAATTTGATTCTGTATATGGAATCCTAGAATTAGCTGTTCCAAAAGTATATGAATAATATGTATATGGCATAATATCATTTGGTATAAGAATTTGTGCTTTGTATGAATTTAATTTTTTTATTGAATTTCCAGAGTACATACTTAAGTATAATTCAGAACAATCATTATATTTTAAAACAGCATTATTTAGTGAATATACAATTTTAAAAGTCATTTTTTCTCTATAAGTCCAAGGAATGTATATTAGTAAAGATTCGTCATTATCAGGATATCTTCCAGTTCCTTTACTATGATGCCAACACATTGTACCGCTTGGAGTAAAATCTTCATCTTCCCAATACATTTTTGATGTTTCCAAATAAGGTACTTCAGTACCATCAGATAGGATTTGAGTAACTGATTCTACATCGTAATCTACTTTTTGCCCATCAACAATATCTTCTGGAAGTTCTCTCCATAGTTCTTTATAAGTATTATATTTTGAAGATGCATGTACATCAAATGTTATGTATTCAGTAATTTCTACATTGGCTTTTCCATTTTCGTCATCATGTAATATTGCAGTATATTCAACATCTGTTAAATTGCAATAGTCATTAGGATTTAGGTTAAAGCCTTCAAAACCAAACTCCTCTAAAGAAAAACCTTCAAAAAGAAGAATCATAAAAAATATAAACATATAAATCAAAAAAGGTGCTATTAATGTAAGGATGCCTTTTGTAATATTTTTTAGCTTCATAAGAAAAAATTTTAAGTATTTCATTTATACCTCCCAAATTAAATATATATAGAAATTATATATGTGTTTGGCAGTTTTGTAAATAAGATTAAAAAATTGTAAAATCAAATTTACAATCAATTTTTTGAAAAATAATTGAAAATAATTTTTCAAAGTGATATACTACTAAATGCTTAGAATCAAATAAAAATGTGATACAAATTATTTAGGAGGAAAATATGAGTAAAAAAGTATATGAAGTAAAAGATGATGAAAAATTATTTGCAGAAAAAGTAGCAGGTGACTGTTGGAAAATGCCTAATATAAGTATCAATAGACAAGTTTCTGGAAGATACTACTTTACTGATAAAAGGATTGCTTTTTTAGCATCAGGATTAATTGGAACAGAAAGTGTAAGTTGGGAAATTGAGATGAAAGATATTGATACAGTAAAAACTTGTTTAACACCACCATTTTTTCCATTTGGTATTTTTATTAAAATGAAAAATGGAGATAAGTATAAATTATCTATTTTTGGACGTAAAAAATATTTTGATTGGATAAATGAGCATAATAAATAATTATCCAAAATAAGGAAACTATGATATAATAGATGCTATTAAATAAATTATCAAGAACTAGTAGAAAAAATTGGTGCTGAAGGAATAATATAAATAACGATGAAAGCAGATAATTAATGAATTATCTGCTTTTTGTGTAGGATATTTAATGTGGGTAAGATTTTTGATTTTTAGAAAATAAGTGGAGTAGGAGAGAGGGGCAGTTAAAATTTATAAAAAAGATATTAAATAAAAAATATAATTTTGAATCTAAATTTGAACTAAAAATTTTTTATGAATAAAAATTTGAAAATAAAAATTTAAAAAATATAAAAATTAAAATAATAAATTTATAAATTAAAAATTATAAAATTTCAAGCTTCAAATTTAAAATTTATATTTTTAAATTTATTTGGTAAAATTTCAAAAACCGAACATTTGTATATGAATTTTAAAAATATTTAGATTAGTTTGAATTTTATAAAATTTATTATTTGTATTAATATAATTAGAAAAATTATATAACCATTATGAATACTTAATTACAGCATTACAGCTATAAAATATTGATGCATGAAAATCAATTTTAATCCATTTTTATTTTAAACTAATATAACTTACTGTCTTAAATAATCGTTTATCCTGGTGCGTTGTTAATTTTAGTAATTTTACTATAAAAATTTTGTATCTACATAGTAAATTTATACTATTAGAAAAACGCCCAAAAAGTGCTAAAATAACGACGCACGAGAATCGATTTTAAGGCATTTTTAAAAATTAGTAATATAGTTTGTTGTCTAAAAATATGGGCTATTTTAGAGTTTCAAGGGATTTAGAGATTTTTGAAAAAATATTAGATATAAATTTAAAATAAGGATAAAAATTTTTATAATAAACAAATTATATAGATAAATAATTAAAATGGCTAAAAATTGATTTTAGAAGGTCATGA
>Ga0073906_1002141_pt1 | contig 27188 bp, 25 predicted proteins | sample Inofromicrocosms_FD_65485 | JGI IMG/M metagenome (GOLD analysis project Ga0073906, IMG submission 65485) | Mouse cecum microbial communities from Vienna, Austria - Inoculum for glucosamine and mucus D2O microcosms | ecosystem: Host-associated > Mammals > Digestive system > Large intestine >...
GAACGGACGGCGCGGACGGTGACTATCAGAAGGTGAACCTGTCCATGGCCGTCAACGGCACCGACACCCAGATCGACTCCCTGGTGGCAAACTATTTCGCGGAACTGGTGATGGAGCGTTCCGGCGGGAACGTGGTCATCGACGTTTTCCCCAACGACACCCTGGCCGGCGGCAACAGTACCAAGGGCGTGGAGTACATCGCCGTGGGCGGCTCCGACCTGGGGGCCTACGCCACCAGCGTCCTGGCCAACCTGGAGCCGAAAATTTCCGTGGCAACCATCCCCTGGTCCTTCACCTCCTACCAGCAGGCCCGGGATGTCATCGACTCCACCGGCGGCGAGTACTACGCCGAGCTGCTGGCGGGCAAGGGCATCACCTACCTGGGTTCCTTCCACAACGGCTTCCGGCAGCTGACCAACAGCAAGCGGCCCGTCACCAAGCCGGAGGACCTGAAGGGTCTGAAGATCCGCGTGCCCGGCTCCGCCGTGTACATGAGCACCTTTGACGCCCTGGGCGCCAACGTCACCTCTATGAGCTGGAGCGAGGTCTTCACCGCCATCCAGCAGGGCACCATCGACGGTCAGGAGAATGGCTGCTCCATCACCAAGTCCGCCAAGATGGACGAAATCCAGAAGTACATGACTATCTGGAACTACAGCTATGAAAACGACCTGTTCGTCGCCAACACAAAAATCTGGGAGAGCCTGGACGAGAACACCCGGCAGCTCATTCAGGAGTGCGCTGTGGAGGCCTGCAACTGGGGCCGCGACAAGCTGGAGGCCGACGAGGCCGCCCTCATCCAGGGCTTCCGGGACGTGGGCATGCAGGTAGACGAGCTGACGGAGGAGCAGCTGGCGGTGTTCCAGGCCGCTGTTGCTGATGTCATCGAGGAATTCAAGGGCGTGTACGGCGCGGACGCCTGCGCTGCCTTTGGAATAAATTGAGGAGGTGCGGTATGCTGGAAAAGATTGAAAAATTTGTAGCGAGCGTCTGTGTCATCCTGATGGCGGTGCTGGTGTTCGCCAACGTCGTCGCCCGAAAGGTGTTTGATGACTCCCTGGTATTTTCCGACGAGATGTCCACCTATCTATTCGTGCTCATGAGCTTTATGGGCGCCGCCATTGCCGCCCGGCGCAACGCCCACCTGGGCCTGTCCATCATCACCGACCGGGTCAAGCCCCGCACCCGCACGGTCATCAATATGACCACCTATGCCATTGCCGCCGTCTTCTGCCTGCTGATCATTATTTTCGGCGTGCAGATGGTCATCAGCCAGTACCAGCTGGGCCAGGAGACCGCCGCCATGCAGTGGCCGGAGTGGATCTACGGCTCCTTCGTCCCCATCGGCGCGGCATTTTCCATGGCTGCCTTTATCGAGGGCATGATCGACATGTACAAAGAGATGCCTCCGGCTGACGCCGTGAACGGAAAGGAGAAGATGTAAATGGTAGGTATCGTATTACTGGGTATTTTTGTTATCCTGCTGGTCTTCGGCGCGCCCATCGCCATCTGCCTGGGCATGTCCAGCGTGGCGGCGATTCTTGTGCAGGGCGCGGGCAAGCCCATTGAGGCCATCATGAGCGTGCTGCCCCGGCTGTGTTCCTCTGCCAGCAGCAAGTTTGTCCTTCTGGCGATCCCGTTCTTCATCCTCTCCGGCAACGTCATGGAGAAGGCGGGCATCTCCGGCCGGCTCATCAATCTGGCGGAGAAGTGCCTGGGCCACATCAAGGGCGGCATGGCCATCGTGTGCGTGGCGGTCAGCTGTTTCTTTGCCGCCATCTCCGGCTCCGGACCCGCCACCGTGGCCGCTCTGGGCCTCATCATGATCCCCGCCATGATCAAGGCCGGGTATAACCCCGCGTTCTCCTGCGCCCTCATGGCTGCGGGCGGGGCCATCGGCGTGGTCATCCCGCCGTCCATCACCTTCGTTGTCTACGGCTCCATCGCCGACGCCTCCATTACGAACCTGTTTATTTCCGGCCTGGTCCCCGGCCTGCTGATGGGCGCGGGCCTCATCGCCGCGGCCCTGATTCTGGGCCGGAAGATGGACCTTGCCGTCATGCCCAAAGCCACCGGCCAGGAGCGCTGGAAGGCGTTCCGGGACGCATTCTGGGGCCTGCTGATGCCCGTCATCATCCTGGGCGGCATCTACGGCGGCATCTTCACCCCCACCGAGGCGGCGGCTGTGTCCGTGTTCTACGGCCTGGCTATCGGCGTGTTTGTCTACCGGGAGATTGACTTCAAAAAGCTCGTTGACATCCTGATCGACTCGTGCAGCACCACCGCCACGGTCATGTTTATCACCATGGGCGCGACCCTGTTCGCCTACGTGCTGACCCGTGCCCGGCTGGACCTGGCCATCAAGAACTTTATGCTGGACATCACCAACGGCAACTGGATCGTGTTCTTTATCATCGTCAATATCGTCCTGCTGATTGCGGGCTGCTTCCTGGACTCCACCTCCGCGCTGTACATCTTTACCCCGCTGTTTGCCCCTGTGGCCCTGGAACTGGGCATCAGCCCCATCCACCTGGGCGTGGTTATGATTGTGAATCTGGCCATCGGCCTTTTCACCCCGCCGGTTGGCGTGAACCTGTACGTGGCCTGCGGTATCGGCAATATCAAGATCGAGGAGATCACCAAGGGCATCATCCCCTGCCTGATTGCCGAACTGGCGGTCCTCCTGCTGGTTACCTACGTCCCCTTTATTTCGACAATGTTCGTAGGCGGCTAACAGACGATTAAAGTTTCGCCGGCCTTTACAAAGGCCGTGGGGTGCAGGGGCAAAGCCCCTGCTCGCGCCCCGCAGGGCGCGAAATCCCCCGGGCCGCGCCATACAAAAGTTTCCCTCACTCCTCTATGGCGCGGCCCAAGCGCATTTGCCGCGTATGCGGCAAACAGCGCATTCAAATTTCCTCCCAGCTTGTGTTTCACAAAAATTCAGCATTTTGTATAAACAAAGCTACAACTTTTTAGAAGAACTGTAAAACCTGCAAATACCCCCTTGACAATGTCTGACAAAGTGGTATACTCATAATTGTCATTTGTCCGACATACTACAAAGCGTACCCGGCACATCGAAACCTACTGAAAAAAACATGAGGTGATCTTTATGAAGGATGTATCCATCAAGGAACTGAAAAACGCTGCCACTCGGATGCGCATGAACGTGGTTGACATGATCTACAAAGCCCAGTCCGGCCACCCCGGCGGCTCTCTCCGCGGCGGACTTCGTCTCCGCCTGCTACTTCAAGTACATGGACGTGGATCCCCAGAACCCCCGCTGGCCGGACCGTGACCGGATGGTCCTCTCCAAAGGCCACGTCTGCCCCATCCAGTACGCTTGTCTGGCGGCGGTAGGCTTCTTCCCGGAGTCCGAGCTGGACACGCTCCGCAAGGAGGGCTCCAAGCTCCAGGGCCATCCGTCCATGACCAAGTGCCCCGGCATCGACATCTCCACCGGCTCCCTGGGCCAGGGCCTGGCCTGCGCGGCAGGTATGGCGATGGCCGCCAAGATGGACCGGAAGGACTATAAAGTCTTCTGCGTGGTGGGCGACGGCGAGGCCCAGGAGGGCGAGATCTGGGAGGCCGCCAACACCGCCAACAAGTACCACCTGGATAACCTGATCACCTTCGTGGACTTCAACAACCTCCAGCTGGACGGCACCTGCGACGAGATCATGCCCAACGGCGACCTGGGCGAGAAGTTCAGAGCCTTTGGCTGGGAGACCATCGAGATCGACGGCCACAGCATGGAAGAGATCGTGGCGGCGCTGGATAAGTGCTACGCCTCCAAAAACGGCAAGCCCAAGTGCATCTATGGCCACACCATCAAGGGCAAGGGCGTTTCCTTCATGGAGAACCAGTGCGGATGGCACGGCGCGGCCCCCAACAAAGAGCAGTACGAGCAGGCTATGGCTGAGCTGAAGGCCCAGCTGATGGATTAAGGCAGGAGGAGAGAGCAATGAGTGAGAAGAAAATGATCGCCACCCGCGACGGCTTCGGCAAGGAGATCGCGGAGCTGGGCAAAGAGGACTCCAATCTGGTCGTGGTCGATATCGACATCGGCAAGAGCTGCAAGACCGGCGAATTCCGTAAGGCCCTGCCGGACCAGTACATCAACGTGGGCATCGCCGAGCAGAACGGCGCCGGCTTCGCCGCCGGGCTGGCCACCTGCGGAAAGGTCCCCTTCGTGGTGACCTACGCCGTGTTCGGCTCTCTGCGCATGTGCGAGATGATCCGCCAGGAGATCTGCTACACCAATCTGAACGTGAAGATCGCCTGCTCCCACGGCGGCGTGACTCCCGCCAACGACGGCGCGTCCCACCAGTCCATCGAGGACATGGGCGTCCTGCGCACCATCCCCAACATGACGGTCATCATGCCCGCAGACTACAACTCCGCCCGCAAGCTGGTCCGTCAGGCCGCCAAGACTTACGGCCCCATGTACCTGCGCTTCACCCGCGACGCGGTGCCCCAGATCTACGACGAGGACGTGGAATTCACCATCGGCAAGGCCCACCAGATCCAGGACGGCAAGGACGTGGCCATCATCGCCAACGGCGACACCGTGCGCCTGGCCGTGGACGCCGCCGCAGAGCTTTCCAAGGCCGGCATCTCCGCCCGTGTGCTGGATATGCACACCATCAAGCCCCTGGACGCGGAGGCCGTCACCGCCGCCATCAACGACATCGGCAAGCTCATCACCGTGGAGGACCACAACATTCTCAATGGTCTCGGCTCCGCCGTCTGTGAGGTTGCCGCCGAGATGGGCAAGGGCCTGGTCAAGCGCGTGGGCATTCAGGACCAGTTCGGTCAGTCCGCCCCCTATGAGCGCCTGCTGGAGATGAACGGCGTGACCGTGGAAAACATCGTCAGCATCGCGAAAAATATCCAGTAAGCCAGTACTCTCCTTTCATATGCGGTCCGGGGCCGCGCTTAACCGGACTCCGGGCCGCGCTCATATCAAAAATTTATTTGGAGGTTATCGATATGTTTGATTTTAACGGTCAGGTCGTTTTGATTACCGGCGCTGGTTCCCCCCGGGGCATGGGCCGCGTGTTTGCCCACGATTTCGCCAAGCTGGGCGCGAAGGTGGTCCTGTGCGACATCAACAAGGAGGGCGTGGACGCCAACGTGAAGGAACTGCAGGCCGCCGGCTATGAGGCTGCCGGCTACGCCGCCAACCTCTGTGACGAGGCCGCTGTGGCCTCTATGGTCAGCTCCATTGTGGAGCTGTATGGCCGCATCGACGTACTGGTCAACAACGCCGGCATCTCCCAGAAGGTCACCGTGGCGGACATGACCCTGAACGACATGCAGAAGATTTTCAGCGTCAACATGTTTGGCCTCTTCCTGCTGACCAAGGCCGTCTGCGAGGTCATGAAGAAGCAGAACTATGGCCGTATCGTGCATCTGTCCTCCGTCTCCGGCAAGCGGGGCGGCGGCGTGTTCGGCGGGGCCCACTACTCAGCCTCCAAGGCCGCTGTGCTGGGCTTCTCCAAGAATCTGGCCCGCGAGGTCTCCCGGTATGGCATTACCACCAACGCCGTGTGCCCCGGCCTCATCAACACCGACATCTGGAAGAGCATGTCCCCGGAGCAGGCCAAGCCGGTCATCGACGCCATCCCCATGGGCCGTCCCGGCGAGCCGGAGGAGGTTTCCGCCGCCATCGTGTTCCTGGCCTCCAAGGAAGCCAGCTACATCACCGGCGAGGAGATCGACATCAACGGCGGCTCCCACATGGACTAATGCGGTGACATCCGTTGATAAAATGGACGATATATTACTGCAGATGTTAGCAAAGCAGTAGATGATGGGGTGGAAAAAGGGTAACAAAAAGGGGCCCGCAGCGAATTGCTGCGGGCCCTTTCGGGTGTCATTATTCAGCAATGAAACGGGAAATTTTGAATTATTCAAGGAAATTCTCTCACCAATCCAGGCACGTTGAGATATAGGGTAAAAAAATCCCTGAACCCAAATGGTTCAGGGATTTCCTCTGGCAGCGGGAGAAGGATTCGAACCCTCACATACGGAGTCAGAGTCCGCTGTGCTACCCTTACACAATCCCGCTTTGTTCCTGACGAACGATTCTATTATATCCATTTTCCGCAATTTGTCAAGGGCTTTTTTTCAAAAATGAAAAATTTCTTTCTAAGCGGCTCTTTCTACAAAAACTCCCGCAGGCTCCGCCGGATTCGACCGTCCAGGCCCGTTGTGGTCCCGGCGTGGTAGAGGGAGCTGACAATGGCCTCCTCCACCGCCTCGGCACTGAGGGCCAGAACAGGGTCGATGTGGTCGTCGGACATCATCTGCATCTCCACAAAGGCCCTGGGGCTGTCGTGGGGGACCCGGTTGGCGGTGGTGAAGGCAATGGCAATATCACCGCTGCCGCTGCCGTAATAGGACCCGGTGCGGGCCAGACCGGCCCCGGCCCGGCGGCAGATCCGCTTCAGCTGCCGCTCGCTGAGGGGGATGTCTGTGGCCAGGAGCATGATAATGGAGCCCTTGTCCCCGGAGCCGCCGGCGCGGCCCTGGACCTCCCGGCCCACCTGGCGGCCATCAATCATCAGCCGCCCCGGCCCGCCGAAGTTGCTCAGCACCAGCGCGCCGACGGTGTACGTTCGCCCCTCCAGCGCCGCCGTCCGGCTGGCGGAGCCGACGCCGCCCTTGAAGCCCAGGCAGCTCATCCCGGTCCCCGCGCCCACCGCGCCCTCGGCGAAGTCCGGCCCGGCGGCGGCAATGGCCTGGAAAATATGCTCCTCCCGCACGTGGAGGCCCCGGATGTCGTTGAGAAAGCCGTCGTTGCACTCGCACACCAGCGGGTTGACCGTGCCCGTTGTGCGGCCAATGTCCGCATTCTGGGCCAGCATATACTTGACCAGCGCCGTGGCCGCGGTCCCCACGCTGAGGGTGTTGGTCAGCAGGATGGGCGTCTCAATGGTGCCCAGCTCCTCCACCTGCACCAGTCCGATGGTCTTGCCGAAGCCGTTGATGACCACGGACGCCGCCAGGACCTTGTCCCGGAACAGATTCCCGCCGTGGGGCAGGACCGCGGTGACGCCGGTGTTGACACCGGCGCCGTCCTGGATGGTGACGTGGCCTACGGTGACGCCGGGGACGTCTGAGATCAGATTCCGGGGGCCCGGCGTCCCCCTGCCCACTGTCAGTCCGCTTGCCTTTTCCAGACCCATTGCCATCTACCTCCCGTTTCTCCACGCTGGGCGCGGAACTGCGTGCATTATATCATACCGGCCCGATTCCGGCAAGACCGCCGTCCGGACATTCTCAATCAATATGGTCATCCCTTCTGCGGCTCCGTATAGCCGGGAGCAAGGCCCCTGTCCGTCCGGATTTTCAGCACAACGGCAGCCGCAGCGGTCAACATCTGCGCCAGCGGCATGCTCCACCATACGCCGGCCTGCTCCATGCCCGCGACTCGGGGCAGGAACAACAACAGCAGCGTGTACATGACAGCCCCGCCCATGCCGATGCCGGTACCCAGAGCCTGCAGCAGCGACACCACCGGATAGGCGATGTTGATGGTGGACAGGCCGATGTCGCCCACGCTGCGTCCCACAAAGAAGCCGTCCACGATGGTATAGACGCCGGACAGGGCAAAGGCCAGGACAGAGGGGATGACGCAGGCATAAAAGGCCCGCCAGGTTTTCAGGCGTGGAGCCGCCGCGATCTTTTTCATGACAAAACGTCTCCTTTCAGGTTTGGAACTATTTTATCATAAATTTTCACGCCTTTTCACGGGCCGTTTTCCACAAATTTGTGCAAAAAGCAAAACCTTTTCCGGGGGCAAAATTCCTCCGGAGATTTTTCATTTCCCCCTGAGATTGATTCACATTTATCCGCCCGGCCTCATATACTGGAAGGACAAAGCAAAAGGAGGGCACAGCATGAAGGCCAATCAGGATAAGCTCCAGCGGCTGCTCAGCGACAAAAAGACGCTGGAGCAGGTGGCGAAATCTCCCGACGCCCAGGCCCTTGCCGGCATGATTTCCCAGGGACAGGACCAGGCGTCGCTGAAAAAAATTGCGGCGGATGCGGCCAAGGGCGACACGTCCCAGCTCAGCCAGCTGATCCAGAATATCGTCCGCAGTCCCGGCGGAGCGGAGCTGCTGCAGCGGCTGAGCGGGACAATCAACCAGAAATAAGCGCGGCGCAGGGGTAGTCCGCGCAAAACGCCCGCCAGGCGGGGGAAGGGGCTGCGTATGGGAGAATTTGAGGAAAAACTGAACGCCATCCTGTCCAACCCCGACGCGCTGGCGCAGGTAGCCAATCTTGCCCAGTCCCTGAATCTGGGCGGCCAGGAGAACTCCGGCGGGGACGCCCCCCCTCCCGACGGCGGCGGAGAGAGTCCGCCGCCCGGCGGGGGCGGGCCCATTCCCGATCTGAGCGGGCTGTCCGGACTGGGGGACCTGCTGGGCCAGATCGACCCCAAGCTGCTGCAGAAGCTGCTGCCCCTGGCAGGCGAGCTCACCGGGAATGGCGGCAATGACGAGCGGCTGCAGCTGCTCTACGCCCTGCGCCCCTTCCTGAAACCGGAGCGGCGGGATAAGGTGGAGCGGGCGGTGAAGGCCGCGCGGCTGATCCATGTGGGGAAAAAACTGTTCAGGAACTTGGGGGATACATATGTATAACCGCTATATACGCGGCGACAGCGGCCAGTACCAACGGATCCCGGTTCCGGACCCGCCGCCTCCGCCGCCGCCTCCACCGCCGCCGGACAACGGCGGCTATGACCCGTTCCACCGCGGCGGCGGCCCCCACTATGGAAACGGCTCCGGATATGGCGGCCCGCCTCCGCCGGGAGGTCCGCCGCCGGGCGGCCCGAACGGTAAGCCGGGCGGTATCCTGTCCGGCATTCTGCGCCAGCTGAATCTGGAGCATATCCTGGAGCGCGTGGATACCGGCGACCTGCTGCTGATCTTGATCCTGATCCTTCTGTTCAAGGACGGGGAGGATGAGGAGATGCTGATTGCCCTGGGGCTTTTGCTGATCCTGTGAGGAGAAACTTCGGACCTGAGCGGATGGCGCGGCGCCGTCCGCCCAGGCCGAAAAAACTTTACAAACTCTTAACATTATCTGTTTTTGCCCCCTTGCAATCCTGCCGGGGGATTTGGTATAATGGCGGTAAATCAGAGTAAAGGAGATCAACGATATGCTGCAAAAAACAATGTCCGCCAAGCGCATCTGGCTGCCCCTGGTCCTCTGCGCCGGGCTTCTGCTCGCATTGGCTGCGAACGCCTCCGCCGCCACCTCTGCCCAGCTCCGTCCGGATATGACCATTATCATCGACGGCGCGGAGCAGACCTTTTATAACGCCCAGGGCCAGGAGGTCCACCCCATCCTCTGCGGCGGCACCACCTATCTGCCGGTGCGGGCCATCGGCGAGGTCATGGGGAAGAATGTGGACTGGAACCAGGCCACCAAGACCGTCACCCTCTCCGGGACCCGTACCACTGCCGCAACCGTTGGCACGCCGGACGCCGCGGCCAAGGTGAAAAATATCTCCGTGGATATCCACAGCGATTTTACCATTGTCGTTGACGGCGCCGCTCAGGTCTTCAAGGACGCCGCCGGCAGCCGGGTCTATCCCATGCTGTATAACGGCTCCACCTACCTGCCCCTGCGGGCCATCGGCGGGCTGATGGGCAAGAGCGTGGCCTGGGACGGCAAGACCCAGACCGTCACCCTGTCCAGCCCCTCCGGCGGGAACCAGGTCACCGACGCGGACAGCTTTTCCGGCGGAACAGCGCCGGGCGCCAAGCCGGGCCTGATTACGCTGGAGGCCGCAAAAACCACCGCCCTGAACCATGCGAAGCTGACGGCGGACCAGGTCACCTTTGTCAAGCAGAAGCTGGACCGGGACGACGGACGGCAGGTGTATGAGATCGAGTTTTACACCAGCGATTACAAGGAGTACGACTACGAGATCGACGCCGTGTCCGGCCTGATTCTGGAGGTGGACTATGACGCGGAGTCCTTCACCCCGCCCGACGCCGCTGTGACCGGGACCATCTCCCAGGACAAGGCCCAGGAGATCGCTCTGGCGAAGGTCCCCGGAGCCACCGCCAAGCATATGACCAAGCTGACCCTGGACCGGGACGACGGGCGTCTGATCTATGAGATCGAGATCAAGTACAACGGGATGGAGTACAAGTTTGAGATCAACGCCGCCGACGGAACGATCCTGGAGATGGAAATGGAGGCCGACGACTGACTCCCCGCATAGGACAGCCAGAACGCCGCCGCATGTGCATGCGGCGGCGTTCTCTGTGCTTTTTATGCGTTCCCCTTCTGCTGGTCGGGCCGCTTTTTCTTCTGGAGGCCGCCGAACAGCCGGTGCAGGCCCCGCTTGGGGCGTTCCGGCTCCTTGGCGTAGGGCTTGTGGATGGTCTTCTCCATAAACACCTCCTGGCTGTTGCAGGGGGCCAGGGTGTTGACCTTCCGGCAGTAGGAGCCGTCCGGCAGCAGGGAGCTGGCCTTCACATTGTCCCCCAGCTGGGTGTGGAGGATCCACAGCAGCTGCTCCCGGACCTCCGGGTCGTAGACGGGGCACATGATCTCCACCCGGCGGTTCAGGTTCCGGGTCATCATATCGGCGGACGCGATGAACATCTGCGCGCTTTTTCCCCGGCCAAAGCAGTAGATGCGCCCGTGCTCCAGATAGCGGCCCACGATGCTGGTCACATGGATATTTTCCGTCCGGGCGGCAATCCCCGGACGCAGGCAGCAGATGCCCCGCAGGATCAGCTGGATCTGCACCCCGGCGCGGGACGCCTCCGAGAGCTTATCCATGACCTCCCGCTCCGTAATGGCGTTGGCCTTGATGCAGATATAGCCCTCCTGCCCCTTGGCGATCTCTCCGTCCATCATCCTCAGCAGCTTGGCCTTCAGGCTCACGGGAGCGACATAGAGATGCGCATACTCGCCGTCCAGATTGCCCACCAGCATGTTCTGGAAGAAGACCGTGCCGTCCAGGCCGATGTTCTCGTTGGCGGTCATCAGGCTTAGATCCGTGTACATGGTGTTGGTGCGCTCGTTATAGTTTCCGGTGCCGATCTGGGTGATATAGCTGAGCCTGTCGCCCCGGCGCATGGTGATCAGACAGATCTTGCTGTGGCACTTATAGTCCTCCACGCCGTAGATGACCTGACAGCCGGAGTCCTCCAGCAGGCGGGACCAGGAGATGTTGTTGGCCTCGTCGAACCGGGCCCGCAGCTCCATGAGCACCGTGACCTCCTTGCCGTTTTCCGCCGCCTTGCAGAGGATGTGGGCAATCTTGGAGGAGGTGGCCAGGCGGTAGATGGTGATGCGGATGGAGATGACGTCGGGCCGCTCCGCCGCCTCGCTGAGCATGCGCAGGAAGGGGTCCACGCCGTCGAAGGGGAAGAACAGCAGCCGGTCCTTGCGGCGGATCTGTTCGATGATGCTGGCCTTCCGGTCCAGGTCCTCCGGCCACCGGGGGGCGTAGGGTGTGAAGGACAGGGCCGCCGCCTTCTCCGCCGGCAGGGTCTTGACCAGGTCGTAGACGTATTTCATATCCAGGGGGGCCTGATCGATATAAATCTGCCGGTTCTCCACCCGGATGCGGTTTTTCAGCAGCTTCATGAACTCCGCTCCCGGCTTCCGGTCCAGCTCCAGCCGCACCACGGACAGGCTGGCCCGCTTCTTCAGCAGCTTGCTCATCTGGCTGCGCAGGTCCTCCCCGGAGTCCTCCAGCAGCTCGCTGTCAAAGCTCAGATCCGCGTTCCGGGTGGCGCAGAGGATGCAGGTGTCCTCCAGCTTGTAGCCGCCGAAGAGGGCCGGGGCCTGCTGCTGGACAATGGTCTCCATCCGGATAAAGCGGCCTGGGTCGTTGGGCATATTCAGAAACGGGGGGAGGCTGGCCGGGACCGGGACAAGGCCCAGGGAGGCGCTGCCCTTTTTGCTGCGCAGCAGCGCGGCCACATAGAGGGCCTTGTTGGCCAGATGGGGGAAGGGGTGGTGGCTGTCCACGATCTGGGGGGACAGCACCGGCAGGATGCGGGCCTTATAGTAGGTGCCGGCATAGCGTTTTTCCTCCGCCGTCAGCTCGTCCGCCGCCAGATCGCAGATTCCCTGCTGGCGCAGCAGCGCGGCTACGTCGGTGTACAGCCGGTTTTTGATCTCGATGAGGCCGGGAATGACGTTGTAGACCTCCTCCAGCTGCTGCATGGGGGTCGCGCCGGTTTTATTGTCGATGTCGTCCGGCGAAACCAGACTCATGTCAAAGAGATTGCCAACGCGGACCATGAAAAATTCGTCCAGATTGCTGGTGAAGATGGAGATGAATTTCAGCCGCTCCAGCAGGGGGACGCTCTCGTCCCCGGCCTCCTCCAGCACTCTCCGGTTGAAGCGGAGCCAGCTCAGCTCCCGGTTTTGCGTGTATGCATACTTTTCCTTTTCCCGTTCCGGCATGGTTGATTCCTCCCGATATTTTTTCGGTTATCAGGATTATACCATGCCGGTCTGAACATTGCAAGACGCATGTGGCCGTGTTTCTGGGAGAGGATTACCAAACGGCGGCACATTTTCCCCACACTCTGCGTCTAAGAGAGTAAGAGGTGATAGACGATGACCAAACGCTCCCTGGCCATATACAGCGCGGCCCATTTCTGGGTGGACCTGAGCTGCGCGTTCCTGCTCTTCCGCACCCTCTCCGGCAGTCCCCAGTGGATGCTGTGCCTGCTGCTGTACAACTTCTGCGCCTTCGCCCTGCAGATGCCTCTGGGCCTGCTGGCGGACCGGTGGAACCGCAACGGCCTGACCGCCGCCGCCGGCTGCGTCCTCACGGCCCTGGCCTGCCTCTCCCCGGTGCCGCTGCTGACGGCGGTGACGGCGGGAGTTGGCAACGCGCTGTTCCACCTGGGCGGCGGCATCGACGTGCTGAACGCCAGCCGGGAACGCGCCGCCGCCCTGGGCGTGTTCATCTCGCCGGGGGCGGTGGGGCTGTACATCGGGACCATCTGGGGCCAAAGCGCCGGGCCCTGGCTGGGACTGGCCCCCCTGGGCCTGCTGCTGATGGCGGCGCTGATCCACTGCCCGAAAACGGACAGGACCCTCCGCTCCGGCAACGCGACGCCGGACCTGGCCGCGCCCCAGGGGTACGGCGTGCTCCTGCCGCTGTTCCTGGTGGTGGTCCTGCGGTCCTATATGGGCATGAACCAGTCCTTCTTGTGGAAAAGTCAGTGGGCCCTGGTCCTCACGCTGGCCCTGGCGCTGGGCAAGACGGCAGGGGGCTTTTTGATGGACCGCCTGGGCCCCCGGCGGGCGTCAAATGCCTCCCTGGGACTGGCGGCGGCGCTGTATCTGGCCTCCGCGCTGCCCTTGCCGGGAACACTGGCGGTGTTCCTGTTCAACATGACCATGCCCGTCACCCTCTGGGCGGCGGCGCGGGCCCTGCCGGGAGCGAAGGGCTTCGCGTTCGGACTGCTGACCTTCGCCCTGTTTCTGGGATACCTGCCCGCCTATCTGGGCTGGCCCAGTCTGCTGACCGGCCCGGCGGCGTATGCATGCGCCGCGCTGCTGTCGCTGGTGATACTGTGGTTCGGATTAGGGAAGGAGGCGAAGCCATGCTTGCAGTGCTAGGGGTATCCCTGGTGCTGACGCTGGTTCTGGAGGAGGGCTTCGCCCTGGCCTGGGGACTGCGGGGGCGGCGGGAGCTGGCGCTGGTGGCCCTGGTCAACTGCCTGACCAACCCGCCGGTGGTGCTGCTGTACCATACGGCGGTGTGGCTGCTGGGGTGGAATCCCCTGCTGGTGACGGCGGCGCTGGAAAGCGCGGCAGTGTTGGTGGAGTGGTGGTGCTACAGAACGTATTCCGAACAGGTAAAAAGACCGTTTGTATTCGCACTGCTCATCAATCTGTTTTCCTACAGCGCGGGCTGTATCGTCAATCTGTTTTAGAAAAGGGGAATGATTGGAATGAAAATGAAGAGATTTTGTACTTTGTTCTGCACGCTTGCCGCCGTATGCGGCCTCACCACCGCCGCGTATGCCGACGTGATTGCCCCCGGTCCGGGAGAACTGCTGCTGCACAGTGTCAGGGGATGGCCTCCGCTTGCGCTGGTCATCGCGGTTGTCATTGTGACTGTCGTTTTACTGCGGAAATTTTGGAAGAGAAAGTGAGGACATGCCATGAAACGCCTTTTGACCTGTCTGCTGGCGGTCATGCTGTTGCTTGCCCTGACGCCCGCCGCCTATGCGGATGTGCTCTGGGAGCCGGACAACAACTTTTACTGGAAGCACGCCGACGAATGCACGTATATAGGCCGCTCCTACTACGCCAACGGCCCGGAGGGCTTCGTCACCCTGTGGAACGCGCCCGGCGGCAGCACGGTGGCGGCGCAGTATGAAAACGGCTTCACGCTGCCCGTTTACTGGCAGTACCAGGACTGGGGCTGTGTGACAGTCTGGGGGGACGAGGGGGCTATTGATGGCTGGGTCCCTATGTCGGAGCTGTATCTGGTCTATGACTACATCTCCTTTGAGGAGGAGTATGGGAGCCAATTCCGGGACTACAGCGGAGAATTTGCGGATTTCTCCGGGGATACCGGGGAGCTCATCTGTTGGGCGTACCCCAATGCGCCGGAGCCCAGCTTTAGGATGAAATGCGATGCGGATGTCGTGGAGCGGCTCACCGGTTCAGGGGAGGAAAAAAGCTATATTACCCAGGTCTACACCGACCCCAACGGCGTCTGCTGGGGATTTGTGGGGTACCTGTTCGGGTCCCGGAATTTCTGGATTAATCTGGACAATCCCACAGGGGATAGCGTCATGTCCACCGGCGTCCCAAAGGCTGATGACCTGATCGCCTCCGGGGAGCTGACCGCGCCCCGGACGCCGGTCATGCCCTCCGCCGCCCGCGTGCCGTACTTCCTGGTAGGCGGCGTGGCGGCGGTCACGCTGGGGCTGTTGGGTTGGTTCTACGGCAGGAAGCGCCGGGGAAAGTAAACAAAACCGGGGTTCGGTGTTCCGAATCCCGGTTTTGCCAAGACGGCGAAATGGGGCCGACTGCAGCTTTCAGCCGTATCTCACCCATTCTGGGCGGACGTGCCGTGGGTCTTCAGCAACACGTCGTGATACCCGCCCTCCACAATGGAGGTGGAGGACACCAGCGTGAGCCGGGCCTTCTGCTGCAGCTCGGGGATCGAGGTGACCCCGCAGTTGCACATTGTCGACCTCACCTTATAGAGGCTCTTGGCCACGTTGTCCTTCAGCGGGCCGGCGTAGGTGACGTAGGAGTCCACGCCCTCCTCAAAGGCCAGACCGCGTCCGCCGCCCAAGTCGTACCGCTGCCAGTTCCGGGCCCGGTTGGAGCCCTCGCCCCAGTACTCCTTCATATACTGCCCGTTGACCAGCACCCGGTTGGTGGGGCTCTCGTCAAACCGGGCGAAGTACCGGCCCAGCATCAAAAAGTCCGCCCCCATGGCCAAAGCCAGGGTCATGTGGTAGTCGTGGACGATGCCGCCGTCGGAGCAGATGGGGATGTACACGCCGGTCTGGGCGAAATACTCGTCCCTGGCTGCGGCCACTTCAATGAGGGCGGTGGCCTGTCCGCGGCCAATGCCCTTGGTCTCCCGGGTGATGCAGATGGAGCCGCCGCCGATGCCCACCTTCACAAAGTCCGCGCCGGCCTTTGCCAGGAACAAAAACCCGTCCTTGTCCACCACGTTGCCCGCGCCTACCTTCACGCTGTCGCCGTACTTGTCCCGGATGAACTTCAGCGTCCGCTCCTGCCAGCAGGAGTAGCCCTCGGAGGAGTCGATGCACAGCACGTCCGCCCCCGCGTCGATAAGGGCGGGGACCCGCTGCTCGTAGTCCTTGGTGTTGATGCCCGCGCCCACCATATACCGCTTCTGGCTGTCCAGCAGCTCGCCGGGATTCTCCTTGTGCTGCTCATAGTCCTTGCGGAAGACGAAGTACAGCAGCCGCCCGTCCTGACTGATGATGGGCAGGGAGTTGAGCTTGTGCTCCCAGATGATGTCGTTGGCCTCCTTCAGGCTGGTGCCCTCCGGGGCGGTGACCAGGCGGTCAAAGGGGGTCATGAACTCGCTGACCTTGGTGTCCGGGTCCATGCGGCTGACCCGGTAGTCCCGGCTGGTGACAATGCCCAGCAGCCGTCCCTGATTGGTGCCGTCGGCGGTGATGGCCACGGTGGAGTGGCCGTTGCGGGCCTTCAGCTCCAGCACGTCCCGGAGGGTGGCGCTGGGGGGGAGATTGGAGTCGCTGGGAACAAATCCGGCCTTATAGCTCTTGACCCGCGCCACCATCGCGGCCTCGTTTTCAATGGACTGGGAGCCGAAGATGAAGGACAGCCCCCCCTCTTTGGCCAGCGCCACGGCCAGGGTGTCGTTGGACACGGACTGCATGATGGCGGAAACCATAGGAATACTGAGGGAAAAGGGGCACTCCTCCTGGCCCTTGCGGAATTTGACCAGCGGGGTGCGCAGGGAGACGTTGCTGGGGACGCACTCCGGGGAGGTGTAGCCGGGGACAAGGAGGTACTCACTGAAGGTATGGGACGGTTCGGGGTAGTAGAAGGCCATAGCTCATGTTCTCCTTTTTTATTGTATTTTGGACTTTTTATGATTAGTCCACATGGTACCACGGGCGGATGGATTTGTAAAGATAAAATTGGCCCGCCGGCAAAAAAAGTTCCCCGCTCTACTTCTCCTTGAGCTGATGCCTGAGCTGGCGGAAGGGCCGTCCCCGCAGGTTGTTCTGCTCGATGATCTGGGCAATGCGCCCCTCCACCGTCTCCACCTCCTCCAGGAACTCCCGTGCCGACACCCGCACCGCCCCGTGCCCCAGAATGATCAGCTGCTCCAGATTGTCGGACGTGGCCACCCGCACCCGGTGGTCCTTGGCAATCTCGTAGGTCGCCCGCTCGATGTAGGCGTCCGCCGTCTCCGCCTCCTTGGTATACACCACGTGGATATTGCGGTAGTGCTCCACCGAACCCGGATTCCCCTTGACCTTGTAGGCGTCAAACACCAATATGACCACATTCTTTTTGAATCCCTGGTAGTTGCACAGAATGTCCATCAGCATATATCTGGCCCGCTCCAGGCTGTCCTGGGCGGCCTTCTTCAGCTCGTCCCAGGCAAAGATGACGTTGTACCCGTCCACCAGCAGGTACTCCGGCCCCAGGGCCCTGGGCGGCACGGTCCGGGTCTGGGTCCCGCCGGGGGGCGCTTTCGGCGTGGGCTGGAACTCCCTGCGTTTGACCTGCCCATAGGTCCGCTCAAAGATCGCCTGCAGCGCCGCCTCCTCCTCCCTGGAGCCGGAATAGAGCGGACGGGCCTGTACCGCAGGCGGCGGGATATCCTCCTCCATGCCCCCCAGATGGATGCCGCTGGACACATGGGCGTGGTCCGGGACCTGGTCCCACTTCACCACAAAGCCCGCGCCGTGGGCGCAGAAGACCGAGTCCGGGGGATTGTCCACGTCCCGCTCCGGCTCGTAGCCCATGGCCCCGATCACCTCCTGCGCGTTGTGGCACGGCTCATAGCCCCGCAGGGTGCAGCTCAGCCGCCCCCTGCCCCGCGTATAGGCGGTCACGGTCTGCCAGTAGCCCTCCAGCTCCGACACCGGCGCGCTGCCCGTCAGCAGCACCATGTCCCCCGCCCCGTCCGGCGGGGTGAACCGCCCGCCCATCTGCTGCACGTCGCTCATGGCCCGGCCCAGGCTCTGGCCGGGGATCTCCAGCTGGAAGTCATACCAGGGCTCCAGCAGCACGCTCTCCGCCGCCATCAGCCCCTGGCGCACCGCCCGGTAGGTGGCCTGCCGGAAATCGCCGCCCTCGGTGTGCTTGAGGTGGGCGCGGCCCGCGGTGAGGGTGATTGTCATGTCCGTGACGGGGGACCCGGTCAGTACGCCCACATGCCGCTTTTCCGCCAGATGGGTCAGGATCAGCCGCTGCCAGTTCCGCTCCAGCTGGTCCTCGGCGCAGACGGAGGCGAAGCGCAGGCCGCTGCCCGGCTTCCCCGGCTCCAGCAGGAGATGGACCTCGGCGTAGTGGCGCAGCGGCTCATAGTGCCCCACGCCCTCCACAGGGGCGGCGATGGTCTCCTTGTAGACGATCCCGCCGGGGGCGAAGTCCGCCTGCACGCCGAAGCGCCGGGCGATCATCTCCCGCAGCACCTCCAGCTGTACCTGCCCCATCAGCTGCAGCCGGATCTCCTGCAGCCCCTCGTTCCAGAGGATGTGGAGCTGCGGGTCCTCCTCCGCCAGCGCCAGCAGCTTGTCCAACACGGCGTGGGGGTCCGTGCCCTCCGGCAGCAGCAGGCGGTAATTGAGCACCGGCTCCAGGGCCGGCGGCATAAAGTCGGACGCTATGCCCAGGCCCTGGCCGGAGCGGGTGTGGCTCAGCCCTGTGACCGCGCAGACCATGCCCGCCTCAGCGGCGGGCGCCGCCTGGAATTTCGCGCCGGAATAGAGCCGCAGCTGCTCCGCCTTCTCTGTAAAGACCTCCCCGCCGTCCGCGATGGAAAGACTGTCCTTGACCCGCAGCACGCCGCCGGTGATCTTCATGTAGGTAAGCCGGCTGCCCTGGGCGTCCCGGCCGATCTTGTATACCCTGGCCCCAAACTGCTCCGGATAGACCGGCCGGGGGCTGTACCGCGCCAGGCCCTGCAAAAATTCCTCCACGCCCTCCAGCTTCAGCGCTGAGCCGAACCAGCAGGGGAACAGCTTCCGGGCCTGGATGAGGGCGGAGAGGGTCTGTTGGGACAGCGCGCCGGCGTCCAGATACTCCGTCAGCGCGTCCTCGTCCAGGGTGGCGGCGTCCTCCTGGAAGGACTCCAGGGCGCAGTCCAGGCAGCCCTCGTCCAGACCGCTCTGGAGGGCCTGCAGGAGGGCGTCCCGGTCCGCGCCGGCCAGGTCCATTTTGTTGATAAAGAGAAAGACCGGCACCTTATGCCGCTCCAGCAGCCGCCAGAGGGTGCGGGTGTGGGCCTGCACGCCGTCTGCGCCGCTGATGACCAGGATGGCGCAGTCCAGCACCTGCAGCGTCCGCTCCATCTCGGTGGAAAAGTCCACATGTCCGGGGGTGTCCAGCAGCGTGACCCGGACGTCCCCCAGGGAAAAGGCGGCCTGCTTGGAGAATATGGTGATCCCCCGCTCCCGCTCCAGGGCGTTGGTGTCCAGAAAGGCGTCCCGGTGGTCTACGCGGCCCAGGGTGCGGATGGAGCCGGTGGTATAGAGCAGCGCTTCCGATAAAGTGGTTTTTCCCGCGTCCACGTGGGCCAGGATCCCCACGACCAAATGTTTCATAGCGTGTCCTCGTTGCGTTTTAGTTTTTTAGTATACCACATTTCTGGGACAACGCAAGCTCTCAGCGCCGGGGTCGGTGTGCGCCTTCCGCTCAGGCGGAAAAATCTTCCGCCGGGACCTCCTCCGTCTCCACCGTCTGGAGCGCTTCCTCCGCAGCGGCGGAGGCCAGGACCTCCGGCAGGCACGCCGCCAGGAACATCGCCGCCGCCAGCAGAATGCCGAGCCCGATCACCAGATACCGTTTACGCAGCAGGAAAACCTTCACATATACCGCCTCCCCTGTTGTTTTAGTACAACGTATGCGGAGGACGGGCGGGATATGCTACCTGCTTTCCCGACCGATCCAGTAGACGGTGTAGGGCTGGCCCCGGTGATACCCCAGCTTCTCCGCCAGGGCCACACTGCGTTTGTCGTGGGCGTCCCAGCTGGGATAGAGCCCCCGGTCCAGGCACGCCAGAATCAGCCGCGCGCCGCAGGCCGTGGCCAGGCCCCGGCGGCGGTGGTCGGGCCGTGTGTCGATTTCGATCTCGATGCCGCCGTCATACACGCAGTAGGACCCCGCCCCCGCCACGGGCGCGCCGTTCCACAGCGCCACATAGCCCACCCCCCGGCGGCAGCAGTCCGCCGGGCTTTCAAAGGCGGAGCAGAAGTCCTTCGACCACACCTCCGCCAGCAGGACCGGCACCAGCTCCTCCGTAATCTCCCGCATCTCGTACCCCGCCGGCAGGGACGCGGCAAACCGGGCCAGCTTTTCCCGGTCAAAGACGTCCGGCTCCTTCAAAATAGCATACCGGGTCTCCCGGACCGCCCGGTCCCCGTGGACCTGCTCGATCAACCGGGACCAGCCCCCGCTTCCCGGTACCAGCAGCGGCCCCGGCACCCGGCGCAGCACCGTTTCGTCCGGCTCCCCGGCCAGGAAGCTGAAATCACCGCTGATAATCGCGGCGGCGGTGCGGCCCTGATTCCACACCGCCCGCCCCATGACCCCCTGTAAGCAGGACCAGATCATGGTCTCCTCCCAGCCGGCAAACAGCGGCGCGATTTTTTCCAGATCAGTCATGTGCCATCTCCATAAATTCCTCACGGGTATACAGGATATTCACGGCCTCCAGCAGCCCGTTGGCCGTCATGCGCTCCGGCAGGCCCAGCTTTTGCAGCAGAGCGGCCCGTTTTGCCCCGCTGTCCGGCCCCCCTGTCAGGCCCAGCGCATAGAAGTCCGCCTTGGTCACCGGATCCCGCTCCGTTTGGTCCTCCGCCCCGTCGAAGGTGGCCCCTGCCCGCTCCAGGGCCTCCAGCAACACCGCCGGCGGCATCCCCTCCACGCCCAGCTTGCCCTCCTTGCCGGGGGCGGCCTTCCGCCGCTCCTTGCCGTACACGTCCGGGATATACGCCTGCTTGAGCTGGGACTTGGGAATGGCCCCCTTCAGAAAATTGCGGATGACGAACCCCGCGCCGTCGCTGTCGGTCAGCAGGATCAATCCCCGCTCCGCCGCCAGCCGCCGCAGCAGCGCCAGCCGCTCCCGGTCGCTGAAGACGCCGAAGCCCCCGGTCTCCACCACCGCGGCGTCCACCACCTGCCGCAGGGCGTTCTTGTCGTACCGGCCCTCCACCACAATCACTTCTCTGACACGCCGCATCTCTCACGCCCCCTGGGCCAGCTCCATCAGCAGCAGCTTCAATTCCTCCGCGCCGCTGACGCCGTTGACGCTCTTCATACGCACGTCCGCCTCATAGCACCGGCGCACCGCGCCCGCGCACCAGCGCTGGTCCACCCGCCGGGCGTTGTCCAGCAGCTGCCGGGCGACGGACTCAAAGCGGATGTTCCACTGCTCCATCACCCAGAACTTGTCCCGGCCCGTGTCCAGGGCCACCCGGGCCGTATACAGCCGCCGCAGCTCCTTGCCCAGCAGGGCCAGCAGCATCACCGGCTCCTCCTGCAGCTTCAGCAGCGAGCCCAGCAGCTCCGAGGCCCGGTCATAGTCCCCCCTGGCCACCGCGCGGGTCAGGTCGAAGACCTGGGCCTCCAGCACCGGCGCGGCCACCGCGTCGATATCCGCCTTGGTGATGCGCTCCTGCCTGGCGTACGCGCTGATCTTCTCGATCTCCGGGATCAGGCCGTTCATCAGGCTGCCGCAGGTAAAGAGCAGGTGCTCCGCCGTGGGCACGTCGATGGTGTGGCCGGCGGCCCGGAACCGGCGGGCCACCCAGTTGCGCATGGCCGCCTGGTCCTGCTCCTCGAACTGCACCGCCTGGACGTGCTTACTCAGGGCTGCGCACAGCTTTTTATAGGTCTTGTTGGGCTTGTACTCCAGCTGGTCGTACACCAGCACCAGGCAGCAGTAGGGCGGGAAGTCCTCCAGCAGGGCGATCAGGCCGTTTCGCTGCTCCTCGTTCAGTTTGAACAAATCCCAGTCCACCACGTGCACCATGGTCCGCTGGGCCATCATGGGCATGGCCTCCGCGGTCTCCGCCACGGCCTGCGCCGTCAGGCCCTTGCCCTCCAGCTTGTGGTAGTTGAACTGCTCGGACCCCGCCGGGACCAGCTTTTTTCGTATCTCGGCAATGTAGTATTCCCGCAGATAGCTCTCCTCCCCATAAAAGATGTACGCCGTGCCCAGGGTATCCGCCGCCAAATCTGCCAGCAGCTTTTTGTAGGCCACATTCTCCGGTTTCTTCTTCTGGTATGCCATACCGGCCCTCCCTCTCACCTCTGATGGACTTGTATGCGTATATTTCCGTTGACATCCGTGCGGAACAGCGTCATGCCCGCCAGCGCCATCCTGTCCAAGGTCTCCGCCGCCGGGTGGCCGTAGCGGTTGCCCGCGCCCACGCTGATGACGCCCACCTCCGGCCTCACCGTCTCCAGCAAGTCCCGGCTCGTGGCGTATTTGCTGCCGTGGTGCCCCACCAGCAGCACCTCGATGTCCGGCAGGCGGTAGGCGTCCAGCAGCCTGCGCTCCGTCTCCGCCGCCATGTCGCCGGTAATCAGCAGGTCAAAATACCCGCTGGTGCAGAGGAAGGCCAGCCCCTCCTCATTGGCGTCCCCCGCCGACACCGGCGGGTACACGGTCAGCCGGGCCGGTCCCAGCGCCAGGCTGGTCCGCTCCTCGATACAGGTCGCCGGTATGCCGTGCGCCGCCGCCAGGGCCAGCACCTCGCCCTGCAGCTCCGCCTGGCCGCCGCCCGGCAGTTGGGGGAGCAGCAGCTCCCCGACCTCCACCCGCGCCAGCAGCCCCGCAAGACCGCCGGCGTGGTCCTCGTGGTAGTGGGTCAGCGCCACATAGTCCAGGCCGCGCCAGCCGTAGGTATCCATGGCCCTGGCCACCGCCTCCCCCGGCCTCTGCGCGCCGCCCAGACTGCCGCAGTCCACCAGGACCGTGCAGTCCCCGGCGTGGAGCAGCGTCGCCGCGCCCTGGCCCACATTGACGGCCACGGCGGTCAGCTCCCCGCTCCCCCCGGCCAGGGGCAGGCTTTTCGCCGCCAGCAGGCAGATCCCGGCGGACACAGCCGCCACGATATATTTCCGCCGCCGCTCTTTTGACAGCAGGCAGACCAGCAGCATGCCGTACACCAGCAGCAGCCACAGGATCACAGCCGGACCGGTAAAATAGACGCTGTGCCCCGGCAGCTTCGCCAGCGCCCCCGCCGTCCGGAGCACGTAATTCGCCATACACTCCGGCACAACAGCCACCGGCGCAAGGGCCGGAAACGGGCCGCACAGCGCCGTCGCCGCCAGCGCGGAGACGAACAGCGCCGGCATCATCCACAGCACCAGCAGATTCGCCAGCGGCGACACCAGCGGCAGGGAGCCGAAGTGCAGCGCGTTCAGCGGCGCGGTCAGCGCCATCACGCCGCAGCTGGCCGACGCCGTGCCCACGACAAATTTCCACACCGGATGCGGCGCCCAGCCAAAGCGGCCCCGGTATCTGTCTATGGCTTCATAGACCCCCGGCGACAGCAGCACAAGCCCCGCCACCGCGGCAAAGGACAGCTGCAGGCTGACGGACGCAATGGCAAAGGGGTTGGCCAGCAGGATCGCCAGCAGCGCCCCGGACAGGCTGGTCAGCGGGTCCGCCTCCCGGCCCGCCAGCGGGGCCAGCAGCGCGAAGCCCGCCATGACGCAGGCCCGGACCACGGAGGGCGTACACCCCGTCATGAGCATGTACAGCAGCAGCGCCGGATATCCCAGCGCCGCCGTCAGCCGGGGCCTCCGGCATACCAGCAGCCCCAGCGCCAGGATGAGAAAGCCGCAGTGGAGCCCCGACACGGCGGTGATGTGCATCAGTCCCGCCTCGGACAGGCTGCTGCTGTCCCGGATGTCCAGTCCGTCCCGCTGGCCGGTCAGCAGGGCGGTGATGAGGCCGGCGGCCTCCGGCGCATAGATGGCGGCGGCGGTATCCCGCAGGGACCGCGACAGACGCTGGGGCAGATACCGCAGGCTGCCCGCGCGCCCGCCGGTAATCAGCGTCTCCTTCTCCCCGTACAGGCGGGCGAATATGCCCTGGGAGGGAAAATATGCGCTGTCTCCGCCCGCCAGATGGCTGGCGCTGTAGAAGGCGGACTCCGTCCTCACCCGGTCCCCCGGTTCCCACCGCAGCAGCTTGGCGCTACCGTAGTACACCGCCTTGCCGCGAAGGCCCTGGTCCAGGACCCGCACCGTGCAGCGGGCCCCGGCATCAGTTTCCACGGCGTAGTCCAGCAGCTCTATGCGCACGGTGCCCTCCGTCCCCGCCAGGGCCTCCGCCGGGGAGAGGAACACCGCCGAATACCCGGAGAACCACAGCATCCCCAGGGCAAGCCCGGCTGCGGCGATGCGCACCGGCTTACGGTACCGCCGCCGCACAAAGCGGGTGGCCGCCGCGCCCGCCGCCAGCAGGGCCATGACCGCCGCTATACGCCAGAGCCCCGGCAGGAGATACCGGCAGAGCAGCGCCCCCAGGGCGAAGGGCAGAGAAAACAGAAGCAGCTTCCTCATGGCGTCTATTTGACCGGGCCGCGGCGGTCCGTGCGGCCCAGGATATAATCTGTGCTGGTGTTGTAGAGGTCGGCCAGCTTTATCAGCGCCCACACGGGAATTTCCCGCTCGCCGGACTCATAGCGGCGGTAGACCTCCCGCCGCATCGTTAAATACTGCGCAATATCCCGCTGTGTTCTGTCGCTGTCTTCCCGTAAATCACGTATCCTACGAAAGGTCAAGCAAATCACCCCGGCAAAATGTTACCATTTGGTAGCATTCCGCCGTTGAAAAGAGACTATACAGTCTCTTTTTTCCGCCTGATGGACTGGAGAAGAATCCCCTTGTGGAAAGGAGCGCCGGGGGGTATAATAGGCTGACAAGCAAACGCCACAGCACGAAAGGGAGGCCACATAATGAAATCGTCAGAAGAGCTGCGCGCCAGCCTGCGCGCCATTGACCGCAGGAGCTACCCCGCCTATAAATCCCTGGCGGGCAGCTGGTCCTTCGGAAAGTATATCCTGCACATCGAGCACGTCCAGGGGGACCCCTTCGCCGCCCCGTCCCAGCTCAGCGTGGACGTGGACCGGCGGACGGCGGGCTTCCCCGCCGGCTGCTGGGAGACGCCCTGGAACCGCACGGCCCTGGAGGACTACCTGCTCCGGCGCTTCGCCCGCCAGGCGGAGCGGTTCTCCCGCCAGGCCAGGGGCTCCGGCAAGAGCGGGGTCCTCTCCGTCACCGCCCCCGGACAGGAGGTGCTGGAGCGGACGGACTGCCAGGTCCGCTCCGGGGCGGTGACCCTCCGCTTCGAGGTGGGCTTCCCCGCCAACGGGCGGACCATCAACGCACGGGAGCTGGAGAAGATCCTCTTCGACTTCCTCCCCGTCTGCGTGGAGCAGGGCCTGCTGTGCGCCAGCACACCCAGGGGGGAGGTGTCCCAGGTGATGGCCCTGGCGGAGGACCGGCACTTCATCCGGGAGGAGCTGGAGCGGCTGGAGCTGGCGGCCTTTGTGGCGGACGGCTCCGTCCTGCCCAGGGAGAGCGGCGTCTCCGACCGGCCCATGGACGGCGCGGTGCCCTTCCGGTCCCCCGACGCCATGGCCGTGACGTTGGCGCTGCCCCACCGGGGCGCAGTCCGGGGCATGGGCGTCCGCCGGGGCATCACCCTCATCGCCGGCGGCGGCTACCACGGCAAGTCCACCCTGCTGAAGGCCCTGGAGCGGGGCGTGTACGACCACATCGCCGGGGATGGCCGGGAGTACGTCATCACCGACCCCACCGCCGTGAAGATCCGGGCGGAGGATGGCCGGAAGGTGACGGACACCGACATCTCCCTCTTCATCAACCACCTGCCCAGCGGACGGGACACCGCCCGCTTCTCCACCCTGGACGCCAGCGGCAGCACCTCCCAGGCGGCCAACATCGCCGAGGCCCTGGAGGCGGACAGCCGGCTGCTGCTCATGGACGAGGACACCTCCGCCACCAACTTCATGGTCCGGGACGAGCTGATGCAGGCGGTGATCGCCAGGGAGCAGGAGCCCATCACCCCCTTCCTGGAGCGGGCCCTGGACCTGTGGCGGCAGGCGGGGGTGTCCCTGATCCTGGTGGTGGGCAGCTGCGGGGCCTATTTCCACATCGCCGACCAGGTGCTCCAGATGAACGCCTACCACGCCAGGGACATCACCGCCCAGGCCAAGGCGGCCCTGGCGGGCCGGCCGGTCCCCGCCCTGTCCGCGCCGGGGTTCCGTCTGCCCGGCGGCGGGCGGACCGTGGACCTGTCCGGCGCTGTCCAGACCCGGAAGAACTACCGGGGCGACGGGTACCGGCAGGAGCGGCTGAAGGTCAAGCGGTTTGGGAAAACCGCCTTCTCCGTGGGCGACCGGGAGCTGGACCTGCGCTATGTGGAGCAGCTGGTGGACGCCGGCCAGACCCAGGCCCTGGCCTATATGGTCCGCTATGCCCGCGAGAATCTGGCGGGCAAAACGGTGGCGGAGGTGGCGGCGGCCCTGGCGCGGCTGGTGGAGGCCAAGGGCCTGGGGGCCGTCTGCGGCGGCGGGACCGTCCCCGCGGGCCTGACCCTGCCCCGGCTGCAGGAGGTCTTCGCCTGCTTTAACCGGTACTGAGCCGCCCGTCTCCGCGCCCTTGGCCAAAAAACCGGCCCGGACCTGGTCCGGGCCGGCTCCTGATGATGGGGATACGCGCCGGTGTGCGCTTCTGGATAGGGCGGGCGCTATCCGGCGATCTCCGGCAGGGACGCGGCGGCGGCGGACTGGCCCACCCGGCGGAATTTTTCATCCGGGAGAGTGGGGTTGATCCGGGCAGCGATCTCCGGGTACTCGTCGGCCATGACCGCCTTGCAGGTGGAGAGGATCAGGTCCCCGCCCTTGCCGGACATGACCCGGCCCAGCAGCAGCACGTGCTTGAAGTGGTACAGGTCGAAATAGAAGGCCAGCGCGTGGGCCAGATAGACGCCGATGGAGCTGTACACGTCCGCGGCCCGTGGGTCGTCCTCGGCCATCAGCTTCTGCACGACCTTTAATTTTTCGGCGGGAGACAGGTCCTCATCCAGCGCAATGCCCGCCCGCGGGGCCAGCTTGATGACGCCGTCCTGGGAGAAGTATTTCACGCCGCAGCCGATATCGCCGCTCCACTCGTCCCGCATGGCGTCCGCCTGGGCGTCCACGGGCACGAAGGCCAGCTCGTTGAGCCAGCCGGTGATCCGGCCCTGGGCGTCCACGTAGCCCACGGCCTCGCTGGTGCCCATGGCGATGCCCAGCACATTGTCCTCCCCCAGGCTCATGGCCCCGGCCAGGGCGGACACGTCGCCGTCGTTGGCCACGGCGTAGGGCACGTCGCCGAAGGTGTCGGTGATGGCCCGGATGTAGATGTCCTTCACCTTGGCGTCAAAGAGGTCCTTGGGCACC
>Ga0073906_1002142_pt1 | contig 27188 bp, 15 predicted proteins | sample Inofromicrocosms_FD_65485 | JGI IMG/M metagenome (GOLD analysis project Ga0073906, IMG submission 65485) | Mouse cecum microbial communities from Vienna, Austria - Inoculum for glucosamine and mucus D2O microcosms | ecosystem: Host-associated > Mammals > Digestive system > Large intestine >...
GCCTTACCGTGCTTCAATCGGATATACCGGACAGCAGGGTACACTGAAGACTTCATCATACGACAGGGGAACAATCGACTTGAATCTCTCCCCGAACTTCCTGGACAAGCACTTGAGCATAGACTTGAACGCGAAAGGAGTATATGCACACTCCAACTATGCCGACGGAGGTACTGTCGGAAACGCGGCTTTCTTCAATCCGACCCAGGACCCTTACTGGAGAAATGAAGACGGAACTATTGACTACTCCACCACAAACGGATACTGGAACTACGGTTCAGGACGTGGCGAGGAGTTTACCCCGAATACGCTTCTCGGTGTGGGACCTCTGTCGCAGCTATATGACAATGTCAGCAATGCGGACACATACCGTCTCGTGGGACGTATGGCGGTTGACTACAAAGTTCATGGCCTGGAAGCCCTCCGCTTCAATGTGAGCGCTGGCATAGACATGTCCGAATCCAACAGCTACAGCGGTGTCAGGCCAAATTCCTTCCAGGCTTGGTCCGACACGGAAAACAGGGGTGTTGGCCAGCATACGGAAGGCTACAATCTTCGCCACAACACTGTGTTCGAAGCATATGCGAATTACAACGAGAAATGGGGAATCCATCATCTTGACGTGATGGCCGGATACTCATGGCAGCATTTCTACAATGCCGACCATAGTGTCACATATTTTAACGTTACCAATGAGCAGAAAGGCGAAGATTCAAGGTATCCTTGGAACAAATGGGAAAACTACCTTATTTCATTCTACGGACGTATCAACTATTCAATTGATTCCCGTTATCTTTTCACATTCACTCTGCGTGATGACGGTTCGTCACGTTTCGCCAAATCAAACCGCTGGGGCCTGTTCCCTTCCGGAGCATTCGCATGGAACATCGCTGAAGAAGGCTTCCTGAAAGGTTCAAAGGCGGTATCTGCCCTAAAACTGCGTCTCAGTGCAGGTCAGACCGGCCAGCAGGAAATCCCAAGCTGCTACGGATATCTTCCTATATACAATCTGTCAACAGATGTATATCACCAGTACAATATGGGTAATGCAGGATATTCATTCTACTATACTCCGACCAAATATGACCCTTCCATCAGATGGGAGACCACTACAACTTATAATGTCGGAGTGGACTTCGGCTTCCTCAAAGACAGGATTACCGGTAGCGTGGACGCATACATCCGCCAGACAACAGACCTGCTGAACGAGGTGCTTACCCCTATGGGAGCAAACTTCGGCAACAGCATACTTACCAACATCGGTTCTATGGAAAACAAGGGTATAGAGTTCTCCATCAATGCAATACCTGTACAGACAAAAGACTGGAACCTCTCAATAGGTTTCAACGGTACTTTCCAGGACACCAAGTTCACAAAGCTGAACAATACCGACAATGAAAACTACTATATTGAAGTGGGAGACATCAACAGGGGTACGGGTTCCAAGCTTTCCCGTCATCAGGTAGGATACGCGCCTTTCAGCTATTATACTTTCCAGCAGGTTTATGATGCTGACGGCAAGCCTATACAGAACGCTCTCGTGGATAGGAACGGAGACGGAAAGATAACCGATGCCGACAGGTACATGACAGGCAAAAGCCCGATACCGGATTTCTATTACGGTCTCAACCTGAGGCTGTCATACAAGGACTGGGATTTCAGCCTCAACGGCCATGGAAACGCAGGTTACTGGATATTCAACGACTTTGCTTCAGCCAACTCGACATCCAACCTTGATGTCAACGCCGGAAACTTGCCGAACTTTGCAAAAACCGTAAAGAAGACAGGATTCACAAAAGCAAACAGCGGAGAACAGTGGTATTCCGACATGTTCCTTGAGAATGCGTCATTCTTCCGTCTTGACGACGTGAATCTCGGATACACATTCCGCAAGCTCGGCAATTTCAATTGCAACATGCGTCTTGCATTCTGCGTACAGAACGTATTTGTACTGACCAAGTACAGCGGCATGGACCCTGAATGCACCAGTTCAACCGGTATCGATGGCACAATATGGCCACGTCCGCGTACATATTCATTCCGTCTGAATTTCAGCTTCTAATCAGGATTCATTATGAAAAGAACACTAAAAACAATATTGACGATAATAGTTTCGGCGACATCATTGTCATCCTGCATCAATGACCTTGACGTCCTTCCTCTCAACCCGTCCGACACTACACCTGAAACGGCATATGGTGCCGATGAGGCAGGATATGTGCAGGGACTTGCAAAATTGTACTATAATTTCGTAAACACAAGCGACTTGGTCGTAAGTGACGGCGGAGCATCAGAGCTGGTGAGGGCATTCTGGTCTGTTCAGGAATGCACGACCGATTTCGCAAAATGCGCATGGGAAAATGATGCATGGGTCCGCGCACTTAACACAAACACTTGGACTGAGCAGCAGAATGATGCCACATATGCGGTGTATGCCAGGACTATCCTCGGTATCTCGTTTGTCAACGAATATCTGCGCCAGACAACTCCGGACAAGCTTTCGGACCGTGGTGTAAGCAATGAACTCGCCCAAAAAATCGAGAGTTTCCGTGCAGAGGCACGCTTTCTGCGCGCCTACTTCTACTGGATGGCGATGGATGTGTTCGGAGCAGTTCCGTTCACAACAGAAGATTCTCCTATCGGAGGAGGTTTCCTTCCGGAACAGGCCCCGCGCAAGGATGTGTTCAATTTCTGCGTAAGCGAGCTTAACGGCATCATCAACTCTCTCCCTGAAGTTCGTTCAAACTATCCGCGCGCAGACAAAGGCTCAGCATACGGACTTCTTGCACGTCTTTATCTGAATGCTGAAGTTTACGCCGGCTCGCCTATGTGGAGCGAAGCAAAAGCCGCTTGCGAGGAGATATACAAGCTCGGATATTCAATCTGCCCAAAATATCCTGACCTGTTCAGGGGAGACAACGGAGAGAACATCAATGCACGCAATGAGTTCCTGTTCTCCGTTGACTATAATGCAGAAAAGACCCAGTCATACGGAGGAACTTCATACCTTACCCTCGCGGCTGTAGCTGCGGATGACCTGACATCAGGTGACCTGTTCAACAACCTCAACGGAGTCAATAACGGATGGGCCGGTATCCGCGTGCCGTTCGAATCACTTGAAACAATCTACAACATTTCAGGCCAGGACTACGAGACAGGAGAGTACACCGTCGATGACAAACGCGGGGAACTTTTCTATATCAAAGGCAGAAAAGAGACAATGAAAGATGCGCTCTATGTGTTCAAAAATGGCTGGACATGTCTTAAATTCAACAATACCCCTCACGACAAGACTGCGGAAGAGTGGGTAGAGACAGCCAAGACCAAGGCTTACAGCGATGTCGATTTCCCTCTTATCCGTCTTGGAGAGATACATCTCATCTATGCCGAGGCATGCTGGCGTCTGAATGACGCATCCAATGCCCTTGCGCTTGACAAGCTCAAAGAACTTGCCGCCAGAGCGGGGGTAGCTGCTCCTGCCACCATCAACGGTGATTTCATTCTCAAAGAGCGCGCGAGGGAGCTGATGTGGGAAGGACACCGCCGTACAGACCTCATCCGTTTCGGGAAATATGTCGGTCCTGAGTATCTGTGGGCATACAAGGGAGGCAGTTATGCCGGACAGGAATTCAATGGCTACATGTCAATTTTTGCCATTCCTTTGACAGAGCTTGCATCGAATACCAAACTGGTGCAGAACCCGGGATATCCTGTAAGCGGGACAAATCCAGACAAGCAATAATTTAAAACAATGAAAATGAAACTTACCAGATATATATTAGGAATAGCTGGAGCTGCCGTATTGCTGTCCGGCTGTGAAGAACTGGAAAAGGCTCAGGCCTACGCTCCGGATTCGGACATGATAATCGCTCCCGTTCTCTCAAAACTTCCGGCACAAATAGAAATGTCCGGAGAAAACCTCAACACGGAGCTGACATTCAATTGGGATGCGGCCGACTTCGGAGTTCCGACTCAGGTCAACTATTCCGTAGAGGCATCAGTGGGCGGACAGGACAAAGTCGTGTTGTTCTCAGGTATAGCTGAAACATCATATCTGACAACATACCAGACCTTGAACACCGCCTTGACAAGGGCGGCAGAAAAAGGCGGCCTCGGACTTGTTGCAGGAGTAGCCACGGACGTGCATTTCCACATAAGCGCGACCATCGGAAGCACATATCCGAAATACTACTCCAACGCGATACCGGTGAACGTGACATGCACGGATTCCGAGCCTGTCTATCCGGCAATCTATGCCATCGGAGACTATTGCAGCTGGAATCACGACAATGCACTGAGGCTGTTTGACTATGCCGAAACAGATGTGACATACACAGGTATGGTGGATTTCATGTGGAAAGGCAAGAACGGCTTCAAAATCACAGGTGCGAAAGACTGGAACAACGGAAACTGGGGTATAGACAACGGCGCACCGGCTCCTGAAGCAGAAGCCGCTACAATCCAGTTGATTGACGACGGCGGTTCCGGCAATGTAAGCGCATACGCCAAGCGTTTCTATCAGCTGTCGTTCGACAAGTCCACACTTGTGCTCACCAACATCCTTTCATTCGATTACATCGGAGTAATCGGCGACTTCAACAACTGGGGCGGAGACGTCCTCATGTATTACGACAACGGGAGCCAGCGTTTCTTTGCCGATGTGGAGATACCGGCTGACGGAGGATTGAAATTCCGCCTTGACCAGGGATGGGACAAAAGCTACGGTACATCACAGTCCGACACTGCGATGGAAGGCAAGCTTGACGGCAGCGGCAACATATCAGTCCCTGCAGGAAACTACCGTGTCTATGTCAACATGAACAATCCTGATGACATGACATTCAAGTTCAGTGCAGACGACTATCAGGCGACTGACCCGGGCGAGCAGCCTGAAAAACCTGTAGTGCCGACTGTGGATGTCTGGGGACTTGTCGGGACGATTACCGACTGGGCAGACGGAGCCGACATTGTCCTTGTAGAGGACGGGGAATGGCTTGTAGCTACAGATGTAGCGCTGACCACCACCGATGAATTCAAGTTCAGGACAAACGGCGTGTGGGGCAATGAAAAGACCGTCGCTGACGGAACGATCGTTGAAATCGGTCAGGAATATCCGGCTGTCAAAGGTTCCGGCAACATTAAAGTTGTCACCGACGGCACTTACGATATCTATCTGGCCTCTTCATTGGACAAGTTCTACATAATGTCGCAAGGGCAGAAGCCTGCCGGACTTTAATAAATTCCATAAAGAGTGAACGGCCGTAACAAGCCGTCCACTCTTGTTTTATAATCTGCTGACTCTGACAGGTCCGCAGATTGCCATTTACACAATCATCTATGAAGCGAACCCTTTATCTGTTATTATTGTTTTTCTTCGCATTGTCATGCAAGGAAATCGACAAGACACCGGAAAATGGTGCATTGAGCGTAAATCATGATATACTTTCATTCTACTCTGCCGGAGGCTATGAGATACTGAACATAAAGAACAGCACAGGCAATGTCTGGACTATAACCAAACCGGAGGACGCATCATGGTGTACCATTGACAGGATTTCCGGGAATGCGGCATCTGTCCCTGTAACGGTGACCGTAGCCAAGAACGATGAGAGCACAGAACGAAGCACCGTCCTTACCATAGCGGCCGACGGAAGCAAGCCGGTAACTGTGGATGTTATTCAGAAGGGGCTCTTGGACATACCGGAAGGATTCAGCCACACACCTGCCGAGATGGACGCGGACAAGTCAGCCACAATCTACTTCAAGGCTTCCAGTACATCTCCGCTATACGGACACACCGGAGATGTCTATGCACACATAGGTATAGTTGACGGTGACACTTGGAACTGCGTACCAGCCGACTGGGACGAGAATATAGACAAATGCAGGATGCAGGTCGCCGATGACAATGTATGGGCACTGGCTCTGGAGCCAAGCATTCGCGAATGGTTTGATTCCGGAGAAATTTCCGTCAGCAGCATCGGCATAATCGCAAGGAATGCGGACGGGACCAAAAAGGGAGTGAACAACGACACTTTCTTCGCGGTAACGGACAACAAATACACATTCGACACAGGCACAGTGGTAGAGGAGCCTGTGCCGGCCGGAATGGTCCACGGCATAAACTGCCAGGACAATTCCGTGACTTTAGTGCTATATGACAAGGACATTGACGGTAACCATCACGACTATGCATGGCTTATCGGAGAATTCAACGACTGGAAGCGCGGTGCCGGCTCGATAATGAAAAGGGACAACGCATCAGGATGTTGGTGGTACACTTTAGAGGACATTGACCCTGACAAGGAATATATGTTCCAGTATTATCTTGGGAATAAGGACGGAAGCGGCAAAAGGCTTAGCGACCCTTATTCAGAAATAATCTATTCCGGCGACGACAAGTGGATCTCATCGTCCACATATCCTGGCTTAAGGGAATATCCGGCCAGTACCAACGGCAATGTGTCAGCCTTCAAGATAAACCGCGACAACTACAACTGGAACATTACTGACTATAGGATAGAGGACAGGAACGACCTCATAATCTATGAACTGCTTTTCCGCGACTTCTCAACGACCGGAGACATCAACGGAGCCATGGAGAAACTTAGGGAAGGGTATTTCACGGAACTCGGCATCAATGCCATAGAGCTCATGCCTGTACAGGAATTCGACGGCAACGACAGCTGGGGCTACAACCCCAATTCATATTTCGCCATGGACAAGGCCTACGGCACCAGGGAGATGTACAAGGAATTCATTGACGAATGCCACAGACAAGGCATCGCGGTGCTTTTGGACGTGGTCTACAACCAGGCCACAGGAGCGCACACGATGGCAAAACTTTACTGGGACGCCTCATCCAGCAAGACTTCTGCCGTCAACCCGTGGTTCAATGTGGATGCGCCGCATCCGTACAATGTATTCCACGACTGGAACCATGAATCTTCTCTCACAAGGGAACATGTGAAGAGAAATCTCGAATACCTTCTGACCGAATACAAGGTGGACGGTTTCAGATTCGACCTCACAAAAGGATTCACGAACACCCCGAGCACGGAAGCGACCGCTTCGGGATACGACCAGTCACGCATTGACATACTCAAAGACTATAACGCGACCATAAAGGCCGTCAACCCTGACGCAGTCGTCATTCTTGAGCATTTCTGCGAAGACAAGGAGGAAAAGGCGTTGGCACAGGACGGTATGAAGGTATGGCGCAATCTCAACAATGCATATTGTCAGTCAGCAATGGGACACAGCGCGGACAGCGACTTCTCCGGTCTATGGACAGGAACCAACGGCATGCCTTTCGGCTCCTATGTCGGATTCATGGAAAGTCATGACGAGGAAAGGAACGCATTCAAATCAGGAGAATACGGAGCAGGCGGTGTCAAAGGCAATATCGCAGCCAGGATGAAGAGGGCTTCATTGAACGCCGCGTTCTTCCTCACCGTTCCTGGACCGAAGATGATATGGCAGTTCGGAGAATACGGATACGACATATCCATCGAAGAAGGAGGACGTACAGGCAAGAAACCTCTTCACTGGGAGTATCTTGAAGTCCCTGAAAGGAAAGCCCTGTACGACACATACTCCGACTTGCTCGGATTCCGCTCGGAAAACCCGGAATTCTTCGACGAGGAGGCAGCATTCTCCTGGAAGGTAGGAGCTTCGGCATGGGCGTCAGGACGAAGCATCACATGCACCTCGGGAGCAAAGTCATTCGTAGTGGTCGGAAATTTCGACACCAAGGCCAACGACATAACGGTAAGCATGCCGGCGGACGGAAACTGGAGGAACTATTTCAACGGTTCCGAAACATATACGGTAACAGGAGGCAGCATTACATTCACGGGGATGGAAGCAGCCGAGTATAAACTGTTGGTGAACTTTTAACATGACCGACATATCAGACGGTATCTCAAACACATAGAATATGAAAAGGATAATATCAGGCATAGCGGCTGTCATAGCTGCATTCTCCTGCACACCGAAGCAGGAGAGCGTCCACCCGGAGTGGACCTACGATGCGGTGGTGTATGAAATGAACATACGCCAGTACACACCTGAAGGCACTTTCGCGGCAGCACAGGCTGAACTGCCGCGCCTCAAGGAACTCGGAGTGGACATCATCTGGCTTATGCCCGTCTACCCTATCGGAGTAAAGGAGCGCAAAGGGACCCTCGGGTCATACTATGCAATTTCAGACTATTGCGCGGTCAATCCTGAATTCGGCAATATGACTGATTTCGAGAACTTTCTGAAAGCGGCCCACAAGGACGGATTCAAAGTCATCCTCGACTGGGTGGCCAACCACACTTCACCGGACGCGAAATGGATATACGAATGCCCTGCCGACTGGTACGAAAGGGACAGTCTAGGAAACACCGTCGTGGAATACGACTGGACTGACATAGCCGCCCTCAACTATGACAATAAGGACGTATGGAAGGCCCAGGACAAGGCTATGAGATTCTGGCTCGACAAAGGAGTGGACGGTTTCCGCTGCGATATGGCCTGCGAAGTGCCGGTAGAGTTCTGGAGGGAGACAATATCCGGACTCAGGGCAGACTATCCCGGAATCTATATGCTTGCGGAGGGAGAAGACCCGGGCCTGCACAAGGACGCATTCGACGCCTCATACGCATGGGTTCTGCATCATCTTCTGAACGACATAGCCCAGGGAAAGAAAGGCGCGAAGGAGCTTGCAGAATATGTCGCGGCAGATGCGGAAAAGAATCCTGCCGAGGCATTCCGACTCATGTTCACTTCCAACCACGACGAGAACTCGTGGGCAGGTACAGAGTTCGAGAGGATGGGAGATGCAGCCAAGGCGATGGCCGTGCTTACTTTCACTCTTCCCAACGGTCAGCCGCTGATTTATACCGGACAGGAAATGGGATGGAACAGAAGGTTCGAGTTCTTTGAGAAAGACCCTGTCCCGGCTTGGGAGAATAACGGATATACCGATTTCTACAAATGGCTCGTGAAGCTCCGCCACGACAATCCGGCCCTCGCTGCGGGAGAAAAGGGAGGGGCGTTCGAGATCATCTCCACGGAAAATGATATGTTCGTGTTCTCGCGCACATTGCCGGGCAACAAGGTTACGGTATCCGTTCACCTTGCCGCCCCGTGGGACTACAATATCGATGTCGAGTAAAAATCTTATATTTACATTCTGATCTATGCTGAAAAATATAATTATGACACTTGTAGCAGCAGGGGCTGTATCCTGCGCACAGCAACCGTCTTTTGACCCTACGTCAACAAAAGACGTCACTGACGAAATCTCACACGTAGAACCGCTTTCATGGTGGGTGGGTATGAAGACCCCTCTTCAGATAATGGTCAACGGTGAAGGAATCTCAGAATATGAAATCACGGTCAAAGGACCGGTATCAGACAACGGGGAATGTCCCAAATCCTCAGGAGTAAGCATAAAGAAGGTCCACAGAGCCGACAGTCCGAACTATCTTTTCGTAGACCTCGACATCAGACTTTCCGCCACTCCAGGAACATACTACCTCATATTCAGCAAAGACGGTGAAAGCTTCAAATATCCGTATAGGATAGACGAGCGTCGTGACGGCTCCGCGGACAGAGGAAGCTTTACCACTGCCGATATGATATATCTGATCATGCCTGACCGCTTCGCAAACGGAGACCCGTCAAACGATTCAGTTGAAAGTATGGCGGAAAAAGCAGACAGGTCCGCATTCTTCGGACGCCACGGAGGGGACATACGTGGAATCATAGACCATCTGGACTATATCTCAGACCTGGGGGCGACCGCAATATGGTGCACTCCCCTTCTGGAGGACAATGCACCCGACGGATCATACCACGGCTATGCCTGCTCCGACTACTATCACATAGACCCTCGCTTCGGATCCAACGAGCTTTACCGTGAATTTGTGGACAAGGCTCATGACAAAGACCTGAAGGTCATAATGGACATAGTGACAAACCATTGCGGAACGGAGCACTGGTGGATGGAAGATTTTCCTTTTGAAGACTGGATCCACCGGTTCCCTGAATATACCGGAACAAATGTCTGCTTCTCCACGAATATGGATCCGAACGCATCAGCCAAAGACCTCTACTATCAGGAAAGCGGATGGTTCGTACCTTCTATGCCTGATATGAACCTTGACAATCCGTATACCCTCCAATACTTCAAGCAGTGGGCAATATGGTGGATAGAATATGCAGGACTTGACGGCCTTCGCGTAGATACATATCCATACAACGAAAAGAATCCTATGAGTGAATGGTGCGCCGCAGTCAGGGCAGAATATCCTGACATCAATATAGTCGGCGAATGCTGGACTTCATCAATCCCTCAGCTGGCCTACTGGCAGGCGGACAACGGCAACAAGGACGGATTCAACTCCAACCTGCCATCCATTATGGATTTCCCTCTTCAGGAGGCGATATGCAGAGGCGTGCCGACGGACTCCGCTGGATGGGGCGAAGGTATGACACGCATATATGACTGCCTGTCACACGATTTCGTCTATCACGACCTGTCAAATATGATGATTTTCCCTGGCAACCACGACACCGACCGTATCGGAGACGTGCTGAGGGGCAATCCTGAAAGGCTGAAAATCGTCATGGCCCTTATGGCGACCATAAGAGGTATCCCTCAGATATTCGCCGGGGATGAAATGATGTTCCTCTCCAGAGACAGAGCGCAGGGGCACGGCGGTCTCCGCGTCGATTTCCCAGGAGGATGGGAAGGCGATCAGATAAACCTGTTTACGGCTGAAGGGCGTAAGGAGGCATCTGTCAACACCGACGGTAAAGAGATGAAGAAAGGACAGAGCGCGGAACTGTTTGACTATACAAGCCGTCTGTTCCAGTGGAGAAAGGACAAGAAAGTCATCCACGACGGCAAGACTCTTCATTTCCTGTCAAGAAACAACACATACGCATATTTCCGGTATGACGACACCGATGCAGTATTTGTATTTGTCAACAATTCACGCGGAAAGAAAAACATACCGTGGACATATTATGATGAAATGACATCAGGCCTGAAGGACGGGCGCAACGTTATGACAGGGGAATCTGTGGAAATTTCCGACAAGACCACAGTAGGCCCGAGACAGGTACTTATTGTAGAATTCAAAAGATAATAATAATGAAAAATATACTTTTTGCGGCAGCTTTCGCTCTGCTGGCCGGATGCACATCAGGCAGCAGGACGCCTATAGCGACAGAAACCTTGAAATCGCCTGACGGGAACCTTGAAATGCGCTTTGAATTGACAGAAGGCGGTGCTCCCCGATATTCCCTCGACTACAAAGGAAAGAGCACGATACTGCCGAGCGGTCTGGGATTCGAGTTCAGGGGTGAAAAGCCTCAGCTCGTATTCGGGGCTGAAATAGAAAAGGGGAAGGACGGCACACCTGTCCAGTTCCACGAAGGGTTCGTTATGGAAAATGCCGAGCGTGGCACATTCGACGAGACCTGGGAGCCTGTATGGGGAGAGGAATCTGAAATCCGCAACCATTACAACGAACTTGCCGTGACTCTTAGGCAGACAGCTTCAGACAGGGTGATGACAATAAGGTTCAGGCTATACAATGACGGGCTCGGCTTCAGATATGAATTCCCGGAGCAGAAAAACCTTCAATATTTCGTCATAACCAATGAGCTTACCCAGTTCGCGATGGCAGGTGACCACAAAGCTTTCTGGATCCCTGGAGACTATGACACCCAGGAGTATGACTATGTTGAGTCAAGGCTGTCAGAGATACGCGGACTTATGCAGCAGGCCATAACTCCAAATTCGTCACAGACTCCGTTCTCCGCCACCGGAGTGCAGACCTCACTTCAGATGAAGACGGATGACGGGCTGTATATCAATATCCACGAAGCGGCTCTCGAAGACTATTCATGTATGCACCTTGACCTGGACGACAGGAATATGGTGTTCACTTCTCATCTTACACCTGACGTAAACGGCTATATGGCATATATGCAGACTCCTTGTCACACGCCTTGGCGCACTGTGCAGGTGAGCGACGACGCCCGTGAAATCCTGTCGTCACGCCTTGTGCTGAACCTGAATGACCCGTGCGCATACGAGGACGTGTCCTGGATACGCCCGGTAAAATATGTCGGAGTATGGTGGGAGATGATCACGGGAAAGAGCAGCTGGGCATACGCGGACATAAATTCGGTGAAGCTCGGCGAGACAGACTACAGCAAACTTCAGCCCAACGGGATACATGGAGCGAACAACGAGAACGTGCGCCGTTACATCGACTTCGCCGCAGAGCATGGATTCGACCAGGTGCTGGTGGAAGGATGGAACGAGGGATGGGAAGACTGGTTCGGTTTCACCAAGGACTATGTTTTCGATTTCGTCACACCTTATCCGGACTTTGACATCAAGGCCCTGAATGACTACGCGCACTCAAAAGGCGTAAGACTGATGATGCACCACGAGACATCGTCTTCCGTACGCAACTACGAGCGTCATCTGGATGCGGCATACGACCTTATGAACAAATATGGATACAATTCCGTGAAAAGCGGATATGTCGGCGACATCATCCCACGCGGAGAGCACCATTACGGACAGTGGATGGTAAACCATTATCTGCATGCCCTGAAAAAAGCTGCCGACCACAAGATCATGGTCAATGCCCACGAGGCGGTGCGCCCTAGGACTCTGCAGGACATATCCCAACCTCATCGGCAACGAGTCCGCACGAGGAACGGAATACCAGGCTTTCGGTGGCACGAAGCCTCACCATGTGACCATCCTGCCGTTCACACGTCTTAACGGCGGTCCTATGGACTATACTCCTGGAATATTCATGATGGATGTGGAGAAGCTCAACCCGAACAACAAGTCGCATGTCAACTCCACCCTGTGCAACCAGATGGCACTCTATATGACTCTATACTCGCCTCTGCAGATGGCGGCCGACCTTCCGGAGCACTACGAGGCCTATATGGACGCATTCCAGTTCATCAAGGACGTGGCCGTGGACTGGAGCGAAAGCCGCTACCTGCTTGCTGAGCCAGGTGACTATGTGGTGGTGGCACGAAAGGCAAAAGAGAGCGGCCTGTGGTTTGTCGGAGGCGTAACTGACGAGAACAGGCGCACCCTTGAATTCCCTCTTGATTTTCTTGAAAAAGACAGGACATATACGGCGAAGATTTATGCGGATGCAGCGGATACCGACTATCAGACAAATCCGCAGGCATACACCATCTATACAAAAGATGTAACTTCTGAGGATACGCTTTCAATAGACTGCGCACGAGGAGGAGGTTTCGCAATCTCATTCGAATAAAACACGAGCAGGATAGTATTTTATAAATATTTGTAAATAAGACACTTATACAAGACAAACCTGCTTTGCCCCCGTCATAATGGATGGGCAAAGCAGGTTTCATTTTCTTATACTACTGACTCTCAACAACTTGCAAAACACACATCTGCTCGTATTTTGTATGATTGTCAAAAGTCAAATCAATAAGCAGGAAAAACAGTCTATGCCTGTAACTATTGGCGGTCCTCCCCACCACGTGGGTCCCCTCCCTTTTCGGGAGCCAATGCCGCCAATAGTTACAGGCATAGACATTATATACGCTTCAATAGGTTCCGTTATATCGTATCATACAAAATGTCATCAGTTGTCTATCCTGCGGATAAAACAGAAGTCTGAACGTCCTTGGTTGCGCACCATATCCACAGCAAATTCCTCAAATCCGAAACTGAAATAATTGATGTCGAACCCATAGTGATACAAGGTATCCGACGGATTGGACCCGTTAGGGACCATTTTCCTTTCGCCATACAGATATACAGCACCAGTCTCATTCCACAGGCTGTAATAGTTAGGAAGTTTTTTGGCTGTTGCCTCATCCATCTCAGAAGTTCTTGAAGCATACTTCAACACGCCTTCCCCCTGTCGTGGATGCGTAGCTGCATCCCTATTGGTATTATCGATATATTTTCTTCGTCCATAACCGGTATTACCGATAGGGAAGAACAGATGCCTGCCTGTCAAGGTGTCACAAACGAAACACCCTCTTATGCCCTTTACATCCCCTGGATCCGTATAAGTGTTTGTGACTTTGTTGGAACTGAGGGTCTCTTCACACTCATCCCCGTAAAGAATACCATAATAGCGTATGTATTTATCTGTGGCAAGATCAGCCCAATCTGCAGCATTTGCCACACGGCACTTGCCGTTTTCCGTCATTCCGTCATCAGTAAATCCTTTCAAGGAATGTCCGATATCGTTCAGTATCCTTTGCTGGACATCTCCTTTGGAGTCATATACGTCAAATCTTTTCCAAAGGCAGGAAATGTCAAATCCATAGCCATCTTTCAGGTTATTCGAGGACAAAATCGCATTGTCTGAGTTTCCGAAGGCAAACATAGAGCCTTCCATCAGAGGGTTCTCAACATCGGTTCCGCTGTATTTCACATTGGTCAGATGCCACTTCCTGCCGTTAAGCTCAACCGGTGCCGTCCCCTGGCTTACCAGCACTATGTGCGTACAGGTATTGTTGTGGAATTTTATTTCAATCAGTCCGAAGCGGCTTTCGTCCTCACCGGAACACTTGGAGACAGGCTTGTAATCAAACTCTATCTTCGAGCCTGTGCCTCCCGTCACATCTTCTGTCCCCCAAGCCTGGCTTTCGGTATCTTTGATCCGCACCCAATCGGCGCCTTTCACAATTGAAGCCGTCCACGGTCCGTCAGACAGCAAAGGTTCAAACTCAGTAGCGACTGTAGGCGAGGAGTCAGAATTCTTCAATGTAATGCGAAAAGGTTTTTCCGAGTCCCATTTGCGCCAGATTCCCTTCGGGTTTACAAGACGCCGGGACTGGATTATCTCCACGTCAAAAGGCTTTACGACCACACTTTCATCAGCAAGCGTAGCTGTCAGCCTTACAGTAGCATAACGTCTGTGTCCTACGAAATAACTGTTGCCGGAGAAACTGCTGCCCATATTCATAGGTCTTGTATAAACCGGAACCTTTATCGTATACTTTTCATCAGTAGTCTCATCGAACACTGTATAGGTCTTTTTAGGAGCATATTGTTTGACCCTATCCGTCAACGTGTTGGTGTGCAGCAATTCCAAAGAAAGGAACCCGTTGGTCAGTTCCTTGTTGGTATAGTCATACTTATGCCCCTCGAATCCCCAATCATTACGTATGATTTCCGCGGTCACGGACTTGACCGACGTAATATTTTTGTCATAGTATATGGTGACAGGAATATCAACGCTCTGATTTGCCAGATACGATATATAAATAGGACTCGGAACCATAATCTCAGGCGGCGCAGGCTCATAGTCATACTCGATATGCCAGTCCGGATTGTTCGCATCTTTATTGAACACCAATGTCAGCTTATAGTGGGTATTGCGCTCAGCATTGAAATCATCGGTCATATTCTTTCCGAGCATACAGCGGTATGTGATATCTCCGTATGAAGGATTCTCATTGGATTTGTTGATATAGTACCCTTTGACCTCAAGATATGTTCCGTAAGGCACGTTGTCCTTGGTGGCAAGCGTATCATATTTATGCTTGTCAGGATGAATCCCCTGCATATTCTCATAGAAGAAAAGCGACGGGGCATCATTGTCGTGGCTGCCGTAGGTATTGGCTCCCCGTCCGCAGGAAAGAAACGGCCACATCAGATGGTCCTCACCCTTGCCGTAACTGATGGTATCCCCTTCGTGATACAGCTCGGATATGTCATCCGGCGTATTCTTGTCAACAAGTTTGCAGTCAACCGGAATATCCTTTATCTGAGCGGATTTGAGATATATGTAAATGTTCTCATTCAGTCTTTTCGCATCAAATGCCACAGTCACCTTGGATGCAGCACGGCGGATCCAGGAATACAGGCTGATATCTGATTCATCTATGGTCAGCAACGGTGCATCCCCTTTGGCGTATGCGGTCGTTTTGTCCTTGCTGAAATACCCGGACATCTGATTGTTTCGTGCGATGTCATCCTTATTCCATCTCACAGGCAACGCCTTGAATTCCGCTTCCGTCAGAATCCTGTCATCCGTCATCAGATTGCCCATATTTGCTATGGCATAAATACGGTATTTCCCGTATGGAATACTGCACGTGAATGAAGCGTGCCTGGTCTCACCTTCGTGGCTGCCCGGACGCACCTCGTCAGTCAATGTCAACTGGTCACGGTTGAAATAATAATATGCCGCAAAAGAGCCGTTCTCCTTGTACAGGACAACCGACATATCATTTATTTCCCGGATCGCGTTTCCTGCGACACTTTTAGTCCTGCCGAGAGAAGTCTCATCCACCGGACGGAATGTCACGCCGAATGCGACCGTGCTCTCCCCTTCACCGACAACATCATTTTCAAACAAAGGTTCATCGATGCAGGAGCACAGGCCAAGCATCATTATGATACCTGACAAAAACTCATATATGATTTTCCTGTTCATCTTGTGTTGTACGCCAACTTTTAACTTTAAGAATCCAGTCCGAAAACAGGTCCGAGATCTATTTCGTCATACGGGACAACATCAACTTCCCAAGTGATCTTCGCACCTTCTTTGATAGTAATGTTTACCACGACATGCGTATTCCGCGCAAGCATAGGAAGATTATCAAAATCAGCCATCCTCCTCTCCGAACCGTTCAGCATAATCGACAGGGAATAGTCTTTATTATACTTGCCTTCAAGCAGATAAATAGGCTTCAATTCAACCGTACTGCCGGACAGAGGAATGGACGGGGAAAAATCATTCCTGAAAATATAATATCCGTTGTCACCGTCAAAAGGAGGGACCTCATAGTCGATGACCTCCCTGTCAGCATCATATTCAGCACGCGGCATATACCATTCCTTGCTTGCCATCTTGCTGATTGCAAGACCGTTCAGCCCAATATTCTCCGAACTTCTGTTTGTTATGCGGAAAGTGAACTTCACGGCAGCCCTTGCTACAAAGAGGCTGCAGGAATGATCCTTTCCCGGCACATCAACATAATGCATCCCGCTCATCGGCAGAGGTCCTGAAAGCTGCCCTGTCCTGCTGTCCATATTTATGGTCAGGTTTTCAATTTCCTCTTTCGGGAACGGTCTGCCGACAATGATATTGCCGAGCTCATAGTCCACCACCCTGCGCCTGATGTTGTCTGATTCAGAGACAATCTCAGTATCCTCATTGACAAAGAGATATATCATCTTGCGCTCATTTGCGGCAACCTTGAAATACTCCTCTTCGTGATTCAGGACCGCCTTCAGATTAATACGCCTGTTGGCTTCAACGGTCAGGTCGGGACGTACAATGACAATGCGGAGACTCTGCATCTTTTCATTGTCATTAGCCGCATCTTTATCATCAGCTTTCGTGAGCGCATCAGAGACATCGGACAAGGCCACGCTTATGTCCAGGTTGACAAACCCGGGGGCGTCACCGGCCACGTTGCAGTCCACGGCAGGGCTGCAGGCGAAAAACGCCGGCAGCAAGGCAAGGCATAATATGAAAACTGATGCCACCCGTTTCATCTTACATCTCCGTATTATTGATTCTCACTGTCCAGTCATTGATTTTGATATGCGTCCTGATCCAGCTCATATCGCTTCCGAGAAAGAACACCACAGACCATACGCTTTCCCTGTCAAGAAATTCCTGAGGTTCCATCTTGGAATACAGGTCACTCTTGAGAAGAAGAAGGTAGTCATTGACAGGAATGTTCACAACCTCCTTTCCTCCGTCCTTAAGCCTGATTATAAGTTTAGGGGAATTCTTTTTCATCAGACGTGAAACAGAAAACTCGGAATATGCAACCACGACAGGCTGTCCTTCTCCCGATACGCCCGCCACAGCCTCTCCTGATGACCATGGGGTATATGTCACCATTCCGTTGGGGATAAGGTCATTGTTGTATCCGAAGAGAGTATTGTCGTCGGTTATCTCAAAACTGAAATCATCGACTCTGACAGGTTCACCGTTAAGCTGCTGGAGTACAATACGGATATTGTTTGTATTCTTCATCATCTCCACCGTCCCCTCACTGTACAGATCCGCTGTAGCAAGGGTAAGATCTCCCCAGAACAGGTTATGAAGACGACGGTCCCCGGCTGCAGGAGCCGAAAGACGGTCTTTGTCCATCTCCACACGCATATCAGTATACATACTTCCGGAAGACGGTTCCTGAACGACGGAGAATGTCTTTTCACCGCAGGCAAGACCGCCATACGCGATAAAACGGTAGGTTCCCTTGTCCAGGTCCAGCGTCATACGGTAATTTTCGTCCTGGAGCTGTGCTCCTGTCACCGTTTCCGTGTCAACATAACGGCCGTCACTGTCATAGATGTAGAGCGTCAGACAATCCACACTCGACGGGAACGCATTTGCATATTCCATATTGTAGTCGTAGACGAAACGCAACGACACGCCGTGAGGACATGGCTCCAGGTCATCATAGATGCGTTCGCAGGACGAAAATGCAACACCTGCAGATGCGGCAAAAAGGACCGCACCCGCAAATGTTGAAATGATATGCCATTTTCCGCTTCGCATTTTTTATTGGCTTAGAATTCTATATTGTTCTCACGGACTGTCCAAGGAAGGACTTCCACCGATACGTTCAGATAGACATCGCCCTTCTCGTTAGGGTCGTCAGGATCCACAGGATCAGGGTTGTTCTCGGATACCCGCGGATGACCGAGCCTGTTGATCTTTGTAACGGCAAGCTTGTACACATTGTTGCGGACTACCGAAAACTCCATAGGATTCATCACGCCATTGTTGCCGTTGTCATTGTGACGGTTCCAGTAGAAGTAGTAGCAGTAATATCCTGCACCGTAATCAGCGTCAACGCTTGACTCATAAAGAGTGAAGTTGGCCTTGGTCGCAGCTGCCTTGAATTCAGACAGAGAAGGACCATCTGTGATATGACTATTCTTATTATGCCATACATCCCATTTATAGTCAGGACTATTAACATCATCACTGTAGACAGCGGCAGTTGTATCGGATTCAGCTTTAGGCTCCACTTTCAAGTTGACACCGAACACGGCCTGATAGAATTCGCTGCCGACTCCTGCCTCTATCGCATGTGCACGCACTTCTTTCCATGTCACGTAGATGCTGTTGGAGTAGGAATATAGTATGGCATCTGCAGCATTTCCGGTCGCATTGGAGATAGCATCAACCAAAGATCCGGTCGCGCCGTCAGCGGCTATCATCTCGCCTTTGAACACGATTCCTGTAGAAAGGCCGTTCTTCTGCTGGTCTGCTTCAGGAATGGTGTTCTCTGTCACATAACGCCAGATACGGTAATCCTTATCGCTTGTCACACCTCCGAGGACATCTTCGACTTTGGATGTATACCACTGGTTTCGTGCGATAGCATCAATAGTCCATTTGCCATCCGCTGTGCTGCCGAGGCAGAAGTTGAAATGATCTGAATATTTGTTTCCTGAAATTATCGTAGACGGATTTCTCTTTGCCAAAGCGTCAGTGTCGATCACATAGTTGCTTGATGTCTCCAGACCACAGAGCGTAACAGGATCGTCAACTCCCCCATTGGAGACACGGCGAAGATAATAGAAGTTGCGGCTCATATTGACAAGGGCCATCTTCTGGAGCTGGATCTTGACAATAGTGTTGTTTTCGCTGTTCTTGATAACATCATACGTGTTGTCACCTGCACTTCCGTCACGGAAATCAAAACGTGCGACCGAACGCTCCACCGGAATAGCACTGCCGTTGTTGATCTCTTTGTCAGTAGACGCGTTGTTCATGCCTGACAGGTTGAAGGCCTTGTCTGCAGATGTATAGTCATCCCAGTCAGAAAAGCTTGCAGGAAGTCTCTTTTTACCGGAAACAGAAGCAGTAGACATCAGGAATCCACCATCGTGTTTTGTACCGCCCCATATTGCAGCATTGTCCGCTTCGCCTGCAGGTGTCTCAGAAAGGCTGCAGACCCCGTCATACCAGTTGGAGTCACCTTTCTTGACTTCTGAAATATAGTCAGAAAGGGCCTTTGTAGGATTACAGAACACGAATACGGATATCTGACGTTCTTCATCAGTCAGGACACCGTTATCACCATAATATTCCTTCAATGTGGATTTGGAGATTGTCTGGACAGAAGCCACCTTGTCTGAGGTAACAGAATGGAGAGTCTCACCGCTCCTGTCACCGTAGGCGATGAACTTGTTGTCCTTGTCCGCAATGACAAGAAGGATAGAGTTCACCTTGTTCTCATTGTCCTTGCCGACCTCGACACCGCTACTGCTTCCGCCACCGGGATTCGTCTCACTTCGGGTGCCGGGACCGACAGGCAGCTGTACCGCAACGTTCATATAGACAGCATCTTTTGAATTGTTGTCACCAGGAACAGCGTTCCTGTCAAGCTCCTTTTCGCCGCAGCCGGCGGACAGCACCATTATGCAGGCGCAAATCAAAAACTTACTCCAATTTTTCATAATTACCTTATTTTACTATCACTTTATTATTTTTTCAATTCAGCAATCCTGGCGGCAGCAGCATCAGCCTCCTCTATTCCAAGCCCGGAGGCTTCGGCAAACAGACGTCCGGCCAGGTCATAATCTTCAGACAAGGCGGCATATATACCACGGGCATACACGGCCTCCGCACTGTCACCGGCCTTGGCCAGATATTTTGAAGCACGCTCAAGATCACCAAGGCTCATCGCAGTGTTAGCTGCATTCAGGTTCGCAGCCTCGTCCTCGGGGAACATACGGACCGCTATCTCGAACACCTCGTTGTACTCGGAGCTCCCGACATCCATTGAACCCGCGGCAAGGTACATCTCGCCGAGGCTCAGATTCTGGGGACGCGTCTTCAGAAGACGCTTGATCTCTTCTATGTCGGTATATGCGCGGACCTCGTACTCAACGGCATAGTCAGAATGGCGGAGACCAGGATAGACGTTCCTCAACAGATAGGCATAGTCTTCGGGATAGGTCTTCTTGAGCTTCCATTCCCTCGCGTCAGGCTCAAGGCCGCTGCGGATGATCTCAAGAATACCATCACGGCCACCGAGAGACGAGCCCTCGACATAACGCTCAAGACCGGCCCAGTCCTCGGCCTCGTAGGACGTGGTGATGAGGGAGTCAGCGAAGCCATACTGTCCGAGGACATAGGATTTCAACGTCTCGGTACGGCCTTTGGCCAGACGCTCATTGTTCTCATAAGGGCTCTCCGGAGACGCATAACCCTTTATTCTTACAGACATTATGCGGGTATCGGAATCGTTGCGCACGACGTCTATCGTAGACAGGATCTTCTCGAGCTCGAAACGGTTGTTACGGTAACCGGGATCTATGTCAGTGCGGCTCACAGGATAATCGATGTAGGCCGTGCCGCTCTCGACCCGGACCTTAACGGATTCGCCTGCAGGACGGAGATAGACGAACACGGGAACGAAACGCTCCGGCTCAAGGCCGAGCGACATAAGAGGCTCGCTGATACCGCCGATCGCCTCACCGCAGCAGCCGCGAAGCTCATTACCCGTAACAAGATCGGCGGAACTCATCCAGCCCTCATAAGGAATGACAGTGCGGTATTCTATCACATCGGACTTTCCGATACGGTAAAGCAAGGCGTTCTCGCTCTCAAGGCCGTTACGAAGGTGATGATAATAGCGGTTGCGCCCGGCTATCATCACTGAAGGAAGGACAAGGCTGTCCGTACCGTCTGTCAGCGACGGCGTAAGAATGACTTCACGGTTTGTCTTTACCGACAGCCCCGAAATGTCTATGTCCATCGACACGAAGAGGTTGTCGCCGGAACGGGATACGGCAAGGTTGCGCACAGGAACACGGCCGTCAGCAAGAGTAATGTCTCCGGTACGTTCCTGGCTGTTTGCCGCGCAGACGCCTGCCAGAGGCAGAAGGATGCACAGCAGGATTCTTATTATACTATCTGTCTTTTTCATTGCTATCCAAGGTATTAGAACACATATACCAGATTGACCGCTGCCTTTGTAGGACCGAAGTAGTTGTGCTGGCGGTCTGAGGCCAGCTTCGTACCGCAGTGGGCGCAGGGGAACACGTCATAGCGCGTATAGATCCAGCCGACACCCAGCTCGGCCTCAAGGTTCCAGTGACGGCCAAGGATCCAGGAGTGGCCGTAAGCGACACCGGCCCCGGCATACCAGCCCTGGTAACGGCGGTCTCCAAGACGAGAGAAGTCAGTGCCAAGAAAGCGGATGTTGTTCTTCAGACCGCCAACGTTGCACTGGCCGCCAAGAGCGTGGACACCAAGGAAATGACCGGCGAAACGGTCACAGAACCACCAGCGGGCCTCAGGCTGAAGCAGCCAGTGCTTCCATTTGCGACCGCCGGAGAACGTCCAGCCGTTGTAGTTGCCGGAAAGGTCCAGAGTCCAGCGGGGAGCGAGACCGACCTCGACGCCAAGGTTCACGGTGGCCGCCGCGTCATAGAGGACATTAGTCTTCAGACCAACATCCTGAGCCCGGACATTGCTGCTCAGCACCCCTGCAGACAGCAAAACCAACAGAAAAAACATTCGTCTCATTTATGTTCTGTTTTAAAATTTGTCGCCCTTCCTGTCAAATCAATTAATTCTAGACTATTATACCCCCCCCCATTCAACACGGGAGAGGTAACTAAATATATTTGATTTTCTGAAAGGACTTTTAATCCGTATCTCTCAATAAGAGAGGGACAAAAATTTCCGCAAATATATAAAAAACAAATAAATCCAATAAACAATAGAATTATTTTTTTTGAATTTTATATGTTTTGCTTAGCAGACAGACGCAAAATTCAGCAAAAGCAGCAAATGTAACATAGAAGTTACTGACATTCAGCACTCTGCATACTCCGTCCCTCTCTTATTGAGAGAAGTACACAAGGGTTATCTTACCTTCATACGGTTCCAGAATGATACCGGAAGAATAAAGGCAACCAGAGCTGCAGCAAGCCAGAATATGGAGACCGGAATAAAATCATAGACAGTACCGGCAAGAATCTCCGCATCTGTCATCGAAGGCGCCATCTCAGGCTTCACGGCAAACCCCTCGATAAGATAGCCGCTCGCTATGTCCTGAATACCCGCGGCCACATAACTTGATATACCGACTATCCCAAGCGCGGCACCCGTAGCTTTCCTGGGGACTATGTCCACAGCCATAAGCCCTGCTATTATACAATAGAGCACCCCGATGAAAAGGCTGAAAAGAGACACATATACGATATTGAGAATATATCCCCCTTCCGTCAGCAGGAAGAGTCCGAGAGACAGAAAGCTCAGAAGACCGGAAAGGACAGCCGGTTTGATCCTGTCACCTTTGAATACCGTATCCGACAGCCATCCGGCCATCACCGTACCGAGTACACCGAATGCAGCGGAAAAAGCGATTATCTGTGTCGCGCTCTCAAGGGAGAACATCTTTGCCTTCTGGAGGAAAAGCACTCCCCAACCGGCCACAGCATATTTCGTAATATATATGAACGCGCTTGAAACAGCTATTATCCATATTCCCGGATGTGTAAGGACCATCTTCTGAAGCTGTACCGTCGGGAGCGAATCAGTCTTGACAGGCTTCTCGCCGGACAGTTCCTGTACAGACGGAAGCCCTTTGCTCTCAGGGGTATCGGAGACAAAAACAAGTATAATCACTGCTCCGACAAGTCCTCCTATTGCCGAGAAGATGAAACCGTACTCCCACCCGAAGGCACTGACAACCACTCCTACGATAATGAATGAAAGGAATTCGCCGATATATGGGCTGGAACTGAAAATCCCGTAATATGTTCCTCTTTTGGACATCGGAAACCATCTCGACAAGTTGATCACACCCGGAGGCGCACCCATAGACTGAACCCATCCGTTGATTCCCCATACGACAGCGAAAACGGCAAACAGCAGTCCTGATGCGATCCCTGCCGTACCGTACAGCAGGCCGGAAGCACCCATCAGCAGATTTATCAGAGCCGACACGATCAGACCTGTCGCCATAAAACGTCTTATATTGCAATAGTCCGCAATAAAGCCGTTCATAAATTTCCCCACCGCATATATGAAAAGGAGAGCCGAACCTATGATTCCAAGCTGTCCCGGCGTCAGGACACCGTCGTCGATAATAGGCTGCTTGACCACACTCAGGCTCATCCTGCAGACATAATAAAGGCTATATGCCACTGTGGCTCCCCAGAACGTCCTGTTACGGAGCGATTTATATTCTGACTGCACCTCACCGGAAGGTATCTTGGCGGAAGAAGGCTTGCTTATCCTGTAGAATGAATACAGACTCATCTCATTTGATTTTTAAAGATTATGTTCCAGGAAAGGCTCCGTCCTGACAACTTTGCGGTATTTCACCGACAGATAGACCGTCCTGATCACCAGATGCACAAAATATGCGAACAGAAGTATATGTATCCCCATCGGGCCGTAGCCCGAAGTCCCGTAGAACTCAGACCTGTCGAGCAGGAACACCCCGGCATAATAGAACCCGATGAATCCGGCCGTAGCCCAAAGCATCGCGTCACGTATTGCCTTTGATGCAGTCGCCCCTATATATACACCGTCCCAGGCAAATGCAGCACATCCGACCACAGGCATAAGCAGCAGCCATGGCAGGAACTGTCCGGCAGCCTCGACAACGTCATTGTCGGCTGTCATAAGCCTCAGCATAGGCACTCCCGACACCGCATATATCCCCATAAACACTACTCCTATCGCCATACTCCATATAAATGTATATCTGACGGCCTTTATCATAGACGGCTTGTCCTGCATTCCGATGAATTTTCCGGTCAAAGCCTCACCTGCGTATGCGAATCCGTCGGTAAAATAAGAGAACAGCATCATTATCTTCATCATTATTGTCGCGCTGGCAAGCATCAGGTCCCCGTAACGGGCCGCCAAGGTAGTGAATCCCATATAAATGCCGATAAAGCAGACGGAACGGATAAACAGATTGGTGTTCAGAGAAAAGAACCGCCTCATTTCACCGCCTTTCATAGAAGCGAGACCGTCCCTCAGCCCGTACCCGGCAAACACTTTCCGCCTGTAGCGGAAAAGGATGATAAGCACGGCACATACAAGCCCTGAATACTGAGCGACGACAGTACCTGCAGCGACACCGGCAAATCCGATTCCCTCATACTCCAGACCGCCTGAATGGAATCCGAGCGTAAGGACAATGCTGGCTGCGATATTCACTATATTGACCACAAGATCGACAGCCATAGAACTCACGCTGTCCTGCATACCGATAAACCATCCTTTGAATGCCATAAGGCTCAGAGTAGCCGGAGCCGCCCATATACGTACAAAGAAATACTGCGCGGCGAGTTCCTGGACCTGAGGAGTACATTCCACAACAAGGAAAGCCGCCTTTACACAGACCCATTGCAGACTTATGATAAGCAAGGCGACAACAAGCGCAATGCCTGTGGCACGGCTGAGCAGATTCGCACATTCCCTCATATCTCCCCTGCCATAGGACTGGGCCGTCAGACCTCCCGTGCCGACCCGGAGGAAAAAGAAATTCCAGTACAGCAGGTCAAAAAGCATGGAACCGATTGCTATTCCGCTTATGAAAGTCGCGGTCGACAGGATTCCGCTGCCGTCCAGATGCCCTGCAACAGCAATGTCCACCATACCGACTATGGGCACAGTTATATTCGCCAATATGCTGGGAAGGGCTATTTTGAGAATATCCTTGTTTATATTCATCTCTATTTCCTGTATTTTGTCTCTTCGTCAAGCATCCCGAGATAGGATGTATAACGCTCATAGCTTATCGTACCGTTCTCGACAGCTTCCTTTACTGCACACCCTGGCTCGTGAGTATGAGTACAAGGCGTAAAACGGCAATTCTCGGAAGCCTTCAGCATTTCAGGGAAATACAATGGTATCTCCTCCTTTTCAAGGTCCACAAGACCGAATCCGCGTATGCCGGGAGTATCGATGATGAAACCTCCTGACTCAAGCCTGTACATTTCATAGAATGTGGTCGTATGCCTGCCCTGGAGATGCGCATCCGAGATTTCACCTACTTTCGGGTCAAGCGACGGGTCAAGCGACCTTATAAGAGAGGATTTTCCGACGCCGGAGACACCGGAGAACAATGATATCCTGTCCCTGCACTGTTCCCGGATCAGGTCCACTCCCTTTCCTGTCTTCGCCGACACTTCCATTACCGGATAACCTGCGTCACCGTATATCTTGCGGAATACTTCAATGCGCTCCTGATGGTACTCCGTATAAAGGTCACATTTGTTGAGTACTATCGTAGCAGGTATATTGTACACTTCACAGGTGACAAGAAGACGGTCAAGAAACGGAAGCTTCACCTCCGGAAAATCCAGGGTCACGACAAGAAAGGCCCTGTCCACATTGGCCGCTATTATATGCGCCTGACGTGAAAGATTCGTGGATTTGCGGATTATATAGTTCCTGCGTGGAGCGATGCCGGTGATCACGGCAGGATTCTGCTCGGAGACCATACCTTCCGACTCATACTGCACTTTATCCCCCACTGCAACCGGATTGGTCGCATTCCCTCCTTTAAGACGGATTTTTCCTCTGAGCACCGCAGGAAACAGATTCCATTCCGGGAGTTCGGTCAGCAGATAATGGCTTCCCGTATGTTTTACGACAACAGCTTCCGACTTTTTCATATCAGTACATTATAATTGGACGGCAAAGATACATATTTTTCAAATGTCCTTTTTGAAGAAATTGCAGACACAGTTCCATATAATTCAAAACAGTTTCTTATTTTTGTATTTCCGGCAGCCGTCCCGAGCTTGCGGACAATTGCCGGCAACATCTAAAAACACAAGATTATGATAAACGAGACACAGATTGAGGATGTTCTGAAAGGGATGTTCGAGAACATCAGATTCACGGAAGAACCTGCCGGGCTTTATGATCCTTTGAGATATATGATCAGCATAGGAGGCAAACGCATCAGACCGCGTCTGTGTCTGGCCGTATATTCGCTTTTCAAGGACAGCTTCAGCGACGAAATACTTGAGCCGGCTTCCGCACTTGAGGTTTTCCATACTTTCACGCTTATCCACGATGACATGATGGACAAATCCGACATCAGGCGCGGACTCCCGACAGTATACAGGAAATGGAACGACAATACCGCAATCCTGTCCGGAGACGTGATGTCGATAGAGAGCTACAGAAGGA
>Ga0073906_1002149_pt1 | contig 27026 bp, 22 predicted proteins | sample Inofromicrocosms_FD_65485 | JGI IMG/M metagenome (GOLD analysis project Ga0073906, IMG submission 65485) | Mouse cecum microbial communities from Vienna, Austria - Inoculum for glucosamine and mucus D2O microcosms | ecosystem: Host-associated > Mammals > Digestive system > Large intestine >...
GAACGTTACTTCGCTCGGGCTCGAGGGCGGCAAGGTGGAATATATTGATATGTCCGCGCTCAAAGCCGAGCTTGCCCGCGCCGCCGACGATCGCATAGCCGTTATATATTCCGAGCGCGATACCGCGATCAAAACCGCGCTCGAAAGTTTCGTACCCGCGGATAAGCTGTACACCGTAAAGGAATGTAAAGGCATGGAGTACGAACGCGTATATGTTTGCGGCGCGTCGCTCACCGATAGGGAAAAATACGTCGCGTATACAAGAGCTTTGAGCGAGCTGTATATTATCAATTAAACTGCTGCGTATGACAAAAGATATTAACATAGATAAAGCTACTGCTTTTGTCATTCTGAGCGTCGGCGAAGAATCGCAACCTTAGAAAAAAGTATATATCGCAGTATTTGTGTTGAAATAGTGTTAAACCGTGATATACCCTATGTATTTAGGTGATAGACCACGGAAATAATATTTATTGCGGTCACACATTTAACATTTAATATCCAATTGCGGAGCGTATAATATAATTATGTCGGAGGGAGTATCGGACCATGGATAACACGAAAATGAAAAATGCGCTCATCATTGCGGGTGCGGTCGCAGCGTGCGCATGTATAGGCGTAGGCGTGGGTTGTTATTACGGCGGAGTGGCGGCTGGCGAGCTGAACGCGCCGAACATCACGTCGTACGTTTCGACCGATTCGACGATATATTCGAGCACGGCGGAAGTCGTGGACGCCGTGGCAAAGTCGGTAGTGGAGATACGCACGGAAAGCGTGACCACGAGCTGGGGACAGCAGTATATAGTGTCGGGCGCGGGCAGCGGAGTTATTGTCGGGCACGACGACGGCGATAAATATTACGTTATCACTAACAATCATGTGGTGACGGGCGCGAGCAATATAACCGTAACGTTGCGTTCGGACGAATCGGGCGCGACTGCGGCGAGTTATCCCGCGACTCTTGTCGCAGCCGACGAGGCGGGCGACATCGCTGTCGTCGCGATAGAGGAGCAGCACACGCTCAACGTAGCGCAGTGGGGAAACAGCGATACATTGCGCATAGGCGACGATCTCATCGCCATAGGAAATCCGCTCGGCTCGCTCGGCGGCACTGTTACAAAAGGCATACTGTCCGCTAAGGGCAGATCGATAGCGGTCGACGATTACACGATGACGCTGTTGCAGACCGATACGGCGATCAATCCCGGAAACTCCGGCGGCGGTTTGTTCAATATGCGCGGCGAGCTTATAGGCGTGGTCAACGCAAAAACGAGCGACGAGGAAGTGGAAGGCATTTGTTTTGCCATTCCCGGGAATATAGCCAAAGGCATATTCGACGATCTCGTCAGATACAAAGTCGTACAGGGCAGAGTCGATCTCGGGATTAAAGTAGCGGTCGGCACTACGGACGGCGCAACATCGACCGTGTACGTTACCGACGCAAGCTCGGCGGTCGGCGAATTCAAGCAATACGATAAAATAGCGAGCATAAACGGCAGAGACATAACCACATTGTTATCTTATAACGACGCTATCGCGTCGCTGACCCCCGGCGACGAAGCGGAAATAATCGTTTACCGAGGTTCGCTCGTGTCGTCGGGTTTCGGCAGATATACCGTTCAGTTTGAAAAATCGCCTACGGCGTTTACCGCCGTCGCGCGTCAGAAATCCGCTTGAGAGTTTGCGGTTGTGTAACTATAGATTATCCCCGACGTTTCGAGCAAGCTCGGGGATTTTTCGTTTGAAAAAGCGAGTTTTACTGTGATGCGTTAGTATTAACGCATAAAAATACTGTCGAATAGGGATAAATTCGAGGAAATTACAGAAAAATCCCGAAAAGTACTTGACAAATCGGGGGGGGGTACTGTATAATGCTTTATAAGGATTCGGTGTTGAATTGACATTGATGTCGGTCGGCGTTTTTTTGTTTTACGGCAAAAGTCCTTACGGGAGACGAGTGCTTATTGCGCAAAGCTTGTGTAACGGCGATATGTTTGTTTTTCCGTAAAAAACGTTCTATACCATTTTTGGAGGTTAATAAAATGAAAAAAGGATTAAAAAGAGCTGTAGCTATAGCAAGCGCTGTATCTTTGCTCGGCGGAACGGTCGGCGCGCTCGCGGCGTGCAAACAGCCGACCGAAAACGAAGATCCGGACGCGCCGTGGATAGGTAAAGACGTTGTCGTCGATCCCGGCAATCAAAATGTAGGCAGCGTCGAAGAAAGTCCGTTTGACAAATGGGACGATCCTGATTCTTACACGCCCGAGGTTTCGGAACTGCCCAAAACCACCGGCGATCCGGTGCTCGACTATAATACCGATGTAAATAAAACGGCAAGCGCAAAGCAAGGAACTTACCGCACATTCACGCCTCAAGTCCCTTCGCTTTGGAATGCGTTGGATTCGGTCGATAACAATGATACTCAAATAATGAATTACATAAGCAGCACGTTCTTTGAGTTCGATTATAAATTCGACGCGGCAAAAGGCGGCAAATTCAATGCGGACGGCACGGTCAATACCGCCGCTATAATCCCCGGCGCATACGAAGTCAAATTCTCTGCGGCTACGAAGCTCGAGGACGTTACCGATCAGGTAACGGGCAAATTGGCGTATACCGACGCGCAGAAAGCGGCGGGCGGCTATGCGTGGAAATTAACATTGCGCGACGACCTCAAGTGGGACGACGGCACGCCTATCAAAGCAGAGGACTTTGTTTATTCCATGCAGCAACAGCTCAATCCCGAGTACAGATTCCGTCGCGCCAGCTCGTATTACGGCGCGGTCAGTATCAAAGGCGCGCGCGACTATGCTTATCAAGGACAGACGGTCTGGTCTTCGGCAAAGGATTTGTTCGGTGTTTATGATGCGGCAGCCGTCGACGATAAAATGTTCTTCAGCCTCGGTAATCCGAGCGAGAACAAATCCGATTTCGGCGGAGCGGTTTGCACTGTCAGAACGGCTATCGGATTCCCCGATTCGTACGCGGCGGCGGATGTTGCGGCGTATATTATAGGAAAAGGTCTTCAATCGACGGTAGACGAGATCCTCGCGTTGCAAGGGAAAACGCTTGCGCAGATCAAAGCCGATCCTGCGTTGAAAGCTACTTGGGACGCTTGCATCGGCTGGTGGCAAAGCGAGCCCAACGTAGAACTTGATTTCTTCGTAGCGAAAAAAGATTATCCTGTGATAGGTTATGACGGAAACGTCGGCGTATATCAAGACGGCGATTACGGCATTGTAGTTTGCTACACGACTTCCGAAGCGTTTTTGAAAGAAGACGGCAGCCTTTCGTATCTCGCGGCATATGAGCTGGGCGATTTGCCGTTGGTCAAGAAGAGTTTGTTCGAGAGTTGCAGAATAGAACCTGCCGAAGGACAGACGCTCGCTACCAACAAGTATCAAACGGATCTTGCTTCTTCCGCGAGTTGGGGACCGTATAAGCTCACTCAATATCAATCCGGCAAGAGCTATACGCTTTCAAAGAACGATAATTGGTACGGCTACAATCTTAAAGACAATACAAATCAATACAATGTGAACGCTATAAAGTGCGATGTTATGGCGGAAACGTCGACGCAATGGATGGCGTTTTTGAACGGCAGCGTAGATGAAGTCGGTATCGACATAACTCACGCCGACGACTACCGCAATTCCAAATATGCCAAGTTTACGCCCGGAACGTACACATTCTCGTGGCATATGTACGGCGGTTTGGAAACTCTTAAACAGAGCGGAAGAAACAACACCATATTAGCTATCGACGATTTCCGTAAAGCGCTTTCGCTCGCTATAGATCGCGAAGCTTATGCTCAGGCAAACAGCACGGCATATAGAGGCGCGTACGGATACCTTAACGATATGTACTATTACGACGTGGAAAACGGCGGGGTGTACAGACAAACCGACGAAGCCAAGAGCGGCTTGTTGCGCGTATACGGTTACGAGGAATCGAACGGCAAGTGGTCGTTGCCCAATAACCCGCTGATCAAGGATATGACGCTTGACGAGGCGTATGAAACGTTGAGCGGCTACAATCTCGAATTGGCAAAAGAGTATGTTCAGAAAGCGTACGATCGCTTGACGCAGTATTGGGTATACTATCAATATAACAGCAAAAAGCCCATTCAAATCAAGTTCGGTACCTCCACCGATAACGATACCACGAGACGCGAATACAATTACATAAGAGACAATGTTTTGGCTCCGCTCTTTAAGGATACGCCGCTCGAGGGCAAAGTCGAACTCGTGTTCGACGCGTCCTACGGCAACGATTGGGACAGCAAGTTCTTGGCGGGCGAATACGAGCTTTGCACGAGCGCTTGGGGTTCTGCGGCTTTCAACCCTCACTACTTTATCGGCGCATATGTCGATCCCGCAAATGCTTACACCGCGTCTTATTGGGATACCGAAACCGTCAATATGACGATGACGGTTCCCGGCAATGAAGGTGATTTCCCCGGCGCCGGAAAGGTTCGTACAATGTCGATCATGAACTGGTATCGCTGCCTTAACGGATACGAACATCCCCAAGGAGAGAAATATACGTACGATTGGGGCGTAGGCAAGATTCCGGCGGAAGCGAGAAACGAAATACTCGCAAAGCTTGAGGAAACCGTTTTGACTCAATATTACTCCATTCCGACCATCACGCAAAACTCGGCGACGATGCTCGGCGCGAAGTTCAGCTATGCGTCCGACGAGTACAATACGTTCTTGGGTTACGGCGGCATGAGATATCTTACGGTAAATCATACCGACTCCGAATGGACCGATTATGTGGCGAGCAAGGGCGGCAATTTGGAAGCCGAATATAAGCTTTCCGCTTAATTCCTTAAAATTGTTTTAATACGGACTATAGAGAGACAGGTAAGCAAAATTATTTTGTCTCTCTTTGTTCGTTTAATTGCCTCGCAGCTTTTGTGATATTGAGAAAATTCAACGTGGAGAAAAAAAGCTTATATGTATATGTTTAAGTATGTGTTGAAGCGATTGGGGCTTATGCTGCTCACGTTTTGCGTCATAATGCTGATTTGCTTTACGCTTATAAAATTGCTGCCTATATCGGTGCCGAGAGAAATGGGCGTCGATGTAAACATCGGGTATTTCAGACTCGAGCAGCGCGGATACATTAAAGATTTGGTTTTTCAAAACGGCATTGTCGTAGGATTCACGCGCGTGCCGATTTTGACGCAACTGTGGTATTACATTAAGAGGATATTTACCGAAGGCGATTTCGGCATCGGGACTACTATCGCGTCGTATTCGTTAAAACCCGTCTGGGATGTTTTTATAGAAAAACTTCCTCCTACCGTATTGATCAATGTATATTCCACGATAATCGGCGTACCCATCGGTTTGGGTTTGGGGATTATAGCCGCGCTCAAAAAGAACAAGTGGCAGGATCAGTTGATCAACATTATCATCATTCTTTTGATCTCGCTGCCGTCGATCGTTTTGGGCTTGCTTATTCAGTATTTCGCCTGCTATAAGTGGGGGTGGTTCCCGATCATAATGGATTCGGGATACGATTATTTTTCATGGTCGATGTTCAAATCGATGTTGCCCGCGGTATTTGCTTTGTGTTTGGGTTCTATTGCCGGTTACGCGAGATTTACGCGCGCCGAGCTTGCCGAAGTTTTGACAAACGATTTTATGTTGCTCGCACGCACAAAAGGACTTACGCGCGGACAGGCGACTATACGGCATGCAATGCGCAACTCTATGGTCGTAATATTCCCGTCGATACTGTCCGAGTTCATATCTGTTCTTTCCGGCTCGCTCATAATCGAAAGCATGTTTTCCATACCCGGGGTAGGACGGCTGTATTTGGATTCGATAACTTATCAAGACTACGATTTCTTTATGCTGTTATCCGGTTTTTATTGCCTCGTCGGGTTGGTCGCAGGCATTGTCATAGATATAAGCTACGGTTTTATAGATCCGAGAATAAGAATGGGGGCAAAATAAGATGAACAACAATATCAATTTGCCGGAAATTCCTCGGGATAAATTCCGGTTTGTCGAAAAAAACGATCTGTCGCACGATAAAAAACTCGAAACGAAGCCCGTCGGTTATTTTAAGGGCGCGTTCTTGCGTTTCTGTAAAAATAAGGGCGCGATAGTCGCCGCATGCGTTATAATCGTTTTGATTTTGTTCGCGATAATCGTGCCGTTCTGCACGCCTTACACGGTGTCGTACTTCGACGAGCATTATAAAAGCGCGATGCCGAGAAGCGAGCTTTTCAAAAATACGAGTTTTTGGGACGGATGCGAAACGAAAGTACAAAATAAATTCGAGTTTACCGTTCAATATGCTATCGGATTGGAAACCGGCGGCAAGCACAACGGAATTAAGAATCAAGAGTACGAGATCATTGAAAGCGTCGACGAGACGACGGGAGCGGTGAATACGCTTTATAAATTCCGCAGAGACAGCATAGAGACGGTCGGTTGCATTTATAAAGACTTTTCGTTCAAAGAGTATGCCGCAATACAGCAGTATCAAGACGAGCATAACGTTCAAGTTATATATCCTACGATAGATTTAGCCGATCGTCCGAACGGCGGTAACGGCTCTTACGGCGGAGATGCGAAATTCTACTTCAAAACTACGCCGATAACATCTTTGACAATATCGATCGATTACGACGAGGACGGAAACATAATCCCCGTTTATTCAAAAAGACCTGTTTCGAGCGCGTCAAACGACATGTACACGTCAAAGATGCGTATCGAAGGCGAGGACGGAGTAGAAATCGACGGAGAACGCTATTACTATACTTATGCCAAACCTAAGGGTGCGGGCGTCGAACTGCGCATAAACTATTACGAATATTTCGTTTACAATCATACGCAGGTTTTGAAAGACGGGATCGAGAGTCCGCATTTCTTGTTCGGCTGCGACACCAACGGTCGCGATATTTTAACGTGTCTTGCGTCGGGCGCGCGTTTCTCGTTTCTTTTCGCCATAGCCGTAGCGGTGGTCAACATGATAGTCGGCGCGATATACGGTTCGATAGAAGGCTATTACGGCGGTAAAACGGACTTGATAATGGAACGTCTTTCCGATATTCTTTCGGCAGTGCCGATGATGATAGTCATAACGCTGCTAAAGTATCATATGGGAACCGCAAGTCAAATTTTGGTCTTGTTTATCTCGTTCTTCTTAACGGGGTGGATAGGCATGGCGGGTACGACGCGAATGCAGTTCTATCGATTTAAGAACCAAGAATACGTGTTAGCAGCGCGAACTCTCGGCGCAAAGGACGGTAGATTGATATTCAAGCATATATTCCCTAACGCCATAGGCACGCTTGTAACGAGTTGCGCGCTTATAATCCCTTCGATGATTTATTCGGAGACTAATTTGACGTATCTCGGCATAATCAATTTAGCTTCGGGCAATATAACGAGCGTGGGCACGCTTATCGCCAACGGACAGGGCGCGTTGTCTACCTATCCGCATATAACGTTGTTCCCGTCTGTTTTCCTCGTGCTGCTGATGTTGAGTTTCAATCTGTTCGGTAACGGGTTGAGAGACGCGTTCAATCCGAGCTTGCGCGGAGCGGAGGGTTGATCATGAACAACAAAGAAGTCAAGTTATCTGTCAAGAATCTAAAGATATCCTTCCGCACCGACGGCGGCAAAGTGCAAGCGGTGCGCAATATCAACTTCGATCTCTACAAGGGCGAAACGCTCGCCATTGTGGGAGAATCCGGTTCGGGCAAGTCCGTTACTTCGCGCGCGATACTCGGAATACTCGCCAACAACGCGATCAAAGAGGGCGGCGAGATCTTGTACGACGGGCAGGATTTAATGAAGATCTCCGAGGAGGAGTTTTGCAAGATCCGCGGCGACAAGATCGCCATGATATTCCAAGACCCGTTGTCCAGTCTTAACCCTATTATGCGCGTCGGCAAGCAAATGACCGAGGCGATGATTATAAACGGCAGGCTCAATCAAAAGAACTGCCGCAAGGACTTTAACGGCATGCTCGCCGAGCTGAATCGTTGCATGAACAGCTCGTTCGGCGACGACAATATCGCGCGCGATCACAACAAACGGATGTGCCGCAATTTCGATAAATTCGAGTATAAACATCTCGAACTCGAAAATGCGTACGTCGCGGCGAAAGAGGCGGCGAGCGAGGGCGTCGACATAATCGACGACGTGTTGTTCCATATCGAAAAGAACGCTTTGAGCGGATTGCAAGCCGAGATCAAAGAGATTGTCGCGCGTGCCAACAAGAGCGTCAACGCTTACGTGGTGAACTCTCGCGCAGACGAGCTTAAAGCCGAGATCGAAACGCTCAAAAAGCTGATCGCAAGTTCGTTCGGCGTAAAACTGAAAAACGCCGTAGCGCCCGTTTTCAACAGCAATTATCAATATGTCGACAAAACGGACTACGCGTCGGTTGCGGTTTCGCTCGGCAAGGTCAGAGATATTCTTTCCGAGGCGACGGCGTATCCCGAACCCAACTTTTTCTCGATGGGCTATTTTATGACGTTTGCCGAACGTCCTTTGCCCGATATGCCGATCGACGAGCTGAACGCGTATTTGCACGAGTATCTCGACAATAATTTCATGCTCGAGTTCATACGCACGGCTAAACAAGGCATAATATACTCGGCAAACCGTTCGACGGAGCTTAAAAAAGAAGCGTTAAAGGTTATCGAAGACAAGCTTACCGTATTCGACCCCGACGCGAAACTCGACCGTAAGAGTGCGGTCGCCGCGGCACGCGCTATAGTAGAGGCGGTAGAAGCGGCTATAAACAAGCTCGACACCGTTAAGGACAATATAGCTTATACGTTCCGCTCGAGCATCAAAGCCGCGATAGAAACGTATTTCGGCGGCATAGTTCGCAATAAAAAAGAAGAAAAGCGTTTCGCGCGTCAGAGCGCTAGCTACGAACGCAAGGCGGCAAGCGGCAAAACCCCGTCGTGGAAGGTTGCGGATAAGAGTTTGGTCGATCTGTCCGCCGTATGCGGCGATATTCGCACGCTCATTTTGCGCATAAAAGACAGGTTCGAGCGCGATATAGCCAACGCCGCTGCGGTCGATTTCGACGCGAAAGCCGTTGATATGATAGATTATCTCAAACTCAAAGCGTCGGGCGTTGCGCACAAAGTGACGCAAGCCATGGCGAAAGCGCGCGCGCTCAAGCTCATGGCGGAAGTGGGGATACCCGAACCGCGCAAGCGTTACCGTCAATATCCGTTCGAGTTTTCGGGCGGTATGCGTCAGCGCATAGTTATAGCGATCGCGCTGTCGGCAAGCCCCGATATTCTCATTTGCGACGAGCCGACCACCGCGCTCGACGTGACCATTCAGTCGCAGATACTCGAACTTATAAACAAAGTAAAGACCGAGCGCAAGCTTTCCGTCATATTCATTACGCACGACCTCGGCGTCGTGGCGAACATGGCGGACAGAGTTGCGGTCATGTACGCAGGCAAGATCGTGGAGATCGGAACGTCCGACGATATTTTCTATGCGCCCGCGCATCCGTATACATGGGCGTTGCTCTCGTCCATGCCCGACCTCGATACAAAAGAAAAGCTCGAGGCTATCCCCGGCACTCCGCCGAACATGATCTATCCGCCGCGCGGCGACGCTTTTGCGGAACGCAACAAGTACGCCATGCAGATAGACTTCGAGGAGCAGCCGCCCATGTTCGCTATTTCGGAAACGCACTCGGCTGCAACGTGGCTGTTGCATCCGAACGCGCCCAAGATCGATCCGCCGAAGATCATAACCGATCGCATAGCGCGCATGAAAAAAGCTATGAACACTGCGGAAAGCGTTACCGAAAAACTCGACGATCTCGACGGCACGACGGACGCGGTCACTAAAACCGAAAAAACAAAGAAAGCGGCAAAACGCCGGAAAGACGATATAGCCGAAAGCGAATCCGACGTCGTTTCTCTCGACGCGAAGGACGGCGGCGTTATAGCCGACGCCGATGACGAGACGGTAGCGGCTGCGGACAACCCCGATAAATCGGTAAAATCGGCAAAAGCGGATAAATCCGAAACGGAGAGAAAGCCCGCGCTCAAAAAACCGCCCGCGCGCAAGACTGCGCCGAAAACCGCGGCTAAGAGCGCGCCGAAAAATTCGTCGGGCGCGGCCAAAAAGCCGAACGCTTCGGCTAAGACTTCGACCGCGAAAAAAAGCGGAACTGCGAAAAACGGCAAGAAGGAGGGTTAAGACATGGATAATAACGACGAAATTTTGCTATCGGTAAAAAGTCTGTGTCAATACTTTCCGATGGGCGCGGGGCGCGAGCTTAAAGCGGTGGACGACGTAAGTTTCGACATTAAAAAAGGCGAAGTGTTCGGGCTTGTCGGCGAGTCGGGTTGCGGAAAGACCACTACGGGGCGGTCGATAATCAAGCTTTACGACATCACGTCGGGCGACGTGTATTTTAAGGGTCAGCGCATTTGCGCGGGCACGCGTTCGTATAAGAACGATATAAAACAAGCGCGAGCGGACTGCCGCGCCGAGCTTACCGCACGCAAGGCGGAACATAAAAACCAAATAGAAAACGGCGCGGATAAAGACGCGCTCGAGTACAGGTTCGTCACCGACTGCGACAATATACGCGCAAAGTATTTGACCGTCATAACCGAAAAGAAACGGCAGATAAAGCTTGCCAAGCACGATCAAAAATATTGCGACAGGGATTACTCGCGTCGCGAAACGGAGCGGCTCACGGCGTTGATGAACGATAAACTCGAGACTTGCGAGACGGACGAAGCGCGTGCGGAAGTGCGCAAAAAATACAAAAACGATCTGCGCATCGCCAAGCGCGAGCGTATCGTAAATCAGATCCAAATGATATTCCAAGACCCTATAGCGTCGCTCGATCCGCGCATGACCGTTCGCGATATAATTTCCGAAGGGCTTGTTATAAAAGGCGTTCGCGATAAAAAATATATCGACGAAAAGGTGTACGGAATTTTGGAAAAAGTCGGGCTTGTCCGCGAGCATGCGGGGCGGTATCCGCACGAGTTTTCGGGCGGACAGCGTCAGCGTATAGGCATTGCGCGTTCGGTCATAATGGAACCCGATCTGATAATCGCGGACGAGCCTGTTTCCGCGCTCGACGTGTCCATTCAAGCGCAGGTGATAAATCTTTTGAACGAGCTTAAGGATCGGCTCGGGCTTACTATTATGTTCATTGCGCACGACCTTTCGGTTGTCAAGTATTTTTCCGATCGTATAGGCGTTATGTATTTCGGTAAAATGGTCGAGCTTGCGTCGAGCGACGAGCTTTTCGCGCATCCGTTGCACCCGTATACGCGCTCGTTGCTTTCGGCAATCCCGTTGCCCGATCCCGAGTACGAAAAGAACCGCAAACGTTTCGTTTACAATCCGCTTGCGGAACATGATTATTCACAAGATGCGCCCGTACTGCGCGAGGTAGCGCAAGGGCACTTCGTGTATTGCAATCAAGCCGAATTCGATAAGTACAGGGAGCAGCTCGAAGCGTGAAACGCGCGTTGCCGTATTTGATAACGACGATCGTCGGCGCGATCGTATCGGTAATAGTCATATGCGTAGGGCGCGTATGGACGATTGTCGAAACGCGCGAGATATTCGGGCTGTTGAGCAATGCGTTCTTTGTCCCCGGGGTTTTGATCGCGGGCGTAGGACTTATTATTTTCGCGAGCAACGGCGGCGCGTTCTATATGCTCGGCTACGGTATGCACGTGTTTGTAAATAAGTTCAGACGCGATCTAAGCAAGCGTAAATACAAGGATTTCTACGAGTACCAAGAGGAAAAGAAAAAGAAAAAAATCAAGTTCGGATTTTTGCTCGCCGTCGGCGGCGCGTTCATCGTGCTCGCCGTTGTCATGATAATAGTGTACTACTGCATTTAATGAGTTAATGTCGAGATTCCTCGGTACGCAGAAAATGCTCGGAATAGCCTGAGGTTGCTGCGTAGGACGAAAACAGTCGGTACGTGGATTGTTATTTGCGGCAGTCGCTATGCGATTGTTAAATTTATCTCGATACCGATACCGAAATCATTTTACATGCGCGGTTATTTTGTGTATAATAAATTAGGTATTATATTTAGGGGGGGTATTCTCCCCGGATTGCGAGCTTTGCTCGCAAGTTGTGCCCTAATGGGCGCAACATACCTAATTTGTCTTTGTCGCATTTTTGCCCTTGCAAGCAAGCAAAAATGCTCCTCGAATAATGCACAGAGGTTGCATGAAATGATTTTGTTTTGCTGATGATCAGACATTAAATAGTCATAAGCCCGCTTTATGCGGGCATTCAGTTATTGAATTTTTAGGAAAAGAAAAATGCAAAACATTAAAAGCAAACAAAAATATACAAAGTCGGGGCTGTTGCGGTATTTTCTCAAAGGCAGTGTTTTTCTGTTCGTCGTCTGTATAGCGGCGAGTCTTATTCTCACGTTCTTAAACACCGTGATCCCCAAAATCATAAGTTTTACTATAGACAGCGTGCTCGATTCCGAGCCGGTGCCTACGGTATACGCTCCGATAGTGACGGCGCTCGGCGGTATCGATAACATCAAACAGAACATTTGGATAGTCGCCGTTATTATAGCGGTCATTGCGCTCGTGATGCTCGTGTTTCGTTACTGCGGAACGTTCTTTAACGCGCACGCAAACCAAGTGCTTATGAAACGCATGCGCAACGAGCTGTTCGGGCATATACAGCGTTTGCCGATGAGTTGGCATTCGCAGAACAACACCGGCGACATTATACAGCGTTGCACGTCCGATGCGGATACGATATCCAATTTTGTATCCAACCAGCTCGTGTCGCTCGTGCGTATAATGCTCATGCTCGTGCTGTCGCTTGTTTTCATGTTTACGGCGAACGTTAAGCTTGCGGCGATCGCGTCGAGTTTTATTCCCGTGCTTGTAGGCGCGTCGCTTATTTACTTCTTCAGAGCGCATAAAGGCTTTAAGGTATGCGACGAGCAAGAAGGCGTGTTGTCCACTTACGCGCAGGAAAACCTCACGGGCGTGCGCGTGGTGCGCGCTTTCGGCAAAGAGCGTTACGAGCGCGATAAGTTTGAAAAGCAAAACGTGTATTACACAAATCTTTGGGTACGGCTCGAAAAGTTTATGGCGTTGTATTGGTCGCTGTCCGATTTTATAGCCGCCGTCCAGCTCATGTTTATAATAGTGATCGGTACGGTGTATTGCGTGCGCGGCGAACTTACCGCGGGCAAGCTTGTGGAGTTCGTTTCGTACAATGCAATGATGATAGGACCCGTGCGTCAGCTCGGTAGGATAATATCCAATCTCAGCAAAGCGAGCGTATCGCTCGGGCGTATTGCCGAAGTCATGAACGCCGAGGAGGAAACTTACGGCGAGGCCGGTCCGCTGTCCGGCGATATAGTGTTCGACAACGTGTCGTTCGAGTATGAAACGGGAAAGCCCGTGCTCGACGGAGTGAGCTTTACGGTTCCGCAAGGGAGTACGCTCGGAATAATCGGCGGTACGGGCAGCGGCAAGAGTACGGTTGCCGAGCTTATGGACGGGTTGTATTACGCAAACGGCGGAACTGTTACCGTAGGCGGCAAAGATATCCGCGATATACCGCCCGCCACGCTACGCAAGAATATCGGGTTGCTGTTGCAGGAAGGTTACGTATATTCGCGTACGATAGCGCAGAACATTGGCATGGCGGAGGAAACGCCGAGCCTCGACGAGATTAAAACGGCGGCAAAGACGGCGTGCGTCGACGGCAACATCGAAGAGTTTGCAAACGGCTACGACACTGTGGTAGGCGAGCGCGGCGTCACGCTCTCGGGCGGTCAGCGTCAGCGCGTCGCGATAGCGCGCACGCTCATACGCGATACGCCGTACATAATATTCGACGATTCGTTGTCCGCCGTAGACAGCGATACGGACTCGCAGATCCGCAAGAACTTGCGCGAACGCGAGAGCGCCGACGGCAACGGCGTTACAACCGTTATAATCTCGCATAGGATAACCACGGTCATGCATGCCGATAATATCATAGTGCTCGACGGCGGCAAGGTTATCGAGAGCGGTCCGCACGAAAAACTCGTAGCGTCAAACGGAATGTACAAGCGCATTTACGATCTGCAAATGTCTCTCCCCGACGATATAAAGGAGGAGGCGCGCATATGACGAAAAAAATCAAAAACAATAAAAAAGCGGAAAAAACGAAAGGATTGAAATTTTTCGGGCTTGGCAAGCTCAAACCGTATATAAAAACGTACAAGGGCATTTTTGCGACGATAATAATAGCCACGCTCGCCGTGGGCGTTATAAACGTAATAACTCCGCTGTTCCAACGTTACGCGATAGACAACTTTATAGCAAACCGCACGCTCGACGGGCTGGCGGTGTTTATCATGCTGTACGTGCTTGTAGTGGCTGCGTCCGTGGTGATAGACTTTTTCGGCTCGTACGGTTGCTGCAGGCTTGAAATGTTTATGCTGCGCGACATGCGCCGCACGGCGTTCAATCATTTGCAAACGCTGTCGGTGTCGTATTACAATATGCACAGCGTAGGCAAGCTTCACGCGCGCGTGATGAGCGACACGTCGGTTATAGGCTCTACCGTAGCATGGGATACCTATCAGGGCGTGTGGAATATTGTATACGCATTGGGCACGGCTGTGGTAATGTTCATACTCGACCCGATACTTGCATTGTGCGTGCTCGTAATAGTGCCGATAGTCGCGCTCGTGTCCGTGTATTTTCAACGCAAGCTGACAAAACTTCACCGCGAAACGCGCGAGATCAATTCGGAAATAACGGGCGGGTTCAACGAGGGCATAACGGGCGCGGCAACATCGAAAACGCTCGCCGTCGAAGATAAGCTCGACGCGGATTTTCGCAAAAAGACGGACGCGATGAAAAAGAAGGGAAGCAAGCTCGGACACCATCGTGCGCTGTTCTTTTCGCTGATAGCGTTTGCCGCGTCGATCGCGCTTGCGCTCGTATTGTATTACGGCGGCATTATAACGCAGAAAGGCGTTATCGAGATAGGCACGCTGTCGGTGTTCATGACGTACGCTCAAGGTATAGTCGAACCTGTGCAATGGTCGGTCGATGCGATCGCCGATCTTATTTCCGTCAAGGTCAATATCGAGCGTTTCACCGCGCTGACAGAGAGCGCGAGCGACGTAAAAGACACTCCGGAAGCGGTCGAAAAGTACGGCGATTGTTTTAACGAAAAACGCGAAAATTGGGAAAAGCTCGTAGGCGACGTGGAGTTCGACGACGTGTCGTTCAAATATCCCGACGGCGACGAATACGTGCTCGAGCATTTCGATCTCAAAGTTCCTCAAGGCACTAACGTAGCCATAGTGGGCGAGACGGGCGCGGGAAAATCCACGCTCGTAAACCTCGTGTGCAGATTTTTCGAGCCGACGAGCGGCAGACTTTTGATAGACGGCAAGGACGCGCGCGAGCGTTCGGTGCAATGGCTGCACAGCAATATCGGTTATGTGCTGCAAACCCCGCACTTGTTTTCTGGCACTGTGCGCGAAAACCTTTTGTACGGCAACGAGAACGCGACGGACGAACAGCTTTACGCCGCGCTCGACAGCGTGAACGCGCGTTCCGTGGTGGAGCGCATGGACAAGGGCTTGGACTCCGAGGTCGGCGAGGGCGGCAACACTCTGTCGACGGGCGAAAAGCAGTTGCTGTCGTTTGCGCGCGCCATACTCGTAAACCCCGCGATATTCGTGCTCGACGAGGCGACAAGCTCGATAGACACGTTGACCGAAAAACTCATTCAGAACGCGATAGAAAAACTAATGGACGGCAGAACGAGTTTTGTCATTGCGCACAGACTGTCGACGATCCGTTCGGCGGACGTTATACTCGTCGTAGACGGCGGAAAGATAGTCGAGCGCGGCTCGCACGAGGAGCTGTTAAAGTCGCGCGGCGTGTATTATAATCTTTACATCAAGCAGTTCCGCGAGGAACAGAGCATGACGTCGGGCGCGCGAGAGTGAGCGCGGAACAATGCGCCGCGGATTCGGCGCAATAACAGTGTGAGGTAACTATGATACATTCAATGAGCGGCGGCGTGATCAAGGACGCGGGGTCGTACACGTTCGTAAAGGTCAGGTTCGACGACGACGGCATCGCATGGTATATCACGGACTTCGACGTGGCGGAAGGCGACAGAGTAAAAGCGCCGCGCGGCATACAGAACGTCGGCACGCCGGCAACCGCAGTCAAAGTCGAATACAACGTGAACGGACAAGTCGCGCCCGTTCCGCTGAAGCGCGTAAAAAAGCTCATATGCAAATTATAAAAGTATTTTTTGCTTGACACGGAAAGGGAATAGCTGTATAATTCAAATATGACTTTTTTGTGTTTGGAAACCCCTGCGGTAATATCTATAATAGCGGTAGTGCTCGTACAGTACGCGCTCGCGACGTTTTGTCTTTTGAAACTCGCGTTTTTGGACGTAAGTAAAAAAGAGTACGTACTGTGGAATCTGTTTATACTCCTGATATTCTTTATAGGCGACGTTGCGTTTTTGATCTATTGGTCTAAGGTAAAAGATAAGAAACGCATACCTCCGATGCCGCCCGCGCCCGAAAAAGACGATTTGTCCGAATCGGGCGATGTACCCGAAAAAGGCGGCGAGTCCGCGTCTGAGCAAACCGAGGAACAAGAACAAGCCGATGAACAGGCGCAAACGCAGCCGACGGAAATGACGTCGGAACAAGATCGCGTCGCCGCCGCATCCGAAGAAAAGAGCGAATAAACAAAACAAGCACGGAATTATCCGTGCTTATATTTTGCGGTTTATAGAATAAACTATAATCGTGAAAAGATTGGATATAGCCGTAATAGAACTTTGCGACGAAGACGGCGGCGTCACGCCGTTATATGTTGTTAAGGACGGTAAAAACTACGCGGTCGATAAGGTTTTGCACGTGGCGCGGCACGCGCCGCAAGTGGCGTGCGTGTCGCCCATGCGCTACGACTGTGTGATCGAGGGCAGAAAGAAAACCATATACCGCGACGCGCCGCCGCATGCGAAGTGGTTTTCGGTAGTGGAAAATTGAAATGACGCATGTCGATCAACCTCTTGACAAGCGCGTTATATTGTGGTATCATAAAGCATAAACTTATAAACGGGAGAACATATCGGTCTTATGGACCCATGTAGTTTAAGTTATTTATCAGCGGCAAATTGGACTTCGACGCAAACTTGGCAGTTGGTGGCGATTATAATACTCGTCATGTTGTCTGCATTTTTCTCTGCGTCGGAAACGGCTTTCAGCACGGTCAGTCGCATACGGCTGCACACGCTCGAAGGGAACGGAGTCAAGTGGGCTAAACGCGCGGGAAAAATGATAGATCGGTACGACAGGCTCATTACCACCGTACTGATCGGCAACAATATAGTCAATATAGTGCTGTCGTCGCTTGCGACGTTATTTTTCGTGAGCGTGATGACCACGTCGCAGGACGTAGCGGTCACCGTTTCTACCGCTGTCATAACCGTAACGGTGTTGATATTCGGCGAGATAACGCCGAAAACGCTCGCAAAAGAACATCCCGAAGGGCTTGTTCGCGCGTTCTGCAACATAGTGTTTGCACTCGAAATATTGTTCTTTCCTTTCACGTGGTTATTCTCGCAGTGGCGCAAACTGCTTGTAAAGATTTTCAAGTTCAAAAAATCCCCGGGTATAACCGAGGACGAGCTTTTGACGTACGTGGAAACAGCGCACAGCGAAGGCGGAATAGACGAGCACGAGTCCGAGCTGATACGTTCGGCGATCGAGTTCGAGGACTTGGACATCGGCGACATCATGGTTCACCGTGTAGGCGTGGTCGCCGTACCCGACGACGCGACAATGGACGAAGTGGCTAAAGCGTTCCGCGACAACGGATATTCGCGTATACCCGTGTACAGCGGAACTATAGACACCGTGATAGGCACTATCCACGAAAAAGACTTTTTGATGGCGTTCCTCGACGGCGCGTCCGATTTCAAAAAGTGCATACAGAAAACGGTATGCCTTTCCGCAAACATGAAAATTTCCGCCGCGCTGCGCATGATGCAAAAGAGTAAGATACACATGGCTGTCGTAGTGGACGAGTACGGCGGCACGAGCGGCATAGTCACGATGGAAGATATACTCGAAGAGCTGGTCGGCGAGATATACGACGAACACGACGAGCCGGAGGAGTTTATCAAAAAGACCGGCGACAACGTTTTCGTAGTCAACGGCAACGCGCCGCTTTTGGATACGTTCGATTATCTCGGCGCGGACGTCAAAGAGGAATTCGAGTCGTCGTCGGTCGGCGGCTGGGTGACCGAGCAAATGGAAAAGATCCCGCTCCCCGGCGAAAGCTTCGATTATAACGGCATGCACATAGCAGTTACGCGCTCTACGCCCAAACGCGTTGCCGAGATACAAATTACGATAAATCCCGAACAGTGATAGTTTTATGGATTTTATCGTAACAAAAAACAAAAAAATAGTACAAAATATGTTGACAGCGACATATATACATGATATAATACTTTCGATGCTGTAAGCGTCAAATCTTGAAGGAGGTTAGACTTATGAAAAAGCGTAACATAGCATTGTGCATACTGTTCTCGATCATATCTTTCGGTATTTATGGTTTGTATTGGTTTGTAAAACTTACCAACGACAGTAACACGATTTGCCCCGAAAAGAAAACGGCGAGCGGTGGTATGGCGTTGTTGTTCTCCATAATAACCGGCGGTATCTATACGTTCTATTGGATGTATAAGCTCGGGCAAAAGCTTAAAGGCAGCGGCGTGTTGTACTTGGTATTGTGCTTCTTCGGCTTCGGTTGGCTTAACTTCATCTTCGCGCAAAGCGAGATCAACAACTACATAGACAGCCAAGCTGCACAAGCGGCGCAGACCACGGCGGAATAATTCCGATAAGGCAGTCATAAGTGAATAATACAAAACAAAATCCCCGAACGAAATTCGGGGATTTCTTATGCCGTTTATTTATCGGGGGGCGCTGTTACGACTTTCCGCCGTCGACGGATTCGTCCGACGGGTCGATCATTTTATAGCCCTTTTGTTTCGGACGATTCTTGCCGTTCGTTATTTTCGACGCCGTTCTTACGGCGCCGTCTCCCGCACATTCAAAAGCTTTCGATCCGCGTTTGGGCGTGCTCGGGTTTGCGCACTGTTTCGCTTTGCTTGCGCCGCAACGGCGTTTGGGGCGCGATCCGTTCCCGTTAGGGAATATTTCTTCGCGCAATACTTCTTCGGCGGAAGCTTCCGCGCAGGCTTTATTCTTTTTTGTCTTTTTGTTTTTTGCGTTGTGATTCTTTTCTGTCATGATTTTTTCCCTTGTATACAGTTTGAGCGGATATGCGGCGTTTTATACATGATGTAAAAAAATTCGCTTTACAATTCCGAAAGAAAAGTATATAATATATAAATTAAAACAAAACCGAAAAAACAGAGGTCGACATGGCTTGCAAAGCTAAGAGCAAAAAGACGTTTTACATCACTACGCCCATTTATTATGCGAGCGGCGCGTTACACATCGGGCATTGCTACACCACGGTTTGTTGCGATGCGATCGCGCGGTTCAAACGCATGGACGGGTTTGACGTGCACTATCTGACGGGCACGGACGAGCACGGGCAAAAAGTACAGCAAGCGGCTGCGGAACGCGGATTAAAGCCGCAAGCGTTTGTCGACGGGCTTGCCGACCGCATAAAAGCGCTGTGGACGCGTATGGACATAAGCAACGACGGTTTCATCCGCACGACCGATCCCGAGCACGAAAAAGCCATCGCGGATATTTTTACCGAGCTGTACGAAAAAGGCGATATTTACAAATCGGAATACGTCGGAAAGTATTGCGAGCCGTGCGAGTCGTTTTGGACGGAGTCGCAGCTTGTAGACGGCAAGTGCCCCGATTGCGGCAGAGAAGTGAAAGAGACCAAAGAGGAGTGCTATTTTTTCCGATTGAGCAAGTATGCCGACCGTTTGCGCAAACTGCTCACGGAGACCGATTTTTTACAGCCCGAATCGCGCGTCAAAGAAATGGTCAACAACTTTATCGATAAAGGGCTTTCCGATCTCGCGGTCACGCGCACGTCGTTCGATTGGGGCATAAAAGTTCCGTTCGATCCCAAGCACGTTATCTACGTGTGGATAGACGCGCTGCCCAATTATATAACCGCGCTCGGCTACGGCGAAAAGGGTAAAAAAGGCGAAAAATTCGATAAATACTGGCCGTGCGATATGCACGTAATGGCTAAGGAAATAGTGCGTTTCCACTCGATAGTGTGGCCCGCGATATTGATGGCGCTCGAACTGCCGCTGCCCAAACGCGTATACGGTCACGGCTGGATAACTCTCGACGGCGATAAGATGAGCAAGTCGAAAGGGAACGTCGTGGATCCGTTCATTCTCACCGACCGCTACGGCGTGGACGCGCTGCGGTACTATCTGCTCTCGTCTATGCCGTTCGGCGACGACAGCGTATATACCAACGAATCTCTGCTATCCGCGATAAACAACGATCTCGTAAACGATCTCGGCAACCTCGTGCGGCGTACGCTCGCCATGAGCCGTCAGTACTTCGACGGCAAGGTGACTAAGCCCGCGCTCGCGGACGAAGATAAGGATTTCGTTGCGGCTGTCGACGCGCTGCTGCCGTCGGTGCGCGCCGATATGGATAAGCCGTTGTTGGGCAAAGCGCTCGAACGCATATTCGGCGTAATAGACAAAGCGAACAAATATATAGACGCCAACAAGCCTTGGGCGCTGTTCAAATCGGGCGAGACCGTGCGGCTCAACGCCGTTATATACAATTTGTTGGAAGCGATCAGAGTGTGCGCCAACCTGTTGTTGCCGTTCCTCACCGTGTATCCGAAAAAGATATTCGACGGACTCGGAATTCCCGTTCCGATCGGGTTTGACAAGTGCGAATACGGCGCGGCGGAAAAGTATGCCACGCACGAGATCGAGCCGATACTCAATAGACTCGACATCAAAAAGGAACTCGCGGAGCTTGAAAAGATAGCCGCCGAAACAAGCGGCGGAGAAAAATCCGAAAAGCCTAACAAAGAGAAAAAAGCCGATAATAAAAAATCGGACGCTAAAGAGGAAAAAGAAACGGTGCAAGAAATAAGCATAGATAAATTTTTCGAGACGGAACTGCTCGTTGCGGATATCGAAGAATGCGTAAAAGTGGAAAAATCGAATAAACTGCTCAAGCTGACGGTGTTTGACGGAACGCGTCGGCGCACGGTCGTTTCGGGGATCGCTCACGCATACGCGCCGAGTGAACTCGTCGGGCAGAAGGCGGTTCTCGTCGCAAATCTCAAGCCCGCCAAACTGTGCGGGATCGTGTCGGAAGGCATGCTGTTGTGTTCGACCGTAGACGGACTGCCGCGGCTCGTAAAGCCCGTCGGCGACGCGGGAGAGCGGATATGCTGACGGATACGCACGCGCACATAACCGAGGAAGTTTTCGGCGGCGCGCAAAACATAATAGATACTATGACCGCCGACGGACTCGGTATTATCGTAACGATAGGGTGCGATCTGCCGACGTCGCTCGCGGCGGTGGAAGCGGCGCATCTCGATCCGCGCATTTACGCGGCGGTCGGCGTGCACCCGTATTATCCCGAAACCGTCACCGACGAAACGCTCGACGCATTGCGCAAGCTCGCGGCGGACGACAAGGTGGTCGCGGTGGGCGAGTTCGGGCTTGATTACCACCATGACGAATTCGACCGCGACGCGCAGATAAAGGCGATGTATAAACAGTACGAGCTTGCGCGCGAGGTCAAGCTCCCGATCGTATTCCACGTTCGCGAGGCGACGGGCGATTTTACCGAGTTCTTGCGCTCGGCGGAGTTTCCTCAAAGCGGAGTTATGCATTGTTTTTCAGGCTCGACCGAGACCGCCGAGATATGCTTGAAAAAGGGCTTATACTTGGCGTTCGGCGGCAAACTGACGTACAACAATTCCAAAAATCTCATTGCCGCCGCCGCGCACGCGCCGCTCGACAGACTGCTTATAGAGACCGACGCGCCGTATCTTTCCCCGTCGCACTGTATCGGTCAAACCAATTATCCCAAGAACGTAGCGTACGTTCGCGACAAGCTCGCCGAGATAAAAGGCGTATCGCCCGAGGAGATCGAGCGGATCACCGCAGATAACGCGAAACGGCTGTTTTACAAAATGAAATAGGTGCTGTGTCAATGAACAATTACGTTTATATTCTCGACGGTAAAGCATACGTCAACATTACCAATAAATGTCACAACGCATGTGCGTTCTGTATCCGCAATACGGGCGACGGCGTGGCGGGCGTTCCGCTGTGGCTGGACAAAACGCCGACTGCGGACGACGTGATGCGCGCGTTCGCCGCGCTCGAGGACAAGCTTGTATCGAGCGAGATCGTGTTTTGCGGTTACGGCGAGCCTACCGAGGAACTCGAGCTTTTGACCGAATGTGCAAAGCGTTTCAAAGCCCGCGGCTACGCGCTGCGGCTTAACACCAACGGATTGGGCAGCGCTGTCGCCGATAGGAATATCGCGCCCGAGCTTACCGTGTTCGACACGGTGTCGGTATCGCTCAACGAGGCGGATGCGCAAAGCTATTTCGCGGTTACGCGCTCGAAGCTGGGCGCGGACGCGTTCGCTCACGTGCTCGGGTTTGCCGACGATTGCAAAGCCGCGGGCATAAACACCGTATTTACGGTAGTGGATACGATAGGGAAAGAGCGCATAGAAAAATGCCGCGCGCTCGCCGAAGAACATAAGATACCGCTGCGCGTGCGGGAATACGTCGCGGATAATTACAACGGATAGGAGAATTTCGTTTGGGTATGGATTGGCTTATTTACGTCGGTTACGTCGCGTTGGTAGCTCTTGTTGTGTTCCTGTCTATCAAGCTCGGCAAGTACGTGGACGTTATGGACAAAAAGAGCAATATTTCGGGCGCGTTCATAGGCGGAGTGCTGCTCGCCGCCGTAACGAGCTTGCCCGAACTTTTTACGTCGGTCTCGTCCATTTGGATAGTCAATGAAAATTCCATGATAATCGGGAATATCCTCGGCTCGGACCTTATCAATTGCGCGTTTTTCGGCGTTATGCTGCTCGTGTTTTTTAAGGGCTTGAAGGACGCGCGTTTTCAAAAATATTATTACGTCGCGCTCATAGTGCTGCTCGGCATGTACGGTCTGGTGGCGGTAGCTTTGTATCTCGGCGACTATCTTAAAATAGCTTGGTACAGCGGCGTGTCGCTCGCCATATTCGTGCTGTACGCGCTGTACGTATACAAAATGCCCAAAGCCGCCGACGGCGGCGAGAGCGGAGAGGACAAGCTCACGCTCAAGCAAGCCGTCGTCAGGTTCGTTATATGCGCGGCAGTGCTTATCGGCGCGTCTATCGGTATGACGTATCTGACCGATATGATCGCGGAAAAGCTTCGGCTCGGCGCGTCGTTCGCGGGCGCGCTGTTCTTGGGCGTGGCTACGAGCTTGCCCGAGCTTATCTCGTCGTCGACGCTTTGCCTGCGCAAGAATTTCGACGCGGCGGCGGGGAATATAATAGGATCCAATATATTCAACTTTATGATATTGTTCGTGGCGGACATGGTATCGTTCATGCCCGGCGAAACGGATATTTACGCGCGCAATACCGATTCGGTAACGCTGCTCGTGCTCGGCGCGGCGGCTGCGCTCGCTATGCTTTCGATGATGCTCGTAAAGAACAAAAAGAAACAGTCTGTCGGCACTATGCTCGGCGTGCAAACGCTCAACCTTACAATGCCGATAATGTACGTGCTGTATTTGTTGATCGCTACGGGAGTTATAGTCATACCGTATTTGTCATAGAAAAACTTCTGACGGAGAGAACATGAGGATCGAAGGAAAAAATTTCGATGAGGAACGCGCGCTGTACGGTCTTGCCGATATAGAGATAGTAAACTGTAAAATAGCGGGCGGTGCGGACGGAGAAAGCGCGCTCAAGGAATGCGGCGCAGTAAAGGCAAAAGATTGCTTTTTCGATCTGCGCTATCCGTTGTGGCACGACGAATCGGTCGAACTCGAAAACTGCGAAATGACCGAGCGTTGCCGTGCCGCGCTGTGGTACACGCAAAACGTGACGGCAAAAAACGTAAAAATGCACGGCATAAAAGCCGTGCGCGAATGTAAAAACGTGCGGCTTTATGACTGCGATATAAATTCGCCCGAGTTCGGGTGGTCGACAGACGGGCTTGAACTTTACGATACTTGCGCGGAAAGCGTGTACTTTGCCATGCGCGCGAGCAATATCAAAGCGCGCGGACTGAAGTTCAAAGGCAAGTATTCGTTTCAGTACGTCGAAAACGCCGTGTTCGACGGCTGCGACTTCGACACGAAAGACGCGTTCTGGCACGCCGAAAACGTAACGGTCAAAAACAGTATCGTCAAGGGCGAGTATCTCGCATGGTACAGCAAAAACGTTACGTTTGAAAACTGTACGATCATAGGCACGCAGCCGTTATGCTACTGCGACGGACTTAAACTTACGGATTGCAAAATGATAGATACCGATCTCGCGTTCGAGCGGTCGATTGTGGACGCGACGCTTATCTCGCCTATAGTCAGTATCAAAAACCCGTACGGCGGAAAAATAATCGTGTCGAGCGTGGGCGAAGTAATTCGCGACGATCCTAAAGCGAAAGGCAGAATAATACTGCCGATTGCGTAAACTCGGAGTGACAAAAGAGAGTATCAACGATAAAGCCGATTTTCTTTTTGTCTTTCCGAACGAGCGGGCTTACGAGCGAAGCGAAGGATCTCAACCTTATAATAAGAGATGAGCAAAATGAAAAAGTCTCGAGATAAAATCGAAAAACCGTTTGCCGAACGAGTATACGACGCGGTATGCAATATCCCTAAAGGCAAGGTGGCAACGTACGGACAGATCGCATGGCTTTCCGGTCGAGGCGGCGCGGCGCGCGCCGTCGGCAATGCGTTGCACGTAAACCCGCGACCCGGCATCGTGCCGTGCCACAGAGTGGTCAACGCGTCGGGCTGTCTCGCGCCCGCTTTTGCGTTCGGCGGTACGGACGCGCAGAAAGAACTGCTCGAAGCCGAGGGCGTAACTGTGACCGATTTACGCGTCGACCTTGAAAAGTATCAATGGCGCGGATGAGCGCATATGCAATTTGTGTAAAATTATAATAGCAAAACGATTGACAAACGGCGCGACGTGTGTTATATTATTATTACGAGTTCAAAAGTACGGATTGGGTATAAGCCGATCTGCGGCAACTTGGCTTGAATAATATAAGGAGTAAACGCCATGACAGATAAGGTATTGACTTGCAAAGACTGCGGTAAAGAGTTCACTTTTACTGCGGGTGAGCAAGAGTTTTATGCGGAGAAAGGTTTCGAGCACGAACCTACCCGTTGCCCCGAATGCAGAAAAGCAAATAAAGCCCGCCGTAACGCGAACCGTCGCAACGCGGACTGACAAGTAAAAATCGACGCCGGATCGGCGTCGTTTTTTTGTTGTTGACAAAAGACGGCGTATTTGATATTATTGCTATATGAAAAACGTAAATCCGAAAGATAAAGGCGCGGTGCGCGCGGTCAGGACGCACAGACATTCGATAAAGCAACAGACGGTGTTCAGTTTCGTTATGTATTCGCTCATATTGCTCATCTTGTTGTGGTCGTTGTTTTTTATCGTGCTTTATGTTATGCAGCCGTTTTTCCAAAACGATTTCAAACGCAGATGTCACGCCGCATCCATGGCGTTCCCGTTCACGCTCGATGATCGCAGTCTCGATATTTACAAAGCAAAGCTCAAAGATATTGCGCTCGGCGATTCGATCGCGCTTGCCGTGTTCACTTATGACGGCAACGAGACCGAACTTTTTTTCTCGATAGATACGCTCGGCAACGTGGCGGAAGAGTCGCACGAAGCGTTCGAGTTAGTCATGAGCAGCGTCGACTTAGATAAAATATTTTTGCCCGGCGGCAACGTCGATATTATAGACACGTCGATAGGCAAGTTTTTCGTGTACGGCAGTAAGCACGAAGTTGACGATCGCGGTCGGGGAAAAGACGCGTTTTTCGTTGCTGTCACGCCTGCGAAGATTTTCGATTTCCGCACGAAAACAGTCATGATCGCCATGCTGTTCGGAACGGTGCTCGTCATCGGCGCGAGTATTATCGCGTCGTTGGTTCTATCGAAGTATCAGACCAAGCGGTTGACTAATATTTCCAAGGACGCGACCAAGCTCGCGAGCGGGGATTTTTCCGTTGTGTTTTCGGGCGGCGGTTGCGACGAGTACGACGAGCTTGCCGCCGCGCTCAACACCGCAAAAGACGAGATGAGCAAGGTGGATAGCATACAGCGCGAAATGATAGCGAACGTTTCTCACGACCTGCGCACGCCGCTCACAATGATCCGCGCATCGGCGGAGCTTTTGCGCGACTTGCCGGTGGACGATAAAAAACGCGTCAAAACGGCAACGCTCATAGTCGACGAGGCGGATAGGCTTAACGTGTTTGTAAACGACGTACTGCGGCTGTCGAAGCTTCAGGGCGGCGCGGTCGAGCTGAAGCTCGAACCCGTGGATATTTCGGCTACGGCGGAAACGGTCATCGGCAGGTTCGGCATTTTCGAGGAACGCGACGGCGTCAAGTTCGTGCGCGATATAGACGACGGCGTGACGGTAACGTGCGATTCCGAAAACATAGCGCGGTGCTTGTACAACTTTATAAACAATGCGATCAACTACAGCGGCGACGATAAGACAGTGACCGTGCGCGTAAAGCGTATCGAAAACGGTGCGCGCGTCGAAGTGTCCGATCGCGGAAAAGGCATTGCGCCCGACGAGCTTGACAAGGTTTGGGACAGATACTACCGTGCGGCGCATTCCAAGCGCACCACCGTCGGGACGGGCATAGGCTTGTCTATTTGCCGCAGTATACTCGAGCTGCACGGTGCGGAATACGGCTTGACGTCCGAGCTGGGCAAGGGTACAACGTTCTGGTTCGAGCTGA